>Ga0209382_10002891_pt1 | contig 24407 bp, 21 predicted proteins | sample SoiMetdeltSBSDD5_FD_187599 | JGI IMG/M metagenome (GOLD analysis project Ga0209382, IMG submission 187599) | Bulk soil microbial communities from a Populus tree surrounding site in Tennessee, USA - Soil MetaG P. deltoides SBSDD5 (SPAdes) (version 2) | ecosystem: Environmental > Terrestrial >...
AGGCGCGGTCCGAGGCGGGGATCTCGGGGCCGATGCGCGGCGCCCGGGTGTCGTCGGTGATGGCCTGGCGGGCGAAGCCGAGGATCTCCTCCGCCAGGTCGTCGCCCAGAGCGGTCGGCTGGCCGGTGGCCCGGGCGAGGTCCCAGCCGTGGACGAAGCTGTCGAGCGTGGTGAAGCCGCCCAGCATCACGCCGGGCATGTCGCCGAGCGGCGTGGAGTGCATCCGGCCGAAGGCGTCGCCTCCGGCTGCGGAGAGCAGGGACTCCATCCCGACACGGTAGGCCTTGGCCGGGTCGTCGCCGGCCAGGTCGGCGCTCGTCAAGGGCAATCCGGGCACGCGTGTCGAGTCCGGTGAAGTGGCTCCGACTGAAGGGTGCAAGCACGACTCTCAGGAGGATCCGATGCGCAAGCTCATCTCGTTCATCGCCGTCACCGTCGACGGCTTCACCGAGGGCCCGGAGGGCGAGTTCGACTGGCCGAACGTCGACGAAGGCTTCAACGAGTTCTCGATCAGCCAGCTGCACGACGTGGGGGCCCTGCTGTTCGGCCGGGTCGGCTACGAGGGCATGGCCTCGTACTGGCCCACGCCCATGGCCCAGGACGACAACCCCGTGATCACGAGCCTCATGAACGCCATCCCCAAGTACGTGTTCTCGAACACGCTGAGCTCGGCCGACTGGTCCAACACCACGCTGGTCTCCGGCGAGGCGGGCCCGGCCGTGGCGAAGCTCAAGGAGGAGGACGGCCATGACCTGGCCATATTCGGGTCGGCCACCTTCACCGCCGGCCTGCTGGAGCAGGGGCTGGTGGACGAGGTGCGGGTGATGGTCATGCCCATCCTGCTGGGCGGGGGCGTGTCGCTGCTCTCCGCCCTCACCAAGCGGATCCCGCTCACCCTGGTGCGCACGATGGTGTTCCCGTCGTCGGGGAACGTGCTGCTGGTCTACAAGCCCTAGAGAAACGCCAGGGCGGGGAGGGCGTCGACCACCGCGGCGGCCAGCGCGGAGTCGCCGGTGGCCGTGAAGTCGTTATCGCCGGCCGGCCGGTTGCTGACGGCCCGGCAGAACGCCAGCCCGCTCATGGCGATCTCGGTGTCGACTACGAGCTCGCCCGCGGGACGGACGCCGCCGATGACCCCGAGGTCGACTTCCCAAGCCGCCTCGGGCCCGAGGTCGTCGAACCGGAAGCGCACCACCCGCCCGGGGTGGTGCACCTCCCGGACGGCCAGGAAGGCGGGCACGAAGCCGCAGGCCGCCGAGGCCATGGTGCGCAGCGACTGCTCGGGCGGCGCCACCATGGGGCGGCCGGTGGCGCGCCGCACGTCGTCGGCGTGGGTCCAGGTCTCGAAGGCCCGGACCAGCAGGGCGACGCGCAGCGCCGTGGGCCCGTCCCACCACTCGACCCGCTCGTCGAGGCGGGACTCGCCCCGGGCCTGCACCTCGGTGTCGACCGCCTCGGCCGCCAGCTCCAGCTCACCCACCGCCACCCGGGGCGGCAGCGTCCGATGGCGGGCCTGGGCCGCGGCGGTGCGGCCGATGTTGTCCTGCTCGGTCTCGGGCACGCCGGGGACGGGGACGCCCAGGTGGTCGGCCAGCAGGGATTCGTTGGCCGCGATGTGGGCGGCCACGTCGTGCACGGTCCAGCCCGCGAACTCGGGCGGGTCCACCGGCCGGCCCCACTCGCCGGGAGTGAGGTCCGCCAGCAGCATGACCATGCGGGACAGCTCGGTGCGGTGCACGTCGATGGGCGAGGCGCCGGCCACCACGGGGGAGGGGACGCGGCCGGCGCGGGCGGCGCCCAGGACCCGCTCGCGCAGGTCACCGGGCGGATCGGACTCCGGGGCGGCGGCCGCGCCGTACTCGCCTGCGGCATCGCGCAGGGCGCGTTCCCGGCGGGCCGCACCGGGTGCTTGGTCCAGGTAGGCGGCGATGGCCTGTGCCTCCTCCGGTTCGTGCGCGTCGAGCGCGTAGACCGCCAGGTCGTCGAGCGAGGGCCCGCCCCCCGGCTCGATCGGCTCGTTCATGCCCATTTCTCGCTCAGTTCCGGTCGAAGGATCTCGGCGATGCGTTGCAGCCCGAGCCGCAGCCGCGACTTGGCCGTGCCCTCGGGGATCTGGAGCACGGTGGCCACCTGCCGGTAGGTGTGGCCGTGGAAGTAGGCGAGCTCCAGCGCCCGCCGCTGGGCCTCGGGGAGGGTGGCGAGCGCGTCCCGCACGCGCCCGGTGGCATCACTGCGGGCCACGGTCTCGGCCAGGTCGGGACCATCGCGATCGGCCGGGGCCCGGGACTCGCGCCGCCGCCGGGCCTCTTCCCGCCGGATGAGGTCGACAGCGCGCCGGTGGGTCATGGTCCCGAGGAAGCCCCGCAGCGTCCCCCGGCCCGGCTCGAACTGGCCGGGGTTCTCCCACAGGGCGCAGAAGACCTCCTGGGTCACGTCCTCCGCGGCCTGCCGGTTGGCCAGCGTCCGCAGCGCCAACCCGTAGACGAAACCTGCGTACCGGTCGTAGAGGTCGACGAGTGCCGACCGGTCCCCGCCCGCCAACCGTTCCGCCAGTACCCGCTCCGCCCATTTGCCCTGGTGAATCCGCCGTTGCTCCATTAGGCAATTCCTCTCCACGGGGCACTGTTCGGAGCAGTGTCCCGGCGCGGATCACACGCGGCGTGCGCTGGGCGCGACGCACCGGGGGTGCCAGTCTAAGGCCATGGCGATGGACGATGTGCCCAGCGAGGACACCATCTACGGCTGGATCGAGGCCGTGTTCGAGCGCGGCATCCGGCGTCCGGGCTATCCGGCGGACGAGTGGGCCGAGCAGTTCTGCGCCGAGCGGTTCGGTGAGATCGGCCTGGAGCAGGTGCGGCTCGAACCGCTCACCGTGTCCCGCTGGGAGCCGCACGAGTGGTCGATGGAGGTGACCGCGGGCGGGACCACGACCCGCCTCGACTGCTTCCCGCTACCGCACGCGGCCCCGGCCGAGAACCTGGAGCTGGAGCTGGTGGCGTGGGATCCCGCCGATCCGTCGGCGGTGGCGGGGAAGGCGTCGCTCTACCCGGTCACGCTGTCGCGGGTGCCCGCCGACTTCGCCCTGGGGGCGGGCCGTGCCGTCGACCCCGACGACACGCTGGGGGCCGAGCACGTCCTGCCCTTCGGGCGGGAGCTCCAGCAGGTGATGGAGCCGTCGCTGGCCGCCGGCGCCGGGGCCTTCGTGGGCGTGCTGGCCGGGTATCCCGGCGATTCGCACGACTACTACGTGCCCTACGACGGCGAGGCCCGCGGCATCCCCGGGGTCTGGCTGTCCGGAGGCGATGGTGCCCGCCTCGCCGAGGCCGTCGCCGCCGGGCCCGTGCGGATGCGCCTGACCGTGCGGTCCGAGCGCCGACCGGTCCAGACCCACAACGTGGTGGGGGAGCTCCCAGGGGCGGACGACGAGGTGGTGATGGTGGGCTCCCACCACGACGGGCCGTGGTCCTCGGCGGTGGAGGACGGCAGCGGCATCGCGCTGGTCCTGGCCCAGGCCAGCTATTGGGCCGCGCTGGCGCCGGAGCGCCGCCCGCACCGGCTGCTGTTCGTGCTCCAGGGCGGCCACATGGTGGGCGGCGCGGGCCTGCACCACTACATCGAGACCCACCGGGCCGAGCTCGAGCGCGTCGTGCTCGAGGTCCACCTGGAGCACGCGGCGCTGGAAGTGGACGAGCGCGGGCGGCCCACCGGCCGCCCCGTGCCCCGCTGGTGGTTCACCTCGCGCATCCCCGCGCTGGAGGAGGCCGTGGTCAGAGCCCTCACCGCCGAGGGCCTGGACCGCTCGCTCGTGCTGGCGCCGGACGCCCTCGGGCCCCAGCCGCCCACCGACGGCGGCTTCTACCACCAGGCGGGCGTGCCCATCGTCAACTTCCTGACCGCGCCCAGCTACCTGTTCGACGCCATGGACACGCTGGACAAGATCGACCGGGCCGCCCTCGTCCCCCTGACCCGGGCCGCGGCGCGCATCATCGGGGCCACCCGCGGGGTGAGCGCCGCCGCCATGCGGGCGGCCGTGAGGTCGTAGCGCGCCGATCCGCCTTGCCCCCACCTGCGGGCCCGCGCGATGCTGAGCGCTCGATGCGACGCCTCCGCAGCCTCCTCGTACTCCTCAGTTAGCGCACGCCGGTCCTCACCCGCGTGCGCCCTTCGACCTCCCACTGGGAGGTCGTTCCAGTTTTCGGCCCCGTTCACCCCGCATCCCAAGGAGCACACCGCCATGCCGATCGACGGCGGACGAGCCTTGATCAAAGCCCTCGAGATGGAGGGCGTCGAGGTCATGTTCGGCCTGCCCGGCGGGGCCATCCTGCCGGTCTACGACCCCATAATCGACAGCCCGATCCGCCACATCCTCGTGCGCCACGAGCAGGGCGCGGGGCACATGGCCGAGGGCTTCGCCCACGCCACCGGGCGCCCCGGCGTGTGCATGGTGACCTCGGGCCCGGCGGCCACCAACGTGGTCACCCCCCTGTGCGACGCCTACATGGACTCGGTGCCCATGGTGTGCATCACCGGCCAGGTGCCCTTCGCCGCCATCGGCACCGACGCCTTCCAGGAGTGCGACACGGTCGGCATCACCCGCTCGGTGACCAAGCACAACGAGCTCATCACCCAGGCCCAGGACATCCCGCTCATGGTGCGCCAGGCGTTCCACCTGGCCACCACGGGCCGGCCGGGGCCGGTGCTGCTCGACGTGCCCAAGGACATCGTCGACCCCAGGAACCCCCGCTCCCAGATGGAGTGGTACTGGCCGTCCGACGAGGAGGTGGCGGCCAGCCTCCCCGGCTACAAGCCCACCACCAAGGGCCATCCCAAGATGATCCGCCAGGCCGCCGAGCTGATCCTGTCGGCCCGCCGCCCGGTCGTCTACGCCGGGGGCGGCATCCTCAAGGCCCGCGCCGCGGAGACGCTGCGCGAGCTGGCCGAGCTGTGCGACATCCACGTCGTCACCACGCTCATGGCCCGGGGCGCCTTCCCCGACGACCACCCGCTGGCGCTGGGCATGCCCGGCATGCACGGCAACTACACGGCGGTGACCTCGATGCAGCAGAGCGACCTGCTCATCGCCCTCGGCAGCCGCTTCGACGACCGGGTCACCGGCAAGGTCGACGGCTTCGCCCCCGACGCCAAGATCATCCACGTCGACGTCGACCCGGCCGAGCTGGGCAAGGTGCGCCGGCCCGACGTGCCCATCGTGGGCGATTGCCGGCTGGTCATCGAGGAGCTGGTGGTGGCGGTGCGCGACCTGCTCGAGGGCGGCGCTGCCTTCCCCGACCGCTCGGCCTGGAAGCAGACGATCTCGGGCTGGCAGGAGCGCTTCCCCCTCACGTACCAGCAATCTGAGCCGGGCGAGGCGCTCAAGCCGCAGTTCGTGCTGGAGCGGCTGCGCGACGCCACCCCCGACGACACGATCGTCGCCTCGGGTGTGGGCCAGCACCAGATGTGGACCTCGCAGTACTGGAAGTTCAACCACCCCTACACCTGGGTCAACTCGGGCGGGCTCGGCACCATGGGGTTCTCCGTCCCGGCCGCCATCGGGGCCAAGGTGGGCCGGCCCGACCGCATGGTGTGGGCGGTCGACGGCGACGGCTGCTTCCAGATGACCGCCCAGGAGCTGGTCACGGCGACGAGCGAGCGCATCCCCATCAAGGTGGCCATCCTGAACAACGCCTACCTCGGCATGGTGCGCCAGTGGCAGGAGATGTTCTACGACGAGCGCTACAGCGAGGTGTACCTGTCGCCCGACCTGCCCGACTACAAGCTGTGGGCCGAGGCCATGGGCTGTGTCGGCATGAGGGTGGAGTCGCCCGACGAGGTCGACGCCGCCATCCAGAAGGCCAACGAGATCGACGACCGCCCGGTGGTCATCGACTTCCGCACCGACTCGCGGGAGAAGGTCTACCCGATGGTCCCCGCGGGCCTGTCCAACGACCAGATCGTCACCGATCCGTCCCAGGGTGAGGGAGGCCACTGATGGCGCTGCCCGGTACCGACGCCCGGCACCACACGCTGGTGGTGCTGGTGGAGAACAAGGCCGGCGTGCTGGCCCGCGTGTCGGGGCTGTTCGCCCGGCGGGGGTTCAACATCTTCTCGCTGGCGGTGGCGCCCACCGAGGACGAGCGCTTCAGCCGCATCACCGTGGTGGTCGACGTCGAGTCGGCCCCGCTGGAGCAGATCACCAAGCAGCTGTACAAGCTGGTCAACGTGGTCAAGATCTCCGAGCTCGACCCGCGGGACTCGGTGGAGCGGGAGCTCATGCTGGTCACGCTGCGGGCCGACATCACGGCCCGCAGCCAGGTCATCGAGCTGGTCAACCTGTTCGAGGGCCGGGTGGTGGACGTGGGCCACGACGAGCTGACCGTGAGCCTCGACGGCGAGCCGGACCGGCTCGACGACGTGGAGGGCCTGCTCCGCCCGTTCGGCATCGTGGAGCTGCAGCGGACCGGCCGGGTGGCCCTGCCCAAGCTGGAGCGCACCGCCCCCAGCCTGCGCTCGATGCGGCGGACGGCATAGCCCCATGGACCGCACCGACTTCCTGCCTCCGCGCATCCGGGACCTCGCCGAGTTCGACGGCCCGTTCGACGCCTACAAGCTGGCGGCCGACGGGGCCGAGGTGCTGTTCGCCACTTACCCCGGGGGCACGACCATCGACCCGCACGACCACCCCACCGACAATGTCGGCGTCATCATCCGGGGCGAGCTGATCCTGACCATGGACGGCCGCGAGTCCCGCTACGGGCCGGGGGACTGGTATCACGTCTCGCCGGGCACCTCGCACGCCGCCCGCTTCGACCAAGACACCGCCGAGATCGAGTTCTGGTTCTCGGCCAGCACGGAAAGAACTGCCTGATGGCCAACGTCTACTACGAGAAGGACGCCGACCGGTCGCGCATCGCCGACCGCAAGGTGGCGGTGATCGGCTACGGGTCGCAGGGCCACGCCCACGCCCTGAACCTCAAGGACTCCGGCATCGACGTGCGCGTCGGCCTGCGGGAGGGCTCGTCCTCGGTGGCCAAGGCCCAGGCCGCCGGCCTGCGGGTGCTTTCGGTGGCCGAGGCCACCGCCGAGGCCGACCTGGTGATGCTGCTGGGCCCCGACACCGAGCACAAGGCGATCTTCACCCAGCACATCGCCCCGCACCTCGACGAGGGCGACGCCCTGTTCGTGGGGCACGGGTTCAGCGTGCGCTTCGAGCAGGTGGTGGCGCCCGCCGGCGTCGACGTGGCGCTGGTCGCCCCCAAGGGCCCCGGCCACCTGGTGCGGCGCACCTACACCGAGGGCGGCGGCGTGCCCTGCCTCATCGCGGTGTCCCAGGACGCCTCGGGCTCGGCCCACGGCCTGGCGCTGGCCTACGCCGATGCCATCGGCGGCACCCGGGCGGGCGTGCTGGAGACCACTTTCGAGGAGGAGACCGAGACCGACCTGTTCGGCGAGCAGGTGGTCCTGTGCGGCGGGCTGACCGCCCTGGTGCAGGCCGGGTTCGAGACCCTGACGGAGGCCGGCTACCAGCCCGAGTCCGCCTACTTCGAGTGCCTCCACGAGCTGAAGCTGATCGTGGACCTCATGTACGAGCAGGGCATCGCCGGCATGCGCTACTCCATCAGCGACACGGCCGAGTACGGCGACCTCACCCGCGGCCCCCGCATCGTCAACGACGCGGTGAAGGCGGAGATGCGCGCCATCCTCGACGAGATCCGCACCGGCAAGTTCGCCGACGAGTGGATCGCCGAGTCCGAGTCCGGCCGCGCCCGCTTCCAGGCGCTGCGAGAGCAGGGCAAGGCCCATCCCATCGAGCAGGTGGGCGCCGAGCTGCGCGCCATGATGCCGTGGATCTCCGCCGGCAAGCAGCGGGTGGAGGACGTCTCGGGAGGCTGAGCCTGCCTCACTCGGCTATGTCGGCCTCCGCGGCCACGCGGGTCGGCCGGACGCGGATCAGCAGCTCCCCGGGCACTGCGTTGCGCGCGCCGTAGGCGGCGGCCTGGTCCGCGCCCATGTAGCGGCCGCCCAGGCGGGTGGCCCAGGCCAGCAGCTCGTCCGGGTCCTCGCTCCAGGTGGCCTCGCCCTGGATCACCACGAACGAGAACGGTGGGCGATCGTCCTGCACACACAGCGACACCTGTCCGGAGCGCCGGATGTTGCGGCCCTTGACCGTCGTCGCGCCAGTGGTGAACAGGATGGAGCCGTCGTCGTCGACGTCGTACCAGATGGGTGCGGCGTGGGGTCGCCCGTCCTTGCGGGTGGTCGCCAGCACGGCGGGGCGGACAGGGTCGACGAGGAAGGCCCGCCACTCGGCCTCGTCCATCAGGTGCCAGGGCATGCGCGGAACCTAACTCACGCCGAGCGGAAGACCTCCACCACCTCGGCCCGCCAATCGCGCAGCGTCGCGGTGTGGTCGTCGCCGGTGGAGCGGCCCAGGCGCACCACCACCAGGTCCAGCGGTGGGCAGATCATGATCGACTGGCCCTCGTAGCCGCTGGCCCAGAACGTGCCCAGGTCGTCACCCACGCTCCACCAGTGGGCGCCGTACCAGCGATCCTCGGCCGCGTCGTAGGACCGGATCCGCCGCGCGTGGTCGACCCAGCCCTCCGGTAGCAGCCGGGTGCCTTCCCACACGCCGTCGCGCAGGTAGAGCAGGCCGAAGCGCAGGAAGTCGTGGGCGGTGGCGTACACGAACGACGAGCCCAGGAAGGTGCCCGCGTCATCGAAGCGGGGATCGGCCGAGGTCATGCCCAGCGGGGCGAACAGCCGCTGCTGGAGGAACTGCCGGTAGGCGTCGCCCGGCCCGACCTCGCGGGCGACGATGCCGCTCACGATGCTGGACGTGCCCGAGGAGTAGTTGAACACCTCGTCCGGCGGGTGGGCCGCCGGCCGCGCGGCGGCGTAGTGGGCCATGTCGTGCTGGCCCTCGCCGAACAGCATCTCGATCACGTGGGAGACCTGGCCCTCCTCGTAGGACTCGGTGAAGTCGAGCCCGTCCCGCATGGTCAGCAGGTGCTCCAGCGTGATGGCGCTCCGCGGATCGTCGGGGTCGGCCCACTCGGGGACGGCCGCGGGGGCGTCGACGTCGAGGCGCCCCTCGGCCACCAGGATCCCCACCGCGGCGTGCAGGATCGACTTGGCCATCGACCACGACAGCAGCCGGGTGTGGGGGACCACGGGCTCGGCCGGCCGGTCCCAGTGCTCCAAGGTGCCGCCGTACCGCTCGGCGATCAGCTCGCCGCCGTGGACCACCGCCACGGCGTAGGTGGTCCCGTAGCGCCTGGTTTCGACGGTCAGCTCTTCCAGCAGCCGGTACAGCCGGGGCCCGACGCTCGGATGAGGCGCGGCGCGGGGCCACATGTCGGTGGGCCAGCGGACCCCCCCGGGCTGGGGCGGTAGCGGGACCAGGGGGCGGTCACGCACGTCGTCGGTCATGCGCCACCGTACGCCCGTGAGGGCTAGGCGGGCAGGTCCACGCAGTTCCCGGTGAGCGTGCCCTGCTCGTAGACCGCGTGGTCGTGCGTGGCCACGGCCGAGCACATCTGGGTGGCCGCGCCCTTGGTCGCGGGGCCGTAGTCGGTCGTGTAGCGGTTGAGCACGTCGGTCAGCTCCCACACCCCCGGCGGGTCACCGTTGGTCCCCGCGTTCTCCGGATCGGTGGTGTTGAGGAAGAAGTGGATGTGCAGCGCGTCGGGATCCTCGACGTCGGGCGTGTACCCGGTGACCGCGTAGCTGATCTCGTACTTGTCGTCGCCGTTGACGGCGACGTTCTGGATGTTGACGAACGGCCCCGCGGGCACCGTCGTCGTGGTGGTCGTGGGTGCGGTGGTGGTCGTCGACTCGGCCGCGGGGGCGGTCGTGTCCGTGCTGGCGTTCTCCTCGGGATCGTCGCCCCCGCCCAGCGCGAGCACCGCGGCCATGGCGACCGCGGCCAGCGCCACCAGGCCCGCACCCACCAGCAGGGGTCCGCGCCGCGACTTCCCATCGGGAGGCGGGCCCACGGGCGGAGGCGGCTCGCCGCCGTCACCCCCGGGGGCGGGCGCGGGCACGTACACCTGCCGCGCCACCGTCCCCTCGCGCACGGTGTCGAGGCGGCTGGTGGCGAGCGGCTCCGGCTCGGGGATGACCGGGCCCGGCGCCGCGGCCGCGGCTGCTGCACCCACCGCGGCTGCGCCCAGGACTGCTCGTCCGGGGGCCGGGGCGGGAGCGGGGGCCGGCGTGGGGGTGGGGCGAGGCGCGGCCGGCGGTGTGGCCCGGCCGGCGGTGGCGGCCGTGATCGCCGCGCCCAGGGCGACGCCGTGCTTGGGGTGGGCGTCGACCGAGACCGGGCGACCGAGGGCCGAGGAGACCATCTCCGCCACCAGCGGGGTGCGGGACGAGCCGCCCACGAGCAGCACCGCGGTCACGTCGCCGGGGGAGACGTCGGCCGAGCGGAGGGCCCGCTGGGTGGCCGAGATCGAGTCGGACAGCGCGGGCCGCACCATCTGCTCGTACTCGGCGCGGGTCAGGCGCACCTCGGTCTGGAGGCTCGGCAGCAGCACCGGGATGGACACGTCGGTGTCCGACGACAGGGCCTCCTTGGCCTCGACGCACTCCTGGCGCAGGCGGGCCACCGCGGCGATGGCCGCGGGGTCGTTGGGGTCGAGCCCGCTGAGCGCGCCACCGATCGAGCTCTCCACGTACCGGAAGACGGCCTCGTCGAAGTCGATGCCGCCCAGGCGCTCGATGCCCTCGGGCGTGCCCAGCACGTCCCAGCCGGTCTCGGTCTTGCGCAGCACCGCGGCGTCGAAGGTGCCGCCGCCGAGGTCGTAGACGGCGATGATCGAGCCGGTCTCGACGCGGGCCTGCGAGGCGTAGTGGATGGCGGCCGCCTCGGGCTCGCTGAGCGTGGTGACGTCGTCGAGGTCGGCCATGCGGATCGCCTGGCGCAGCAAGTCGATCTTGAACAGGCCCCAGTTGGCCGGGTGGGTGGCCGCGATGCCGTCCGCGGGGCCGCCTTCGGCCTCGGCCACCCGGTCGACCACCCAGCGCATGAGCTTGGCCATCAAGGCGTCGGCCGAGTAGGGCGTGCCCGACACGATGATCGGGGTCGGATCGCCGAGGCGGCGCTTGAACTCGCGGGCCACCCGCTGGGGCTCGGTGGCCGCGCGGCGGGCCGCGGCTTCGCCGGTGAGCACGGTCTCGTCGTCGCGCAGCAGCACGACCGAGGGGATCGTCGCCGCCCGGTTGCCGAGGCCGGCCACGTCGTAGCGACCGTCGCGCCACACGGCAGCCGCCGTGTACGTCGTACCGATGTCGATGCCTAGGAAATAGCCCACGTCGCCGCCTCCGCCCGGGTTACGGAAGGGCGAAGTATACGGTTCACATGGTCTCGGCGAAGCTCACTTCGCCCTCGCCCCGCAGCACGTTCTTGAGCAGCTTGCCCGACGCGTTCCGCGGCAGGGGATCACTCTGCACCTCGACGTAGGCGGGCACCTTGAAGTCGGCCAGCTCGGCCGCCACCCAGCGGCGCACGTCGTCCTCGCTGAGCTCGTGGCCCGGCTCGACCTGCACCACGGCCTTGACCTCCTCCCCCAGCTCGGGATGGGCCACGCCGATCACCGCCGCGTCGGCCACCGCCGGGTTCAGCACCAGGCGGTTCTCGATCTCGACGCAGTAGATGTTCTCGCCGCCGCGGATGATCATGTCCTTCTTGCGGTCGGTGATGGCGAGGTAGCCGTCTTCGTCGAGGTGGCCGATGTCGCCGGTGTGGAGCCAGCCGTCGGGGTCGATGGCCTCGGCCGTGGCTTCGGGCTTGTTCCAGTAGCCCTTCATGAGGATCGGGCCCCGGATGCACACCTCGCCCGTCTCGCCCTCACCGAGCGGCTCGCCGGCGGCGTTCACGATCCGCACCTCGACCGTGGGCACCGGCGGGCCCACCGACCACGGCTTGCGCTTGGCGTCGTCGCCGCTGATGACCGTGGCCACCGACGACGTCTCGGTCAGGCCGTAGGCGTTCGAAGTCGAGCGCACCTGGGGGAAGGTGTCGGCGATCTTGCGCTGCAGCTCGTCGGCCGAGGGCGAGCCGCCGAACGCCACCGTGGTCACGCTGCTGGTGTCGTAGTCGTGGCGGCCGGGGTGCTCGCACACCCGCCACACCATCGTGGGCACGGTGGCCCACACGGTCACCTGGTGGTCCTGGATCAGGCGCAACACGTGCACCGGATCGAAGCGGCCCTCGGGGATGACGATCTTGATCCCGGCCAGCAGCCCCACCACCAGGCCGGAGTGGCAGCCCGACACGTGGAACAGCGGCGAGGTCAGCAGCGACACCGTGGGGCCGCCGCCCAGCGCCGAGCCGCCGGAGGGGTTGGCCATCGTCGACGACACCGTCGAGTAGATGGTGTTCTGCAGGTTGGCGATCATCGAGCGGTGGGTGGAGATGGCGCCCTTGGGCTTCCCGGTGGTGCCCGACGTGTAGAAGATGACCGCGGCGTCGTCCTCGTCGATGGCCGTGTCGGGGAACTCGTCCCGGGGCGCGCCGGTCAGCACGTCGACCGAGTGCAGGGTCGCCGAGCCGGGCGTGTCGGGGAAGTCGTCCGGCGTGGCGTCGATCAGGAACACGTGCGCCAGATCGGGGGCCTCGTCCACGCGGTCGGCGATGCGCTCGAACCGCTTGCGGTCGGCGAACAGCACGGTGGCGCCGGAGTCCTGCAGGCCATAGAGCACCTCGTCGGCCTTCCACCAGCCGTTCAGCCCCACCAGGATCGCCCCCTGGGCCACGGTGGCCCAGAACGCCAGGCACCACTCCGGGTTGTTCTGGCTGAGCACCGCCACCCGGTCGCCGGGGCCGATGCCGTACTCGGTCGCCAGCAGGTGGCCCATGCCGTTGGCCTCGGCCACGAAGTCACCGAAGCCGTACTCCCGGTCGCCGTAGGCCAGGAAGGTGTCGCCGCCCCGGGCGGCGGCGCCCTGGGCGATCTCCCGCAGCGAGCGCATGCGCTGGGCATAGACCTGCAGCGGGCGGCCGGCGACGTCCTCCGTCACCACCTCGAACATGCCGCCCGGGCCGGTGAGCTGGGCGCGGACCTCTGCCAGGCTGGGCATGACCATCCCCTCGTGTCGCTGATGCAGTCGTCAGTCGGAGACTAGCGAGCGTCGTCCCGAAGGTCGGAGGCGACCGGCGAGTGCTACCGGTAGTCGTGGGCGACTTCAGCCGCGAAGCGGGCCAGGCCGTCGAGCTTGGCCTGGCCGGTGCCGAAGGTGGCATCAGGCACGATCAGCTCGTCCACCCCGATCTCGGCGTAGCGGGCCAGCACGTCCCGGAGGCGCCCCGGCGTTCCCGCCATGATCGGCCGGCCGGGCCGGGACATCAGCTCCTCGCCCTGGGCGTCGTCCGCCGTGAACAGCACCACCGCCTGGCAGCTGCGGGCGATCTCGCCCGGGTCGCGTCCCGCCGCCTCGCAGGCCCGGTCCAGGGCGGCCGAGCGCTCCGCGATGTGGTCGGGCAGGCCCCAGGTGTTCCACTCGTCGGCGTGGCGGGCGGTGATGCCGAGCATGCGGTCGCCGCTGGCGCCGATCATGATCGGCAGCCGCGCCTGGACCGGCTTGGGCTCGCAGGGCGCGTCGGTGATCCGGTAGTGCTTGCCCTCGAAGGTGGTCACCGGCTCGGTGAGCAGGCTGCGCACCAGCTGCACGGCCTCGGCGAAGCGGCTCACCCGCTCACCCACGGGCGGCAGCTCGATGCCGTAGGCCTCGTGCTCGTTCTCCTGCCAGCCCGCCCCCATGCCCAACACGAAGCGACCCCCGCAGACGTGGTCGGCGGTGGCGGCCATGTTGGCCAGGACGGCCGGGTGGCGGTAGGTGTTGCCGTAGACCAGGGTGCCGATCCGGACCCGCTCGGTCACCGCCCCCAGTGCGGTCACCAGCGAGCCGGCCTCGAGCGTCGGCGTCTCCGGCGGGAACGGGCCTCCCGGCATGCCCATGAAGTGGTCGGCCACCCACACGCCGTCCCACCCGGTGGTCTCGGCGTGGCGGGCGGAGGCGAGGAGCTCGGACCAGGGCTGGAAGGCGGTGGGCCAGACGGAGAGGCGCATCCCCTCAGCATGCACCTTGGAAGCAGGTGTCACGGCCGGCCCGTACCGTCGCGGTATGCGCACCGCTGTGTCCCTGCCGCCGTTCACCGACCCCGCCACCCTGGTGGCGATGGCGACGGAGGCCGAGCAGGCCGGCTGGGACGGGGTGTTCCTGTGGGACCACGTCGTGCTCTTCCCCGAGATGGGCCTGGACGTCCACAACCCCTGGGTGGTGCTGGGCGCCATGGCCCAGGCCACCGAGCGGGTGGTGCTGGGCACGCTGGTGACGCCGCTGGCCCGCCGCCGGCCCCAGTCGGTCGCCCGCGAGCTGATCACGCTCGACCACCTGAGCGGCGGGCGGGCCCTGCTCGGGGTGGGGCTGGGCGACCCGGCCGAGTTCGACTTCGCGGCCTTCGGCGACCCCGCCGGCGCCCGGGAGCGGGCCGCCCGGCTCGACGAGAGCCTCACCGTGATCGACGGTCTGCTGCGCGGCCCGGTGAAGCACGAGGGCGAGCACTTCCAGGTCGATGCCGAGCTGCGGCCCCGCCCGGTCCAGCAGCCCCGCCCGCCGATCTGGGTCGCCGGGGTCACGCCGCACCGCCGTCCCCTGGAGCGGGCGCTGCGCTGGGACGGCTTCGTGCCCATCTCGCTCTCCAGCCTGTTGGCGCCCGAGGACATCGCCGCCTACCTCGACGGCGTCGAGCGCCCTGAAGGGTGGGAGGTGGTGGCGAACCTCGCTCCCGGCTACGGGCCGGAGGACTACGAGGCCGTGGGGGCCACCTGGGTGATCGAGGGCGCGTGGCCGGTCGAGGACTGGGTGGCCGAGCTGCGCGACCGGATCAAGGCCGGTCCCTGATCAGCGAAGGCGCTCGACCACGTAGTCGATGCAGTGGGTGAGGGCCTCGACGTCCTCGGGGTCGATGGCCGGGTACAGGGCGATGCGGAGCTGGTTGCGGCCGAGCTTGCGGTAGCTCTCGGTGTCGAGGATGACGTTCTGGCGCAGGACGGCGCTGACGGCGGTGGCCTCGACCGTCTCGTCGAGGTCGATGGTGGCCACCACGTGGCTGCGCAGCGCGGGGTCGGCCACGAACGGGGTGGCGTAGTCGCTGCGGTCGGCCCAGCCGTAGATGATCTCGGCCGACCGGTCGCACCGGCCCGCGGCGAAGCCCAGCCCGCCGTTGTGCAGGATCCACTCCACCTGCTGCACCGCCAGGAAGATGGTGGCCAGGGCGGGCGTGTTGTAGGTCTGGTCCTTGCGGCTGTTGTCGAGGGCGATGCCGAGGTCCAGGAAGGCCGGAACCCAGCGGTCGCTCGCCGCGATGCGCTCGATCCGCTCGGTCGCGGCCGGGGACAGGGCCGCCAGCCACAGCCCGCCGTCCGAGGCGAGGCCCTTCTGGGGGGCGAAGTAGTAGGCGTCGGTCTGGGCCGCGTCGAAGCGCAGCCCGCCGGCGGCCGAGGTGGCGTCCACCAGCACCAGGCCCTCGGTGCCGTCCGGGCGCTGGAGCGGGGCGGCCACGCCGGTGGAGGTCTCGTTGTGGGTCAGGCAGTAGGCGTCGACGTCGGGCGTGGCTTTGGCCTCGGGTACCGTGCCCGGCGGCGCCTCGATCACGTCGGGATCGTCCAGATGGGGGGCGGCCAGGGCGCAGGCGGCGAACTTGGAGGAGAACTCCCCGAAGGACAGGTGCTGGCTGCGCTGCTCGATGAGCCCGAACGTGGCCGCGTCCCAGAACGCGGTGGTGCCCCCGTTGCCCAGCGCCACCTCGTAGCCGTCGGGCAGCGACAGCAGCTCGGCGATCCCGTTGCGCAACGCCGCCACCATGAAGCGGACCGTCGCCTGGCGGTGGCTGGTCCCGAGGTAGCTGTGCCCGCTGTCGGCCAGGGCCACCAGGGCCTCCGGGCGCACCTTGGAGGGCCCCGAGCAGAAGCGCCCGTCGGCGGGCAGCAGATCGTCCGGAATGGTTATCTCTGGGGTGGGCGGGGTCATCGGTGCCACTATCGCGGGCGTCGAGACCAAGGAGCCAGCCCGTTGCCCCCCACCCGCATCTCCGCTCGCGTCGCCGCCATCACCGAGTCGGCCACCCTCGCGGTCGACGCCAAGGCCAAGGCGCTCAAGGCCGCCGGCGAGCCGGTCATCGGCTTCGGTGCCGGTGAGCCCGACTTCCCCACGCCGGACCACATCGTGGCAGCCGCCATCGAGGCCGCCCGCAACCCGCGGTACCACAAGTACACGCCCGCGGCCGGGCTTCCCGACCTGCGGGAGGCCATCGCCGCCAAGACCAAGCGCGACTCCGGCTACGACGTGACCGCGGCCCAGGTGGTGGTCACCAACGGCGGCAAGCACGCCATCTCCAACACGTTCACCACCCTGCTCGACCCGGGCGACGAGGTGCTGCTGCCCGCGCCCTACTGGACCACCTATCCCGAGCCGATCCGCCTGGTAGGCGGGGTGCCGGTGGTGCTGCCCACCGACGAGAGCACCGGGTTCCGGGTGACGGTCGACCAGCTCGACGCGGCCCTGACCGAGCGCACCAAGGCGCTCGTGTTCGTGTCCCCCTGCAACCCGAGCGGGGCGGTCTACCCCCGCGACCAGGTCGAGGCCATCGGCCGGTGGGCGGCCGAGCGCGGCCTGTGGGTGATCACCGACGAGATCTACGAGCACCTCACCTACGGCGATCACGAGTTCTCCTCGATCGCCACCCAGGTCCCCGACCTGGCCGACCGGGTCGTGGTGCTCAACGGTGTGGCCAAGACCTACGCCATGACCGGCTGGCGGGTGGGGTGGATGATCGCCCCGACCGACGTGGCCAAGGCGGCCGCCAACCTCCAGTCCCACACCACCTCCAACGTGGCCAACGTCTCGCAGGTGGCGGCGCTGGCCGCCGTCTCCGGCGACCTGGAGGCGGTGGCGCAGATGCGAGCCGCGTTCGAGCGCCGGGGCCGCACCATGCACCAGCTGCTGTCCGCCATCCCCGGCGTGACCATCATGGAGCCGCAGGGCGCCTTCTACGGGTTCCCCAACCTGTCGGCCTACCTGGGACGCGACCTGCGGGGCAGCACCCCGGCCACCACGGTCGAGCTGTGCAGCGTCCTCCTGGACCAGGCCAAGGTGGCGGTCGTCCCGGGCGAGGCGTTCGACGCGCCCGGCTACGCCCGCCTCTCGTTCGCCCTGGGCGACGATGACCTGGTCGAGGGCTGCACCCGCATCGCCGACCTCCTGTCCGAGGCCCGCTGACCGAGTCGGGGGTGCCCGTGCGGGCACCCCCGACGCTCGGTTGGGTCAGACGTCGAAGGTGAAGTCGACGGACTCCTCTTCGCCGACCGTGCCGGTCTCGACACGTTCCTGGCCGGCCACGGTGATGGTGAGGGTGAAGTCACCGCCGCCGCAGTCGGTGCCGTCGTCCCGGGTCAATCGGAAGCCCTGGACGCTGACCGTGTACGTGCCCGAGGGGGCGTCGCCCACCGGCCAGAACACGTTCTCGACGCCGCCGTCGTTCTCGCAGTTGACGTTGGAGTCGACGTCCTGCTGGCCACCGGTGCTCGTCGGCCCGAGGTTGAGGTAGTAGATCTCGGTCCCGTCCGGTTCGGTCACGTGCAGGTCCAGGTCGGAGTCCGATGCCCACTCCAGCGTGACCTGGACGTCGCCGGTCCCCGTGTCGGGCTTGCTGGCGCCGTCGGAGCCGACCGGCCGCTGGATCAGCCCGGCCGTGTCGAAGTCGACCAGCGTGACCTCCTCGAGGGCCGCGTCGGCGGGCTCGACCTTGACGGCCGTGGCCGGGTCGAGGCCGTCCCACGCATCGTCCGGGTTCTCGGCCACGTTGTCGACGCTCATGGCGTCGCTCTCGCTGGTGTCGCCCAGCGGGGCCGGCTCGGCCAGCGGGTTGCCGCAGTTGCACTTGACCCGCGGCACGCCGGTGGTGTCGACCAGCACCGCGGTGCCGGCCTGCAGCAGCGACTGGAACGCGGTGGCCTCGCCGTCGTTGAACCCGTGGTTGGTGACCCGCGTGTCGTAGCGGAGCCGCACCGCGGTCAGCCCGGCCACGTAGTCCGGGATGCCGGCGGGCTCGACGTCCAGCACGTCGGCCCAGGCCTCCGCCTTGGCCGAGTTGGCCGGGTCGGTGAGGAACGCCACCAGGGTCTCGACGTCGCACACCTGCGTGTCCCGGCTTCCGCCGTAGAGAGCCGGCTCGCCGCCCTGCGCGATGCGGCCGGCGAGAGGCGTCCCCACCTCCTCGGTCGTGGGATCGGGGACCGCGCTGAGGTCCGCAGCGGCCACCGCGCCGGCCGCGTCGCCGACGTCCAGGTTGCCCGCGAAGTCGTCTTCCTGGACCTTGCCGATGGGCTCGAGGACGATCTCCTCGCCCTTGTCGTCGCCCTGCATGACGAAGAAGGCTCCCACCGCGACCGCCAGCACCACGAGGATGCCGAGGATGACGAGCAGCGGGGCGCGCGAGCTCTTCTTCCGGGGCGGGGCGCCGCCGGGGTAGGCCCCCGGCGGGTAGGGGCCGGGAGGGCCGGGCGGGTAGCCGCCGGGCGGGTACTGCTCACCGGAGCCCGGGGCGTAGCCGGGCGCCGGGGGCGGGTAGCCGCCCGAGGGATAGCCGCCGCCCGAGGGATAGGCGCCCGGGTCGGGCGGGGGATAGGCGCCCGGAGCCGGAGGGGGGTAGGCCCCCTGGTCGGGCGGGGGTTGGGGGTCGTAGCCGGCTGTCGGTGCCCAGCCCTGATCGGACGGGGGCTGCGCCGGGGGCGTGGGGCCTCCGGGGGCCGGCGGGGGCACCTGGGCCAGAGGCCAGCCGCAGCCGACGCAGGTCTGGACGCCAGGGGCGTTCATCGTGTGACAGTTACCGCACTCCACCGCAAGATCCTGCCTGTGGCTCGAGGGGTCGCGAGGGGGATTGCCCGGATTCGGGATCCTAGGCGGTCACCCCGACCCGCCCGACCACCGACGGGGAGCGGCGACCCGCCGACGCTACCCTCCGGTGGTGCCACCTTACGGCTCCTGGACCACCCCCATAACGTCAGCCCTCGTGGTCAAGGCCGCTGCCGGCCTCGGCGGGGTCGCCATCGAGGGTGGCACGGTCACCTGGTCGGAGCAGCGACCGGAAGAGGGAGGGCGCACCCAACTGGTGCAGCGCGCGGCTGACGGCACCACCGTCGAGCGCTTCCCGGCCGGTTTCAACGCCCGCACCGCGGTGCACGAGTACGGCGGCGGCGCCTGGTGGACCCGGGGCGGGACCGTGTGGTTCGCCCACTGGGACGACCAGCGCCTCTACCGCCAGGAGGGCGACGCCCCGCCCGAGCCGGTGACCCCCGAGCCCGAGGCGCCCCGCGGCGATCGCTGGGCCGACGGCGAGCTCGACGCCTCGGGTCGCTGGCTGATCGTGGTGCGCGAGCACCATCCGCCCGGCGCCGGGGCCAAGGACGTCACCAACGAGGTCGTGGTCCTGGACACGACGGGCTCCCTCGCGGTCCGGACGCTCGTCTCCGGGCCCGACTTCGTGTCCAACCCGCGCCTCTCGCCGGACGGGCGCCGGGTTTGCTGGCTCCAGTGGTCGCATCCCGACATGCCCTGGGATGGCACCGAGCTGTGCGTGGCCGACGTGCGCGACACGCCGGTGGGCCCCGCGCTGGCGCACCTGGAAGTGGTGGCGGGCCGCCCGCACCTGGGGCCCGGGGGTGACGGCGACGGCGAGTCGGTCTGCCAGCCTCGCTGGGCGGCCGACGGGTCGCTCTGGTTCATCTCGGACCGCACCGGCTGGTGGAACCTCTACCGCCAGAGGGCTGACGGCGCCGTCGAGCCCAAGGTGCAGACCGAGGCCGAGATCGGCCTGCCCCAGTGGATGTTCGGCCAGTCCCAGTACGCCTTGCTCGACGACGGCCGGGTGGTCTTCGCCTACGGGCGCGACGGCCTCGACCACCTGGCGGTCCTGGCCCCCGACGGCTCCACCACCGACCTCGACGTGCCGTACACGTCGGTGTCCTCGGTGAAGGCCGCGGGCGACCGGGTGGTGTTCATCGGCGCGTCGGCCACGGCCGAGCCCGCGGTCGTCAGCCTGCGGCTGGGGGAGCAGCCCGAAGTCCTGCGCCCGCCCCGCGACCTGGGAATCGATCCCGCCTGGTTCTCGGCGCCCGAGCCCATCGACTTCCCCACGAGCGGGGGCCGCACCGCCCACGCCCTCTACTACCCGCCCACCAACCCCGAGGCGGTCCCACCGCCGGGCGAGGCACCGCCGCTGCTGGTGGTCATCCACGGCGGGCCCACCGCGGCCGCCCGGCCCATGCTCCAGGTCGGCATCCAGTACTGGACCAGCCGGGGCTTCGGCGTGGTGGACGTCAACTACGGCGGCTCGACCGGCTACGGCCGCGCCTACCGCGAGCAGCTGCGGGGCACCTGGGGCATCGTCGACCTCGACGACTGCGAGGCGGCCGCCCGCTGGCTCGCCGACCAGTCCCGGGTCGACCCCGCCCGGCTGTGCATCCGGGGCGGCTCCGCCGGCGGCTACACCACGCTCGCCGTGCTGGCGTTCCGCGACACCTTCGCGGCCGGTGCCAGCCACTACGGCGTGGCCGATCTGGAGGCCCTGGCGGTCGAGACCCACAAGTTCGAGAGCCGCTACCTGGACGGGCTCATCGGGCCCTACCCCGAGCGCCGGGACCTGTACGAGGCCCGGTCGCCCATCCACCACACCGACGGCTTCGACCGCCCGCTCATCGTGCTCCAGGGCCTGGAGGACGAGGTCGTCCCGCCGAACCAGGCCGAGCTGATCGTCAACGCGCTGCGGGCCAAGCGGGTGCCCGTGGCCTATGTGACCTTCCCCGGCGAGCAGCACGGGTTCCGGCAGGCCGCCAACATCCGCAAGGCCCTGGACAGCGAGCTGTCCTTCTACGCTCAGGTCTTCGGCTTCACCCCGCCCCCCGGCGAGGGCATCGAGCCGGTCCTGGTGGAGAACCTGCCCGAGCCGGTCACGCCGCGGGCGGCGGATCCTCCAGCGTGAGCAGGCTGCGCTTGGCGTCGAGACCGCCGGCGTAGCCGGCCAGCGTGCCGTCGGCCCCGATCACCCGGTGGCAGGGGACCACGATGGCCAGCGGGTTGGCCCCGTTGGCCGCCCCCACCGCGCGTGCGCTGCCCGGGTGGCCGATGGCCTCGGCCAGGGCCGCGTAGCTGGTGGTCTCGCCGTAGGGGATGGCGGTCAGCCCCGCCCACACGCGCCGCTGGAACGCGGTGCCCTCGGGCGCCAGGGGCAGGTCGAACGTCCGCCGCTCGCCGGCGAAGTACTCGCCCAGCTGGGCGACGGCCGCCGCGAACGGGGCGGGATCCTCCCGCCAGGCGGGGTCGATCGGGGTGCGGCCGGCGAAGCCGATCCGGGTGATGCGGCGGCCGTCCCCGGTGAGGACCAGATCGCCCACAGGGGAGGGAACGGTGGTGAACACGGTGTCGGTCATGCTCTCCTCAACGTCCGGTGCCCCACGGTTCGTGAGGTTGGTCCGGGCGAGGACCCCCGGCCACACTTGGGCGCGATGGCGCGCATCCTCGTCACCGAGAAGATTGCCGACGGCGGGCTCCAGCGGCTCCGTGACGCCGGCCACGTGGTCGATGTCCGCATCGGGCTCACCCCCGACGAGCTGATCGAGGTGGTGCACGGCGCGGCCGGGCTGATCATCCGCTCCGCCACCCAGGTGACCCGCGAAGTGCTGGAGGCGGGCAGAGACCTGGTGGTGGTGGGCCGGGCCGGCATCGGCCTCGACAACGTCGACGTCGAGACGGCGACGGACCGCGGCGTGATGGTGGTGAACGCGCCGCAGTCGAACATCCTGTCGACGGCTGAGCACACCATGGGCATGTTGCTGGCCCAGGCGCGGAACATCCCCCAGGCGCACGAGGCTCTCACCCGCGGTCGCTGGGAGCGCTCGCAGTGGGAGGGCGTCGAGCTGGCCGACAAGGTGCTGGGCATCGTCGGCCTCGGCCGCGTCGGCCGCCTGGTGGCCCAGCGGGCCCACGCCTTCGGCATGCGCCTGGTCGCCACCGATCCCTACGTGTCGCCCGAGCGCGCCCGGCAGATGAACGTCGAGCTCATGAGCCTCGAGCAGCTCGTCCAGGTGGCCGACTTCGTGACCCTCCACGTCGTCAAGACGTCCGAGACGATCGGCATGATCGACAAGGACGTGCTGTCGCAGGCCAAGCCTGGGATCCGCATCGTCAACGTGGCGCGGGGCGGCATCGTGGACGAGGACGCCCTCGCCGAGGCCATACGAGTGGGCCACGTGGCCGGCGCCGCGCTCGACGTGTTCTCGGCCGAGCCCATGACCGACTCGCCGCTGTTCGGCCTGCCCCAGGTGGTGGTCACGCCGCATCTGGGCGCCAGCACCCGCGAGGCGCAGGACAAGGCGGGCGACACCATCGCCGAGCAGGTCGGCCTGGCCCTGGCGGGCGAGTTCGTGCCCTTCGCGGTGAACGTGAGCGCGGCCGAGGCGTCGGAGGCCGTGCGCCACTTCCTGCCCCTCGCCGAGCGCCTGGGTGCGATCTACACCGCGCTGGCCGAGAGCCTGCCCAAGGCGTTGGAGATCGAATACGCGGGCCAGATCGCGGATTCCGACACCCGCATCCTGACGCTGTCGGTGCTCAAGGGCGTGTTCGGTGGGGTGACCGACGAGCCGGTGTCCTATGTCAACGCCCACCGCATCGCCGCCGAGCGCGGCGTCGAGGTGCGGGACACGTCCACGGCCACCGCCCACGACTACGTCAACCTCATCTCCATCAGCGGCGGCGACCATGGCATCGGCGGCACGCTGGTGGGCCTGCGAGGCGAGCCCCGCATCGTCATGCTCGACGGCCACACCATCGACCTGCCGCCGGCGAGCCACATGCTGGTGGTCCGCAACGACGACCGGCCCGGCATGATCGCCCACGTCGCCGGCGTCCTGGCCGAAGCCGGCGTGAACATCGACGACATGCACCTGGGCCGGTCCGAGCGGGGTGCCGCCGCCCTCCAGGTCATCGCCACCGACCGCTCGGTCCCCGTGGAGGTCCAGGACGTGATCCGCGCCGGCGACGGCATCGTCTCGGTGCACGCGGTGGGCTGACCGCCCCGCGTCAGGTGCCTTCGGGCCCGCTTCCGGGCTCCGCCGGCTTGGCCGCCTTCTTGGCGGCGGCCTTCTTACCCGCCGCCTTGCCGGTCCCCGCGGCCTTCTTGGCGGCCGCCTTCTTCGCCGGGGCGGCCTTCTTGGCCGGCGCCTTCTTGGCGGCTGACGCCTTCTTGGCCGCCGGCGCCTTGGCCGCCGGCGTCTTGGTCGCGGCCGGGGCCGGGGCCGGCGGGGCCGGGGCGGACGCCGGCTCGGCCGATCCATCGCTGGCCGGGACCGTGACGGGCTGGACGGCGACGTCGGCGGGCGCGGTGGGAGGGGGGGCGGCAGTCACCTTGTCCGGAGCGCGGGCCGACGAGGTGGCCGGCTCGGGGGTGGGTGGGGGCGTGGCCAGCAGCCGCCGCACCACCTGTTGCACGATCCCCACGAATGCCAGGAACAATCCGAACCGCACGACACGCCTCACGACGACGAGGCTAACCGCCTTGACTGCCCCCGATGGGGTTCGGCACCATGGAGGGATGCGCCAGCCTGTCGCCGGCCTCCTTCTTACCTAAGGCGAGCACCCCACATAGGTGCTCGCCCCGCCTCCTGCGCCGTCTCGGCCAGGAGGCTTTTCAGTTTTCCGGCGACAGTTCCCCACCCCACACGAGAGCGAGAGAGCGATGCCTCCCGAACCTGTGACCCCGAAGAAGATGCCGTTCGAGAAGTACGAGCCCTTCCTCCCGCTCCCGCTCGCGCTCGACGACCGGACCTGGCCCAACCAGCGCATCACCCAGGCACCCCTGTGGTGCTCGGTCGACCTGCGCGACGGCAACCAGGCCCTGATCGACCCCATGGACCCGGCCCGCAAGCGCCGCATGTTCGACACGCTCGTGCAGATGGGGTTCAAGGAGATCGAGGTCGGGTTCCCCAGCGCCAGCCAGCCCGATTTCGACTTCATCCGCCAGCTCATCGAGGACGACCTGATCCCCGACGACGTCACCATCCAGGTGCTGACCCAGTGCCGTCCGGAGCTCATCGCCCGCACCTACGAGTCGATCAAGGGCGCCCGCCAGGCCATTGTGCACTTCTACAACTCGACCTCGATCCTCCAGCGGCGGGTGGTCTTCGGCCTGGACTACGACGGCATCACCCAGATCGCCACCGACGCGGCCAAGCTGGCCCGCAAGCTGGAGGACGACGTCCCCGGCACCGCGGTGCGCTACGAGTACTCGCCCGAGAGCTTCACCGGCACCGAGATCGACTACGCCATCGAGATCTGCGCCGCGGTCAGCGACG
>Ga0209382_10002892_pt1 | contig 24405 bp, 26 predicted proteins | sample SoiMetdeltSBSDD5_FD_187599 | JGI IMG/M metagenome (GOLD analysis project Ga0209382, IMG submission 187599) | Bulk soil microbial communities from a Populus tree surrounding site in Tennessee, USA - Soil MetaG P. deltoides SBSDD5 (SPAdes) (version 2) | ecosystem: Environmental > Terrestrial >...
GAGGACCTGCGATGCCGTGGGGTCGTCCGGCGCGCGTACGAGCAGGACGGCGAGCACCGCGTCGAGCTGGAGATCTGGATCGAGGACCCGAGGGGCGAGGTGACGACGCCGGGGACCGCGGTCGTCGCCCTGCCGTCCCGGGCCGGTGGGGGCTGAGCGATGGCGATCGGACGTGACGACGCGGCGACCGGCCCCGACGAGCAGGTTCGGCGGCCTCGCACCGGACGCTTCGCCGAGGCGCCGCACGATCGGTCGCCGGACCAGGTCGACGTCGTCCTCGCCGAATGGGCGAGCGAGCGACCCGAACGGGAGCTCGATCCCGTCGCGTTCACCGCCCGGATCTCGCGGCTCGCGCAGATCCTGCAGCAGCGACTGGAACGTACGCTGTCGCGGTTCGGCCTGGACTGGGGCCAGTTCCTCGTCCTCGTGGCCCTCCGCGGCTCGGGCACGCCGTTCCGGATGTCGCCGCGCGAGCTCCATCGGCTGCTGCTGCTGTCGCCGGCGGCCGTCACCAACCGCCTCTACCGGCTCGAGGCCAAGGGCCTGATCGAGCGGATGGCGGATCCCCTCGATCGCCGGAGCCTGCCGGTGCTCCTCACACCGCTCGGGCTGAGCACCGTCGAACGCGCCATGGCCGCGTGTCTCGAAGTGGAGCGGGACCTGCTCGGAGACGGCGACCTGGACGAGATGGAGGTCACCCGCTCGACGATCCGACGACTCCTGGCCGCGTACGAGGAGTACCCGGCCAGGCCCTCCGGGCGCCGCGGGCTCTCCCTGGCCGTCGAGGCGGTCGATCCCGAGCTCGCGGAGGCGATCGAGCGGGCGAAGGAGAAGGCGGCGGCGGGTCGGGTCGCCCCGGCTGCCCTCGAGTCGCTCGCCTGGTGGCCGGACACCCATCGCGATCTCGAGCGCCTCCAGCGCAAGCTCTCGCGGCACGCCGACGAGGCAGAGCCCTGGTCCCCTCCGGACGGGGGGACCCCCGCCGTCGGCGGGGTGTTCGTGTCGATGCCGACCGTGAAGAGCCGGGAGCTCCGCGACCTCGCGTGGGCGGCGGCGGTCGTGATGGAGGGTTCGACCGTGGTGGCGACCGCCACGGCGACACGGCGCCTGGAGCGGTCGTACCAGCCTGGGTACCTCGGCCTCGCGGTCGGGCCGATCCTCGAGGACGTCGTCCGTGCGCTCTCGGGCCGGCCGGACCTGATCCTCGTCAACGCCGCGGGTCGCGATCACGAACGCGGCGCGGGCCTGGCGATCCAGCTCGGCGCGGCGGTGGACGTCCCGACCGTCGGGGTGACCGAGCGGCCCAACGTCGGCCACGCGCCCGAGCCCGGGACCCATCGCGGCGACTGGACCCCGGTCCGGATCGACAACCGCCTGGTCGGGTTCCGGCTGCGCACGCAGTCCCGGGCGAGCGCGATCACCGCCCACGCGGGCTGGCGGACCACCCCCGAGGTGGCGCGGGACGTCGTGATCCGGACGACGGGACGGGGCCGCGTCCCCGAGCCGATCCAGCGCGCCCGGCAGCTCTCGCGCCGGCTGCGAAGCGAACACGAGCGTTCGGCCGGCGGGGGCCTACGGGACGGGATCCATCCGTGAGGAGCGCGGGCTATCGGCGAACGAGAGAGGGGGCGAGCCGGTGAAGGGCTCGGCGCGGCCCGTCGCCGTCATCGGCGCGGGGACCATGGGCCACGGCATCGGGATGGTCGTCGCGCGGGCGGGGCTCGACGTCCGCCTGCACGACGCCGATCCCCAGGCGCTCGTGTGGGCGAAGTCGCGGATCGAGTACGCCCTGGGTCGCTCCGTCGCGCGCGGCAACCTCTCGCGCGAGCAGCGCGAGGGCGTGCTCGACCGCATCCGCCTCGTCGACGACCTCGGCGAGGCGCTCGAGGGGGTCGCGTTCGCGATCGAATCGGTGACCGAGGACGCCGACGTGAAGCGTTCGGCGTTCGTCGAGCTCGATCGCCTCGCCCCCGCCGACGCCGTCCTCGCCTCGAACACCTCCGCGCTGAGCATCACCCTGATCGGGAGCTGGACGCGGTCGCCCGAGCGGGTGGTCGGCGTCCACTTCTTCAACCCGCCGGATCGCATGCCGTTCGTCGAGATCGTTCGCGGCGTACGGACCTCCGAACGAACGATCGGGTCGGCGCGCGCGCTGTGCGACCGGCTCGACAAGGAGACGATCGTCGTGGCGGACCGGCCCGGGTTCGCGACGAGCCGGCTGTCGGCGAGCCTCGGCAACGAGGCCTGGTACATGTTCATGGAGGGCGTCGCCTCGCCGGCCGAGATCGACAAGGCGGTCAAGCTCGCGCTCGGCCATCCCATGGGGCCGTTCGAGCTCGGTGACCTGATCGGGCTGGACGTGCGATTGAGCGTCCTTCGCACCCTGCACGAGGAGCTCGGCGAGCGCTTCCGCCCCTGCCCGCTCCTCGTCAAGTACGTCGAGGCGGGGCACCTCGGTCGCAAGACCGGCCGCGGCGTGTACGAGTACCACGACGGCAACGAGCAATCCGACGCCTGATCAGGCCGGATCGCCCGCCTGATAGCGACGGAGCGCAGGCACGAGCCACGCGACGACGCCGGCGCCGGCGATGCACAGGAGGCCGCCCGACACGACCGAGGCCATCGGCGAGAACGCCGAAGCCACGAGGCCGGCCTCGAGGTCGCCCAGCCTCGGGCCGCCGGCCACGACCAGGTAGTTGATCCCCGAGAGTCGTCCGCGGAGAGCGTCGGGTACGGTGACCTGCAGGATCGTGTTCCGGAACACGGCCGAGATCACGTCGGCCGCGCCCGCCACCGCGAGGAAGAACAGCGCCAGCCACAGGTTCGTGCGTACGAGCCCGAACGCCGTGATCCCCGCCCCCCAGACGACCACCGCCCAGACGACCGCCATGCCCTGGTGCCGGATGCGCCCGACCCACCCGGCGGTCGCGGCGCCGATGAACGCCCCCACGGCCGGAGCCGCGAAGAGCAGGCCGACCACCTCGGCCCCTTCGTGGAACTGGGTGAGCGCCAGCACCGGGAACAGCGCCCTCGGCATCCCGAACACCATCGCGATGATGTCCAAGACGAACGTCGACAGGAGCACCTTCCGGCCGCGGAGGTAGGCGAACCCCTCCCGAACGGCCTTCAGCCCCGTCGACACGTGCTCGCCCCGTTCCGGAGGCATCGGGCGGATCGCCAGCGAGGCGGCGAGGAGGAACACGATCGAGACGAGGTCGATCCCGTAGGCCCACACGAAGCCCAGTCCGGCGACCACCACGCCGGCGAGCGCGGGGCCGACGAGGCCCGCCCCGTTCCACGTGAGCTGGGTCAGCGCGGCCGCCGCAGGCAGCAGGTCGTGCGAGACGAGCCGCGGCGTCATCGCGCTCCGTGTCGGACCGTCGATCGCGCTCGTCGCGGCGATCCCGGCGACCGCGACGTAGAGCAGGGCGACCGGCGGATCCCCGGCGAGGGCCCCGAAGAACAGGATCCCCGACGAGAGGAAGTAGCCGACCTGGGCGCCGATGAGGACCTTCCTCCGATCGATCGCGTCGAGGAACGTGCCGCCCGCGAGGGTTCCGATCACCAGGGCCACGAAGCCGACCAGGCCGATGAACCCGACGGCCGCGGCCGATCCCGTCAGCCGGAAGACCTGGACGAACGTCGCGACGATCGTGAACTGGGAACCGAACGTCGAGGCGAGCAACCCCAGCCACAGCAGCCGGAAGTCGCGCGAGACGCGGAGAGGGGTGACGTCGATCGCGATGCGCCCGAGCCGTTCGCGCACGCGGGGCCGAGGCTTCTCGTCGCGCGGCCGGGCCATCCCGGCAACCTAGCAGCAGGTCGTCGTCGTCCCGAGACGATTCGATTCGGTCTCGAACGTCCGCCTAACCGAGCTTCGGCGATCGCGTCGGCGGCGTCGACGTCCTAGTCCGAGACGCCCTCCGCTCGCCACCGCCGGATCGCTTCCTCCCGGGCCGCATCGTGCGCCTGCGTGCCGGCGCGGCGAGCCAGGCGACGGTAGCGTTCGAAGGCCTTGCGGTAGTGCTCCCACAGTTCGACGAGTCGCCCACTGGGGTCGAGCTCCTCGATCGTCTGCGGCTGCAGGCCGTAGTGGCCACCGCCCCAGTCCGCGATCACGTTGGGCTCCAGAGCGAACTCATCGAGGATGCCGTCGAGACGGTCGGCGCCGTTCGACAATCGCACCCAGACCCTGTTGAAGGGGTTGTCGACGCTGGTCGCCGGCATGACGGGGTGGACGGGGTCCGCAACCGCTCGGCTCGGATCCTGAACATGGGGGTTGACCGCGACGGTCGGGGAGAACCACAGGTCGGGGTCCCGGAGCTCGATCGCGATCTCGCGCGCGCTCGCGCGCGTCGCCTCATCGATCGCGCGGCGGAGGGCTCGCGCCGTCTCGTCGTCGAACGCGTTGAACCAGGCAGCGTGATCGGCGACCAGCTCCTCCGTCTCTCGGCGGAGGGCGCTCTCGAGCGCCTGTTGCGCGACGTCGGCGAACTCCGACGCGAGCGCGATGATCTTCTCGCGGGCCTCGGCCAGTGCAGCATCCCGACCGAAGCGGAACATGCGCGCACGCTAGCACCACGCCCGTCGCAGAGGGAGATGCGTTCCTGCCGGTCGCGCTCGCCGGTCGCTTCGGTGGAGACGAGCGTGGCGCTGATCGTTGTCCGCCGTGGGGCCCTCACCGGGATCGGTCGGGATCGAGGCCGTTGTCCACCTCACCGAGCGCCTCGTCGAGGGTGGCGAGTCCCTCCTCGAGCAACGACTCGTCGATCGTGATCGGCGGCAGCAGCCGGATCACGTTGTCGTAGGTCCCGGCCTTCAGGATCACCACACCCTCATCCAGGCACCGCTTCACGATCGCATTCCCCTCGGGCCCGCCGAGTGGCTCCCTCGTCTCGCGGTCGCTCACGAGCTCGATCGCCGTCATCATCCCGCGGCCCCGGACCTCGCCGACCACGTCGTGCCTCTCCTGCATCTCGCGCAGTCGGCCGACGATCTTCTCGCCGAGCGTCCGCGAACGCTCCAGCAACCCATCGCGCTCGATCTGGTCGAGCACCGCGAGCGCCGCGGCGGCGGCGACCGGGTTTCCGCCGTAGGTTCCCCCGAGCCCGCCGACGTGCACCGAGTCCATGACGTCCGCGCGGCCGGTGACCGCGCTGATCGGCAGGCCTCCGCCGAGCGACTTCGCGCTCGTGACGAGGTCCGGCACGACGCCCTCGTCCTCGATCGCGAACCAGCGGCCGGCGCGGCCCATGCCGCTCTGGATCTCGTCCGCGATGAACAGGATCCCGTGCTCCGAGCAGAACTCGGCGAGGCCCTTCACGAAGCCCTCGGCCGGGACGATGAATCCGCCCTCGCCCTGGATCGGCTCGAGGATCACCGCGGCGACGTTCTCCTCGCCGATGTGCTTGTGGATCTCCTCGCGCGCGTAGTCGAGCGCCTCCTTGGCGCAGCGCTCGGCCCCGCCCGGCCAGCGGTACGGGTAGGCGAACGGGAGCCGGTAGATCTCCGGCGCGAACGGCCCCATGCCCTGCTTGTACGGCATCACCTTGGCCGTGAGCGACATCGCGAGCAGCGTCCGCCCGTGGAACGCGTGGTCGAACGTCACCACCGCCTGCCGCCCGGTCGCCTTCCGCGCGATCTTCACCGCGTTCTCGACGGCCTCGGCGCCCGAGTTCGCGAACATCGTCTTCTTCTCGGCGTCGCCGGGCGCGAGCGCGTTCAGCCGCTCGGCGAGCTCGATGTACGGCTCGTTCGCGGTGACGTGGAAGCAGGTGTGCGTGTCGAGCTCGAGCTGCCGCTGCGCCGCCTTGACGACCTCGGGCGAGGTGTGTCCGACGTTCAGGACGGAGATGCCGGTCGCGAAGTCGATCAGGCGGTTGCCGTCGACGTCCTCGATGATCGCGCCCGAGGCGCGCGCCGTGACGATCGGGTGGATGTTGAACACGGCCTGCGGGACGGCGTTCGCGCGGCGCTCGAACCACTCGCGCGACCTCGGCCCCGGGATCTCGGTGACGACCTTGCGCTCCTGCGGGATGTCCACGCGTCGAGCCTCCTCGTGAGGGTGGCGCCAGTCTCCCACGCCGGCGAGACCCCTGGGCCGGGCGTGCGGGACGCTTACCAGATCGTGCGAACCGGGTAACGCCGGATGCGCTCGTCGCCCGTGACCACGTCGAGGTCCTCCACCAGCGCCTGCGCGACCAACATGCGATCGAAGGGGTCGGCGTGCACGGGTGGCAACTCCGGTAGGGCCGCGACGTGGCGCTGGTGAACGGGGAGAAGTTCGTAGCCGAAATCACGAACGAGCCCGTCGAAGTAGGCGTCCGCAGGTTCCGGCAGGTCCAGCCGACCCGCCATCGCTTTGAGCGTCAGTTCCCACGTGGTGGCGACGCTGACGACCATCACGTTCGAGCGGTCCTCGACCAGATCGAGCACGGCTGGAGGGAGCCGATCGTCGGCGAGCGTCGCCCACAGGATCGCGTGCGAATCGAGGAGGACCCTCACTCGAGCGGGAACCCGGGGAAGATCTGCCAGGGGAGCGGCTCGTCGAAGTCGTCCGACATCCAGATCTTGCCCTTGTCCCGGCCGATCGGGCGCTTCCCCGGCGCCGGCTCGATCGGGACAAGCCGCGCGACCGGTTTCCCCGCCTTCGCGATGACGACCTCCTCGCCGTGCTGCACCCGTTCGAGCAGGCGCGACAGGTGCGTCTTCGCCTCGTGCACGTTCACGGTGGCCTTGGAGGCCACGCCTTCAGCTCTTGCCATGAACCCGAATGATAGATGAGTCAAGTGGACTAAGTCAACATGACTCAGCCGAAGGCTCTAGTGCCTGCGCCTGCCCGAACTCGCGTGCTCCGGCTCGCCGACCACGTGCGTGACCGGGATCCCGTAGGCGGCCTCGCAACGGTGCGGCAGGTCCACCTTGAGCCACTTCGACAGGCCCTTGGGAAACGTGGAGATCACGATCCCGTCGAACGGTCCGTGGTCGCGGATCGCGTCCCCGATCGCGAGCATCGGGTTCCCGTCGCCGACCTCGCCCTCGAGCTCGGCGTCGAGGCCCGCGAACCGCGCCATCGCCGCGTCCAGGCTCGCCTTGGCGGTCGCCCGCGCCTCGCCCTCGGTCCAGACGTGGTCGCGGGGCGGGGTCGCGGGAACGACGAGGGTGAACGAGACGGGACCGTGGCGGGCGAGGTCGCGGAGCCGGTTGGCGAGGGTCTCTGCGCCGAGGGTCTGGTTGGCCACCACCAGGTAGCGCTGCACGAGCACCACCTCCCTGTCGATCCAGGGTACGACGGGCTTCGCCGTTGCGAAACCCCCTTGCGGTGGTACCCGAACTGTGGATTTCGGCATACTGGCAGGCACAGCGACCTGCGGGGCGACCCGTCCCCGCGTTCGAAGGGGAGGCATCGATGGGGGACGTGAAGAGCTTCAAGATGTTCATCGGCGGCGAGTGGACCGACGCCTCCGACGGCAACAAGCGCGAGATCGTCAGCCCCGCGCACGGCGAGGTGATCGCCGAGGTCCCCGAGGGCACGGCCGCCGACGTCGACCGCGCCGTCAAGGCGGCGAAGAAGGCCTACGAAGAGACCTGGTCCGACGCGACGCCGGGCGAGCGGAGCCGGGCGCTCCTCAAGATGGCCGACCTCGTCGAGGAGTACGGCGACGAGATCGGCAAGCTCGAGTCCGAGAACGTCGGCAAGGTGCACGCGCTCACGATGACCGAGGAGATCCCGGTCATCGCCGACCAGTTCCGGTTCTTCGCCTCAGGCGCCCGCGTCCTCGAGGGTTTGGCGGCCGGCGAGTACATGAAGGGGTTCACGAGCATGCTGCGGCGCGAGCCGATCGGCGTCGCCGGGCTCATCGCGCCGTGGAACTACCCGCTGTACATGGCCGCGTGGAAGCTCGGGCCGGCGCTCGCGGCCGGCAACACGGTCGTGATCAAGCCCGCCGAGAACACACCACTCACGCTCCTGAAGTTCGCGCAGCTGATCCAGGAGGCCGAGGTCTTCCCGCCGGGCGTGTTCAACGTCGTGACCGGCGACGGCGAGCCCGTGGGCGACGCGATCGTGAAGCACCCGGACGTCGGGATCGTGTCGCTCACCGGCGAGAGCTCCACCGGCCGGCTGATCGCGAGGAACGCGGCCGAGACGCTGAAGCGGGTGCACCTCGAGCTCGGCGGCAAGGCGCCGGTGATCGTGTTCGACGACGCCGACGTCGCCACCGCGGCCGAGTGGATCCAGGTCGCCGGCTTCTTCAACTCCGGCCAGGACTGCACCGCGGCCACGCGCGTGCTCGCCGGCCCGAAGGTCTACGACGACCTGGTCTCCGAGGTGGTCTCGAAGGTCTCCGAGATGAAGATCGGCGACATCTGGGACGAAGAGCACGCGATGGGTTCGGTCGTCTCGGACGTGCAGCTCGAGCGGATCCACGGGTTCGTCGAGCGCGCGAGGGGCTACGGCGCGAAGATCCGCGTCGGCGGCGAGGTGATCGACCAGCCGGGATCGTGGTACGCGCCGACCGTCGTCACCGACGTCGAGCACGAGTCCGAGATCATCCAGAACGAGGTGTTCGGCCCGGTCGTGACCGTGCAGCAGTTCTCCGACGAGGACCAGGCGCTCGCGTGGGCGAACGGCGTCGACTACGGGCTCGCCGCCTCGGTGTGGACCCGCGACGTCGGGCGCGCGCTGCGGATGTCGCGCAAGCTGCAGTTCGGCACCGTGTGGATCAACACCCACATCCCGCTCACCCCCGAGATGCCGCACGGCGGGTACAAGCAGAGCGGGTACGGGAAGGACATGTCCATCTACTCGATCGAGGAGTACACCAACGTCAAGCACGTGATGGCGTCGCTCGACTAGACGCTGCTCTCGACGCGAAAGGAAGTGAGCGCATCATGACGGCACGTCCGTTCCTGGTGAACGGCGAGTGGCGGACCGGCGAGGGCTCGTTCGAGGTCCGCAGCCCCTACGACGACGGCGTGGTCGCCGAGATCGGCGTGCCGACCGACGCCGACGTCGAGGAAGCGGTCGCGACCGCGGCGGCGGCGTTCGAGGAGGCGCGACACCTCCCGGTGCACGCGCGCGCGAACGCGCTCGACCACATCTCGAAGCGCCTCGCCGAGACCGTGGAGGAGAACGCCGAGCTGATCGCCAAGGAGGGCGGCAAGCCGCTCAAGTGGGCGACGGTGGAGGCGACGCGGGCGATCTCGACGTTCCGGTGGGCGAGCGAGGTGATCCGGCACGGCGACGACGAGCTCGTGCGGCTCGACACCGAGGCGTCGCTCGGCTCGCGGATCGGGCTGATCCGCCGGTTCGCGTTCGGGCCGGTGCTCGGGATCACGCCGTTCAACTTCCCGCTGAACCTCGTGGCCCACAAGGTGGCGCCGTCGCTCGCCGTGGGGGCGCCGATCGTCGTGAAGCCGGCCTCGGCGACGCCGCTCGGCTCGCTCCGGCTGGCCGAGTTCTTCGCCGAGACCGACCTGCCGAAGGGCATGTACCAGGTGTTGCCGGTGTCCTCGAAGGTGGCGGACGGGATGGCGCGCGACGACCGGTTCCGCAAGATCTCGTTCACGGGCTCGAGCGAGATCGGGTGGTACCTGAAGGGCCTCGATCCCAGGAAGCGCGTCACGCTCGAGCTCGGCGGCAACGCGGGCGTGATCGTGCACTCGGACGCCGACCTCGACCTCGCGGCGCAACGCGTGGCGTTCGGCGGGTACTACCAGGCCGGGCAGAGCTGCATCAGCGTGCAGCGGGTGCTCGTGCAGTCCGAGGTCTACGAGGACTTCTCGGCTCGCCTCGTGAAACAGGTCGAGAGCCTGAAGGTCGGCGACCCGATGGACCCGACGGTCGACGTCGGCCCGGTGATCCAGAAGAGCGAGGTCGGCCGCATCGACGAGTGGGTGCAGGAGGCGGTCTCCCAGGGCGCGACGATCCTCACCGGCGGCAAGGGCGAGGAGCCCTTCTACCAGCCGACGCTGATCGCCGACGTCACGCCGGACATGAAGGTGTGCCGCGAGGAGATCTTCGGCCCGGTCGTCACGATCAGCCCGTACCAGACCTACGAGGAGGCGATCGCGACCGTGAACGACTCGCGGTTCGGCCTGCAGGCCGGCGTCTTCACGAACGACGTGAACCGCGCGTTCCAGGCACACCGCGACATCGAGGTCGGCGGCATCATCGTGAACGACGTCTCGGCGTTCCGCGCGGACCAGATGCCGTACGGCGGCTCGAAGGACTCGGGGTTCGGCCGCGAGGGCCTGAAGTACGCGATGGAGGAGATGACCGAGCCGCGGATCATGGTCCTCTCGCACGTTCCGCTCTGACCCGTTGAGCCGCATCGCGGTCCTCGGGGCCGGCGCGATGGGGAGCGCCGCGGCAGTGCTGCTCGCCCGGCACGGCGACGCCGACCTGCTCGTCCTCGACGTGGACGGCGGACGCGCGGCCCGGGTCGCCGAGCGCGCCGGGGCGGAGGGCCGCGGGTTCGACGCGAACGCCGGAGAGTTCGCGGCGGTGCTGAAGGACGTCTCGGCGGTCGCGGCGTGCTTGCCGTACCGGCTCAACCTCGAGGTGATGGAAGCGGCGCTCGCGGCCGGGACCCATTACGCGGACCTCGGCGGGCTGTACCACGTGACCCTCAAACAGTGGGAGCTGCACGAGCGGTTCCGGGACGCCGGGCTCTCGGCCGTGATGGGGATCGGCTCGGCGCCCGGCATCACGAACGTGCTCGCGCGACTCGGCGCCGACCGGCTCGACGAGGGCTCGGTGCGTTCGATCGACATGGTGGACGGGTCCGTCGACCTCGGCGAGGACGCCGCCGGGTTCGGCGTGCCGTACTCGGCCGAGACGATCGTCGACGAGTTCACGCTGCCGGCGATCGTGTTCGAGGACGGGGAGGCGCTCGAGGTGCCGGCGGGCTCGGGCGTCGTCGAATGGGAGTTCCCCGAGCCGGTCGGGACGCAGCCGGCGATGTACACGCTCCACTCGGAGCCGGCGACGCTTCCTCGAACGATCCCCGGCGTCCGCGACGTGCGGTGGCGGCTCGCGCTGCCCCGAGCGATCCACGACGGGTTCGCGTTCCTCGTTGAGACCGGCCTCGCCTCGCGGGATCCGGTGATGACCTCGACGGGCCCGGTCGTGCCGCGCGAGGTCCTCGTCGCGGCGCTCGAGCGGCTGGGCGGGGATGGCGGCGAGGACGGCGAGCCGAACGACGAAGAGACGATCGACGTCCGGGTAATGGGGACCCGCGACGGCGAGCCGGCGACCTACCGCTCGCTCGCGCAGATCCGCCCGGCGCCGGAGGGCCTGTCCGCCGGCGCGTTCGGCACGGCGATCCCGATCGCGATCACCGCCCGCTGGCTGGCGGAGGGCCGGGTCCCGCCGGGCGTGCACCCGCCCGAGACCGCGTTCGAGCCCGAGGCGTTCGTTGCCGACCTGGAGCGCGAGGGCGTCGAGGTCAGGGGGGACTTCCTGCCGGCCGAGACGTAGGCTGTGGGCGTGGGCACGCTCGGGTTGATCCTGGCCCCTGCGGCGATCTTCATCGCGATCGCCGCGATCATCGTCGCGTTCCGCAACCGGTGGATCGGCGACCCCGAGCGGCCCTGGTACTCGAGCCCCGTCGCGTGGGTCGCCGGGTCGCTCGCGTTCGTGCTGCTGGGCGTGTTCGTCTTCCCGCGCCTGTTCGGGTTCACGATCCTGTTCCTGCCGTTCCTGCTGGCGCGATCGTTCGGGCGGCGGCGCCCCGAGGACCAGGAGCGCCGCGAGCCGCCCACCTAGGTCGGCAGCACCCGCTCGGCGAACCCTCCGACGATCGCCGCCGCATCGCGTTCGTGCCGCCAGAGGTAGTGGTCGGTGCCGGGGACGATGGCGACCTCCGAGTGCGGGAAGGCGGTGGCGAGCTCCCGCACCCGAGGCTCGGGCGCGTACGCGTCGTGCTCGCCGGCCAACAGGAGCACGGGGAGGCGGAACGGCCGGAGCTCGGACGCCGACGGGACCTCCGGGATCTCGAGCTTGTGCTCCAGCGGCAGCCCGACGAGCGCGAGGGCGGCCACGCGCTCGTCCTCGAGCGCCTCTCGAAGCCCCACGTTCGCGCCGAACGACCACCCGACGACCACGGTCGGTCCCTCGGCCTCCTGCTTGACCCGGCCGATCGCGGCCGCGACGTCCTTCGTCTCCGAGCGGCCGCCGCCGTGCGTCCCGGCGCTTCCCATCGTGCCGCGGAAGTTGAACGCGAGGACCGCGAACCCGCGATGAGCGAGCTCGTTACGGATCGCCCACAGGATCGGGTGGTCCTTGCTCCCGCCGTGACGTGGGTGGGCGTGGCAGATCACCGCCGACCCGCGGGGGTCGTCCTCGGGAAGCCGGAGCTCGCCCTCGAGCGAGACGCCGTCCTCGGTCGTGAACCGTAGCGGCTCCATCGCGTGGGACGATGCCAGCCGTGAGCGAGCGGCGACAACCGTCGGGCACGGCCTTCGCCCTCCGCGACCCGCTGGCGTGGGACGACCTCGCGGCGATCGTGCGGGCCTCCGAGGACGCGGGGTACGGGGCGCTGTTCCTGCCCGAGATCGCCGGGCGCGACGCGTTCGTGACGCTCGGAGCGATCGCCGGCGAGACGCGCCACCTGTTGCTCGGCACCGGCGTCGTCCCGATGGGTTCGCGCGCGACGATGCTGACCGCGATGGCCGCCGCGACGGTGCACGAGCGCTCGCTGGGGCGCCTGATCCTCGGCATCGGGACCGGCGGCGCCGGGGCAGGCGCGCTCGAACGGCTGCGCGAACGGGTCCGCGACCTCCGCGCGCTCCTCGGCGGCGAGACCGCGGAGGTCGACGGAGGGCGCCGGAGGCTCACGCTCGCGCCGGGGTCGCACGTCCCGATCTGGATCTCGGCGCTCGGCCCGAGGGCGATGCGGCTCGCGGGCGAGATGGCCGATGGGGTGCTCCTCAACTGGTGCCCGCCCGAACGCGTGGCGTTCGCGGCCGCACGGATCCGAGAGGGTGCGGAGGCGGCCGGGCGCGACCCGGGCGAGGTCGCGATCGGCGTCTACGTCCGCTCCTGGGTGGGGGAGGACGAGGCGGGGGCGTGGCCCGCCCTCGCCGAGGCGGCCGCCCAGTACGCAGCGATCCCCGCGTACGCCCGGCAGTTCGAGCAGGTGGGGCTCGGGGCCGAGGACCCGGAGGCGCTCGTCCGCGCCGTCTGCGCGATCGGCGACGAGGCCCGCGACCGGATCGAGGCCTTCCGCGAGGCGGGGGCCGATCTCCCGGTCGTCTATCCCGTGGCCATGGCCGACACGGCGGCTTCGATCGAGGCCACCTTGTCGGCTCTGGCACCCGGCTAAGGCCTTGCCGTAGACTGGCGGTTAACACGGTCAACACGGTGGAAAAGGGGAAAACGCGATGACCTACACGATCTGCGAGCCCTGCATCGACGTGAAGGACCGGGCCTGCGTGGACGAGTGCCCCGTCGACTGCATCTACGAGGGTCCCCGGATGCTGTACATCCACCCGGACGAGTGCGTCGACTGCGGCGCGTGCGAGCCGGTCTGCCCCGTCACCGCGATCTTCTACGAGGACGACGTCCCGGCCGAGTGGAAGCAGTTCACGCCGGTGAACGCCGAGTGGTTCAACGACGACGTGAGCGGCGTGGGCTCGCCCGGAGGCGCCGCCCAGGTGGGCCCGGCGGCCGTGGACCACCCGGTCGTCGCCGGCTGGCCGACGATCGGCTGAGCGTTCCTTTCTCTGCCCGAGTCGCCCGCGATCGCGGGAGGTACCGGGCTGAGTCGCTCCCGCCGAGGTTGCCTGCGGGCTGGAGGATGTCCTTCCGCGGCGTCGGACTGAGGAGCACGTCGTCGGACTGGGGGACACGTCGTCGGACGGAGGACAACCGAGCTCCCCCGCCGACCTGACGTCGTCGGACCGAACGGGGACGACGCGGCCTACCCGGCGGTGCCGACCTCGGCTGAGGTCCGCGGTCCGTCGGCGAGGTAGACCCGGAACGACGCCCCGCCGCCCGCGCGCTCCTCGACCCAGGCTCGGCCGCCCATGAGCTCGGCGAACCGGCCGACGAGGGCGAGCCCCACGCCGACGCCGGGTGCGTGATCGGGGGATTGGGGTCCCTGCCGGAAGGGCTCGAACACCTGCTCCCGTATCTCCGCGGGGATCCCCGGCCCGTCGTCCTCGACGACGATCAGCAAGCCGGCCTCGTGGGGCGAGACCCGCACCCAGACGGTCGCGTCCTCGGGCGTGTGGCGGGCGGCGTTCGCGAGCAGGTTCTCGACGATCCGCTCGATCTTCGCGCCGTCCACGTTCGCCACGACCGCCGGCGCCTCGACGCTCACCCGGCCCGCCGCCGCGAGGTCGGAGACGGCGACCACGCGCTCGACGAGCTCGCCCACGTCGGTGGGATGCAGCTTCGGCTCGACGATGCCGCGCGCGAGCCGGTCGAGATCGAGCAGGTCCGTCACGAGCCGGTCGAGCTTGCGAGCGTTCTCGGCGATGCGGCCGGCCATGTGGCGCGACTCCGCCGGGCCGAGTTGAACGTCGCCGCGCTCGAGCGTCACCGCGAGCCCGAGGATCGCCGCGAGCGGCGTCCGCAGGTCGTGGGATACGGCCTGCAGGAACGTGTTCTTCATCTCGTCGAGCGCTCGCAGGCGCTGCGACGCGTCCCGCTCGACCTCGAGCGCCCGCTCGAGCTTCGACTCGGCCTCCTTGCGCTCGGTGATGTCGAGCATGAACCCCTGCCAGTAGCGGCGGTCGCCGGACTCTCGGAACGTCGCGACGTCCTGCACCCACACGACGTGACCGTCCTTGTGGATCACGCGGTACTCGAGAGAGAACTCGCCGCCGTCGGCGTTGGACGAACGGTCGGCGGCGAGGACCCGGTCGCGGTCGTCGGGGTGGATCAGCCGCGTCCACAGCGTCGGGTCCGCGGCGACCTCCTCGGCCGTGTAGCCGATCAGCGCCTCGTTCGCGGGCGAGAGGTAGGACGTCACCGACCCGCCGGTGTCGGGGTCGACGTCCTGGACGTAGATCGAGACAGGACTGCGCTCGACGAGCAGGCGGTACCGCTCCTCGGTTTCCGCGAGCGCGGACTCGGCGTCCTTGCGGGGCGTGATGTCCAGCAGGAACCCCTGCCAGTACGCCTCGCCGTTCGGCCGCTCGACGAGCGTCGCCTCGTCGTGGATCCAGACGAAGGTGCCGTCCGCCTTGCGGAAGCGGTACTCGGCCACGAACGGTTCGCGGGTCCGGTTCGTCTCCGCGTCGAGCGCGAGGACGCGGTCCCGGTCCTCGGGGTGCAGGTTCTGCTCCCAGAATTCCGGGGTCCAGGTCCACTGCTCGGGTGTGTGGCCGAAGACCTCGACGCTGCGGGGACTCATGTAGAAGCGCTCGGGGTTCGGGTCGTCGAGCGCCTCGCGGTACGTGACGGCCGGCAGGTGCTCGACGACCGTTCGGAACATGACCTCGGCCTCGCGCAGTTGCGCCTCGGCCTCCTTGCGCTCCGTGACGTCGACCATCACGCCCTGCCACAGCAGGGGTTCCCCCTGTTCGTCGTGGATCAGCACCGACTCGTCCCGGAACCAGACGACCCGGCCGTCGGCGGCGATCATCCGGTACTCCTGCCGATACGGCTCGCCCGTGCGGGTGGTCCGCTCGCTCTCGCGGATCACGGCCTCGCGATCGTCGGGATGGAGCAGGTTCGCCCAGAACCCGGGGATCTCCGCCCAGTCGCGGGCGGAGTACCCGAGTATCCGCTCGACCTGCGGGCTCACGTACAGGACCGAGCCCTCGACGTCGTACCCCTTCGTCTCGTGCTCCTGGTACGTGATCGCCGGCGTCGTCTCCACGATCGATCGGAACCGCGCCTCGGCCTCGCGCAGCCGACGCTCCGAGCGCTCTCGGTTGATCGCGGCCGCGAGCGTCCCCGCCGCGGCGCGCAGCGCGTCGGTCTCGTCCGAGCCCCACGCGCGCTCGCCGACGCAGTCGTCGAACCCGATGTAGCCCCACCAGTCGCCGCCGACCATGAGCGGGACGATGAGCAGCGAGCGGACCTGGTGCGCCTCGAGCGTGGGTCGTTCGGCGGCGGGGAAGCCGGAGACGGGGCCGCTCAGGATTTGGCCCGCGCCGAGGATGGTCACCCACCGTTCGAGGTCCCCGTAGCCGAGCTCGGCGCCCTCGGTCACGACGGCGAGCTCGCCGCGCGTCACCCACTGAGCGCGGAGTACGGCGCGGAGCTCGCCGCCCTCGGTCCGGTTCTCGTACACGTAGGCCCGTGAGACCTCGACCGCCTCCGCGAGCCGCTCGACGATCTCGGGGATCACCTGCTGCCAGTCGGGCTCCTCGAGAAGGCGCTGGGCGGCGAACGCCACCGCCTCCAGCGTCGCGCCCCGGCGCGCCGCCGCCTCCTCGCTCGCCCTGATCGTCTCCACGCACCGGCTCCTTGGCCGAGAGGCCCGCTCAACTGATTATCGGCCGGGGCCGGGCCCCGATGGACCGGGTCAGGCGGGGTTCGAGCCCGGCGAGGCCCCCACGCTCTCGGCGGGTGGCTCGGGCACGCTGCCGGCCTCGGCCCACGGCGTGTCCTCCGGCCACCGTGCCCGCGACCTCGCGGCGAGCTTGGACATCAGGGAGATCGCCGCCTCGTCCTCGGATCCGGGTCGCCACTCGATGACGCCGTCGGCCGCCGCCCGGTCCCACAGGTCGCGCCCCTTGTCCGTGCGGATGATCGTGAGCGTCCAGCCGTCGCTCTGGCCGAGCCCGCCGAACGAGATGTCCGCGTGCTCGGCGGCGAAGTCGGGACAGCGCAGGCACCCCGGCCGGGTGAACTCGTGGGCCTGCTTCAGTGAGTAGGTGACCTCCTCGCCGTCCTGCGTGTAGAAGAGCAGCTTGCCCTTCACGTTCACGCGGACGAGGTCGTCGAGCGAGAGGCCGAGCCGGTTCTGCGCGATCTCGACCATCAGCCCGTCGTAGGTGAAGCTCTTCGAGCAGAGGAGCCCGAACGTCCACGCGATCTTCTTCGCCCACTTGTTGACGCCGCGCGCCGCCATCGAACCCGTGACGCTCGCCTGGCAGGACATGCCGACGAGCGCGACCTTCGAGAGCCCCAGTTCGGCCGCCTTCACGAGCGCGAGCGGGTTCGCCGAGTACGTGTAGCGCGACCCCGCCGTCGCGAGCACGCCCTCCTCGTCGGTCACGACCGTCGGTTCCGCGTCCCACTGCCGCTCGTCCGAGAGCCGGGACGTGAGCGCCCCGTCGATCTCGCCGTTCCGGAGCCCCCAGATCAGCAGCGCCGAGATCACCCCGCCGTCCTGTCCCTGCATGAGCGCCTCGGGCGCGGTCGCGCGGGCGAGGACGATGTCCTGGTACTGCCCGATGACCTCCTCGGGCTTCCGCGTCTGCCCGAACAGCAGCTGGTCGATCTCGGACTCCCACTCGCGGAACCGCGGACAAGCGAGCGTGCAGAGCGAGCATCCGCGATCGCCGTGCAGACAGACGTCGGGTCCGTCCTCCTGCAGCTGCACGGGGACGTCGTCCTCGTAGCCGAGCACGTGGAAGGGGCAGGCGACGATGCAGGCGGTGCATCCGGTGCACAGGCCGGTGAGGACGACCTCGTGGTAGAGCTCCCGCCACTGCGTCTTGTCGGCGCTCGTTGGCACGTCGGCAGTCTAGTCCGGGCGCACGCGAGCCAGGCCCCTTGTGGCACCGCCTTTTTCGGCCCCGTGGGCTAGGCTGGCCGTTCGCCCGACGACGGAGGTGCGGGATGGTCAAGGCGAGAAGGCTCCGGCTGCTGGCAGGGGTGCTCGCGCTCTCATTGGTGCTCGCGGCGTGCGGCGGTGACGACGAGGACGGCGACGATACCGGCGGCGGTGGCGGCGAGACGGCCGAGACCGGCGGCGGTGGCGGAGGGACCTCGATCACGATCGCAGACTTCGCGTTCGATCCGAACACGATCAGCGTCTCCGGTCCGACCGAGGTCACGATCACGAACGACGACAGCGCCGCCCACACCTTCACGCTCGACGACGGCAGCGTCGACCAGGAGATCGCGGCGGGCGAGTCCGCCACGGTGACCGTCGACGTCACGGAGAGCACGGGCTTCATCTGCCGGTTCCACCCGCAGATGACCGGAACGGTCGAGGTCGCGTAAGCGAAGCGGCGCCGGGCGCCGCCGTCTCAGACGATCAGATCGCGAAGGAATCGCCGCACGCGCACTCGTGCTTGGCGCGCGGGTTCAGCATTTTGAGCCCGCCGCCGAGCAGCGCGTCGTTGAACTCGAGGGTCGAGCCCTCGACGATCGGCGCGCTCGTGGGGTCCACGAGGACGCGGACGCCGCCCTCGCCAGGCACGACGTGGTCGTCCGGTTCGGGCCCGTCGGCGAAGCCGAGCTCGTAGGCGAACCCGGAGCACCCGCCGGCGACCACGCGGACCCGGAGCAGCGGGTCGGGGCGCCCCTCCTTCTCGGCGAGCTGGCGGATCCTGCCGGCGGCCTTGTCGGTGACCGTGATGACGGTCGCGGTGCTCTCCATGCCCCCCAGGATACCCCGGGGGAGCGTCAGGACCGCTCCGCGAGCTGCACGAAGGCGCCCTGGACGCTCTCGGAGAAGGTCGGGTACGCGTGGATCGCCCCGCCGACGGTTGCCGGAGTGAGCTTCCCGGCCATCGCCGCGACGACCTCGTGGATCATCGCCCCGGCCTCCTCGCCGACGATGTGGCCGCCGAGCAACTCGCCGGTCCTCGCGTCCGCGACGAGCTTCACGAGTCCCTCGGGCCTCCCGTCGATGAGCGAGCGCTCGTTCTCGGAGAGCGGCACCGTCGCGGTCCGGACCTCGTGGCCGGCCTCGGCGGCCGCCAGCTCGGTGAGCCCGACGCTCGCGACCTCGGGGTCGCAGAACGTCACGCGCGGGACCACCCGGTAGTCACTCGGCCGCGGCGTCCCGAGGATGTCGTCCACGACGATCCCTGCCTCGTACGAGCCGACGTGGGTGAACAGGAGCTCGCCGGTCCCGTCGCCGGCGACCCAGACGTTCGGCGCCTTGGTGCGGAGCGTGTCGGTGAGGACGGGCCGTCCCGCGTCGTCGAGCTCGATCCCCGCGGCGTCGAGATCGTGCACGTCGAACACCGGTCGGCGTCCTGCCGCGATGAGCACCTCGTCGGCCTCGATGGCCGCGCCGCCCGAGGTTGTGAGGGTCCACCGGCGCCCGTCGTGTTCGGCGCGTTCGAGCGTGGTGTCGGGGAGCAGGCGCACGCCCTCGCCCTCGAGGACCGGCGCGAGCGCCGCAGCGGCCTCGCGGTCCTCGTTCGGCAGGATCTGCGGCAGCACCTCGAGCACGGTCACCCGCGTCCCGAAGCGCGAATAGATCTGCGCGAACTCGATCCCGACCGCGCCGGCTCCGACCACGGCGAGCGAGTCGGGCGGCGCGTCCGGCTTCCAGATCGCCTCCTTGTTCGTCCAGTACGGGCCGTCGGCGAGTCCGGCGACGGGCGGCACCGTGGGCGCGGTCCCGGTCGCGAGCACGACATGCTTGGCGTCCACCTCGGTGCCGTCGGCGAGCTCGACCCGCCGATCGCCGGCCAGCCTCGCCTCCTGCAGGTGGACGGTGATCCCGAGCCGCTCGAACGGCCGCGGCCCTTCCCGCGTCTGGTGGTTGATCACCGCGCGGACGCGTTCGCGCACGGCGGCGAAGTCGATCTCGACCGTTGGGATCCGCACGCCGAAGCGCTCCGCGTCGCGGGCCGTCTGCGCGATCCTGGCACTTCGGAGCATCACCTTCGTGGGGACGCAGCCGTCGTTCGTGCACTCGCCGCCGAGCCGGTCGCGCTCGGCGAGCGCCACGCGCAGGTCGGGCCTCGTGCGACCGAGCCGATACGCGACCTCCGAGCCGGTGCCGCCTCCGCCGATCACGAAGACGTCGACCCGCTGGGTCATGAGGGGGCGAGGAAGTCCGCGAACACCCGCGCGTAGATCCGCGCCGCCGCCACGAGCTCGTCTACCTCGACCCACTCGTTCGCCGTGTGCGCGATCGCGAGCGTCCCGGGCCCGAGGAGCACCGTGGGGATCTTCGCCTCGTTCAGGTAGTACCGCGCGTCGGTGATGCCGGTGAACCCTACGTCCTGGCTCGGACGCCCGAGGACGCCCTCGATCGCGGAGCGGCATCGCTCGGAGATCGGCCACGCGGGGTCGGCCTCGGCGGCGTCGAGCCACATCCGTAGCTCGAACGAAAGGTCCGCGTCGGGGTCCTCGTCCCTGATCGACGCCGCCAGCCGCTCGAACGGCTCGAGCACCTCCTCCTGGGACCGCTCGCCCGGGATCGTCCGCCGGTCGATGTCGACGACGCAGCGGTCGGCGACGACGTTCGGCGCGCTCCCGCCCTCGATCGTCGCCGCGTTCACGGTCGGGCGGCCCGCGAGCGGATGCTCGAGGTCGGGGAGGACCTCGTGGATCCGCAGCAGGAACCGCGACATCGTCGTGATCGCGTTCACGCCGAGGTGCGGCCGCGACCCGTGCGCCGAACGACCGCGGGCGGTCGCCACGACCCACGCGCCGCCGCGTTCGGCGAGCCCGAGGTCGAGGCTCGTCGCCTCGCCGACGATCGCGGTGTCCTGGTCGAGCAGTCCATGTTCGAGCAGCACCTGCGTGCCGTGGTACCCGGCCATCTCCTCGTCCGCCACGAGGTGGAGGTCGAGCGTGCCCCCGAGCTCGACCGAGCTCCGCCCGAGAGCGGCGACCGCGGCCAACGCCGAGGCAATGGCGCCCTTCATGTCGGCGGCCCCGCGGCCGATCAGGCGTCCGTCGACGATCTCGCCGCCGAACGGCGGGTACTCCCACGTCTCCGGGTCGCCGACCGGGACGACGTCGAGGTGGCCGTTCCATGCCAACCGTGGGCTGCCGCCGTCGCCGATCCGGGCGACCACGCTCGGGCGCCCGGCCTCGCCCCGGACGATGCGGGAGGTGGCGCCGAGCGCGACCAGGAGGCCCTCGACGACCTCCGCGACCTCGTCCTCGGTGCCCCCCGGGTTCTCGCTCGGGGTCCCGATCAGCGTCTGCGCGAAGTGGACGACCTGCTTCGGGTCGACGGCGGCGGCGACGGCGTCGAGCGCGGCAGCATCTACCATGGCGGCGAATGTACCCGAGCGACCTACGGACGCGCCTGCCCGGACTCCTCGACCCGCACCCGAGCCCCGAGCCGGCGGCGGGCAACCGGCTTGCGGCGGTGCTGCTGCCGCTCGTCGACGGCGAGCGGCTCGTCTTCACCCGCCGCACCGAGGACCTGCCCCGACACCCGGGCGAGATCTCCTTCCCGGGAGGGCTCCAGCACGCCGAGGACGAGGACCTCGCTGCCACGGCCCTGCGCGAGAGCGAGGAGGAGCTCGGGCTCGCGCCGGGCGACGTCGAGGTCGTCGGCGCGCTCGAGCCGGTGCACACGTTCGTCTCGGCGATCCTCGTGGTCCCGTTCGTCGGGCTGTTGCGCGGCGAGCCCGCGTTCACGCCGAACGCGGGGGAGATCGCCGAGGTGCTGTGGTACGGCCTCGAGGAGCTCGACGCGGCCGAGACGACCGTCGAGTGGCCGCGCGATGGTCACGTCTACCGCGGCTTCGCGTATCCGATGGCGGACGGGAACACCGTCTGGGGCGTCACGGCCAAGATCCTGCACGAGCTGATCGAGATCCGACGGAAAGGATGAGGGACCGATGAGCGACGACCAGGAACGCTACGCGCCCTCGGATGCCGAGCTGCGATCGATCCTCGGCGACGCGAAGACGATCGCCGTCGTGGGTCTGTCCTCGAACCCCCTTCGGCACTCGAACGACGTGTCCACGTTCCTCCAGGAGAAGGGATACCGGATCGTGCCGGTGAACCCGAACGAGACCGAGGTGCTCGGGGAGCGATCCTACCCGTCGCTCGACGACGTCCCGGAGGACGTCGAGGTCGACGTCGTCGACGTGTTCCGGCGCGCGGAGCACACGCCCGAGATCGCGGAGCAGGCGGTCCGCCGCCACGCGAAGGTGCTCTGGCTGCAGGACGGCATCGTGAACGACGACGCCCGCCGCATCGCGGAGGACGGCGGCCTGACGGTGATCATGGGCGTCTGCATCCAGCGGACGAAGGACCGGTTGGACAAGGAGACCTGATGCAGAAGTGGGAGTACTTCGTGGCGCCGCTGCTCGAACACAACCCGGGCGAGATCCTGAACACGTTCGGAGACGACGGGTGGGAGCTCGTCTCGGTCGCGCAGATCCAGAATCCGATGGGCGGCCAGTCGACCGTCGCCTACATGAAGCGGCCGCTGCCGCCGATCCCTAGCGCCTGAGCAGGCGGTTCCGCATCAGGAGCAGCCCGCCGATCAGCAGGCCGGCGACGACGATCCCGGCGGTGGTCGTGAGCCCGCCCCCTTCGCCGCCGGGTGAGGGCGAGGCGCTCGGCGAGGCCGCGGGACTTTCGGATGCGGTCGCCGTCCCGCTCGACGAGGACGGCGTCGACGTCGGACTCGTCGTCTGTGCCGGGACCTGCCGGTAGAGCACGTTCGGGGTGACGACCCAGAGCGCGCCGTCGGGGGCGACCGCGACGTCCGTGATCCCGCCCTCGAACCGTCCGACGATCTGCTCCTCGGGTCCCGGCAACGTCATCCGGTGGAGGTTGCCGGCGTAGCCCTCGCCGAAGTACAGGTCGTCGCCCGAGACGGCGCACCCCGTGATCACGATCGTCGGCGTGAAGCTCAGGACCGGGTCCCGGAACTCGGGCTCGCCGCCGGGGCCGAGCTGGACCGGCCACCCGAGGTTCGCCCCGGGATCGACGAGGTTGAGCTCGTCATCGGTCGAGGGGCCGTTGTCGGTCGCCCAGACGTCTCCCGAGGAGGGATCGACGCAGACGCCGAACGAGTTGCGGATCCCGTTGGCAAACGTGGGGTTGGTCGTACCGAGCGGGTTGTCCGCCGGGACCGAGCCATCGGGGTTCAGGCGGAGGATCCGTCCGCCGATCCCGTTCACCTCCTGCGCGAGGTCCTGAGCGCTCCCCTCGCCCACGGTGACGTAGAGCATCCCGTCGAGCCCGAACGCGAGGTCGCCCCCGTTGTGGATGCCGAACGTGGTCGGGAGCAGGTCGAGCAGGTCCTCCCGTTCGACGGCCACGTCGCCGTCGGCTCGGAAGCGCACGAGTCGGTTCCGATTCTCGTTCGCGTCGGAGTAGTACGCGTAGACCCACGGCTCGGACGGGAAGTCGGGGTGGACCGCGACGCCGAGGAGTCCCATCTCGTTCACCGGCGCGAAGGTCTCCACGGTCGCGAACGGTTCGTCGAGGACCTCGCCGTCGCGGACCACGCGGATCTCGCCGACGTCCTTGTCCGCGACGAAGATCGTCCCGTCGGGTGCGAAGGCGATGTTGACGGCGTAGTCGAGGCCGTCGGCGGCGGGTTCGAATCCCTCCTGCGCGACCGCAGGGCGGGACGTCAGGAGTTGCGCGAGAACGAACGACGCCACCAGCGCTCGACGCATCCGACGAGTCTAGGGGCGGCGCTCCGTTAGGGTTCGTCCATGCTCAGGATCGACCACGTCGTGTACGCGGTCCGCGACCTCGACGGGGCGGCCGTGCGGTTCCGCAGGGACTTCGGCCTCGACTCGGTCGTGGGCGGCCGGCACGCGGGGTGGGGGACCGCGAACCGGATCGTGCCGCTCGGCGAGCAGTACGTGGAGCTGATCGGCGTGGTCGACGTCGCCGAGGCCGAAGCCACGACCTTCGGCCGCTCGGTGCTCGAACGGACCGAGGCGGGCGACGGGTGGTACACGATCGCCGTCGCGACCGACGACGTCGTGATGATCGGGGAGCGACTCGGGCTCGAGGTCGACGCCGGATCCCGCGAGCGCCCCGACGGCGAGGTCCTGCGGTGGCGGATGGCCGGGCTCGACGACCCGAGGCGCGAGGCATGGATGCCCTTCTTCCTCACGTGGGACGTGCCCGGGTCGCTGCACCCAGGGAGCGCTCGCGCGGGCCACGGCGTCCGGGCCGACGGCATCGCCTGGGTCGAGGTCGGGGGGGACGCCGAACGGCTCCGCGCGTGGCTCGGGGACGAGGAGCTGCCGATCCGCGTCTCGGACGGGAACCCGGGCATCCGACGGGTCGCGCTCGCCACGAGCGAGGGCGAGCGCGTGATCGAGTAGGAGGTGGTGAGGGCCGCGCATCCCGCGGCCCTCACCGATCCTCCTCAGCCGACCGGCTGGAAGTGGTGCTTGGTCGCCCACGCGGCCACCTTCTTGCCGAGCACCGCGCCCTGCACGTCGGCCGTCCGGAAGTGGATGCCGAGGTACACGCGCGCGTCGATCGTGTCCCGGTAGACGTCCGTGAACCGGTCGTAGTCGCGGTCGGCGCCGGACGAGTTGCTGTGGACCGTGAACGCCATCTGGTTCGTGCCGAAGAAGTCCTTCGCC
>Ga0209382_10002893_pt1 | contig 24402 bp, 22 predicted proteins | sample SoiMetdeltSBSDD5_FD_187599 | JGI IMG/M metagenome (GOLD analysis project Ga0209382, IMG submission 187599) | Bulk soil microbial communities from a Populus tree surrounding site in Tennessee, USA - Soil MetaG P. deltoides SBSDD5 (SPAdes) (version 2) | ecosystem: Environmental > Terrestrial >...
CGCCCAGGCCGCCGCCGGCGAGCTGGCGACCGGCCCGGGCGTCACCGATCAGGTCATCAAGCTCGGCGTCCTCACCGACCGCACCGGTCCCTTCGCCGCCGCGGGCAAGTCGGCCGAGCAGGGACGTCAGCTCTTCTGGGACCAGCAGAACGCCCAGGGCGGCGTCTGTGACCGCAAGGTCGAGTTCGTCGTCAAGGACCACGGCTACAACGCTCAGAACGCGGTCACCGCCTACGCGCAGATCAAGGATGACGTGCTCGCTCTCGACGAGCTGCTCGGTTCGCCGATGATCGCCGGCCTGCTGCCCGACCTCGAGTCCGACCAGATGCTGACGATGGCCGCGTCGTGGTCGTCGAGCCTGCTCAGCAATCCGTACGTCGTGATCACGGGCAGCACGTACGACGTCGAGATGATCAACGGCATCAGCTGGTTGATGCAGAACAAGGGCCTGGCCAAGGGCGACACGATCGGCCATGTCTTCCTCGAGGGTGACTACGGCGAGAACGCCGCGGCGGGCAGCAGGGCGGCGGCCAAGGAGTTCGGCCTGGAGCTCGTCGAGCACAAGATCAAGCCGACCGATGCCGACCTCACCGGTCAGATCACCGCGCTGCGCGGCGCGGGGGCCGACTTCGTCCTGCTGACCACGACACCCCCGCAGACGGCTTCTGCGGTAGGTGTCGCCGCGGCGTCCGGGTACGGCGCCACCTTCCTCGGCTCCAACCCCTCCTTCAGCCCCGCCCTGCTCCGCAGCCCGGCCAAGGCCGCGCTCGAGCAGCGGCTACTCGTGACCACGTCGATCGCGCCGTTCTCGTCCACCGAGCCCGGCCCGTCGCAGGTCCGCAAGGCGTTCCTGGCGAAGTACCCGGACCAGCTGAAGACCACGTTCGTGATGTACGGCTATGCCCAGGGCGAGATCATGGCGGACATCTTGGCTGCGGCCTGCAAGAACAAGACGCTGACGAGGGATGGTCTGCTCAAGGCGTTCCAGAGCCTCCAGAACGTCCAGACCGACGGGCTGGTGCCTGCACTGGACTACAGCAAGCCGGGTCAGATCCCCGCGCGACAGGTCTACCTGGTCCGCCCCGACGCAAAGGCTGCAGGTGGGCTCGCCCAGGTCCAGGCACTGTTCGCCGCACCCTTCGCCACCGCCTACCAGCCGTCCCACTGACGTCCCGAGGGAGCGAAAAATGCACAGCACGATGCAGGACGTTCCGCTCCAACTCCGACGGATCCTGGAGCATGCGACGACCTTCGGCGGGAGCGGCCGGCTCGTCACCGCCGTACCCGGCGGGCACAGGCAGGCGACGTATGCCGAGGTCGGCCGGAACGCAGCGCGGCTGGCGCACGCGTTGCGCGCCCTCGGCATACACGACGGCGACCGGGTGGCCACCTTCATGTGGAACAACCAGGAACACGTCGAGGCGTACTTCGCGGTGCCATGCATGGGCGCCGTCGTCCATCCGCTGAACATCCGCCTCGGCGCCGAGCAGGTCTGCTACATCGCCGACCACGCCGAGGATCGGGTGGTCATCGTCGACGCCTCGCTGCTGCCGGCGTTCGCAGAGCTGCTGCCCTCGATGCGGACCGTCGAGCATGTCATCGTCAGCGGGACCGCCGACCACGACCTGCTCGACGGGGCGGCGGTTGTGGTCCACGATTACGAACAGCTCGTTTCCGTCCAGCCGGACAGCTTCCCGTGGCCCGACATCGACGAACGGCAAGCTGCGGCGATGTGCTACACGTCCGGAACGACCGGCGACCCGAAGGGTGTCGTCTACAGCCACCGGTCGATCTACCTGCACGCCCTGGGCATCGCGCTACCCGACACGTTCGACCTTTCGGCGCGCGACCAGATCCTCGCGATCGTCCCCCAGTTCCACGTGCTTGCCTGGGGACTGCCGTACGCCGCCTTCATGACCGGCGCCTCCCTCGCGATGCCGAACCAGTTCCTGGCACCGGAACCGCTTGCCGCCTTCATCGCGGCGGCGCGGCCGAACAAGGCCGCCGGGGTCCCCACCGTGTGGCAGTCGCTGCTCACGTACGCCGACACACATCCGGCCGCCGACATCTCCTCCCTGGAGGAGGCAATCGTGGGCGGCTCGGCCTGCCCACCCGCCCTCATGCAGGCCTACGCCGAACGCCACGGCGTGACCCTGCTGCACGCCTGGGGCATGACCGAGATGTCACCGCTCGGCACCCTTGCCCGCCCGCCTGCCGGCACTGATCCCGAAGAATCCTGGCGATACCGCCTCACACAGGGCAGGTTCCCCGCACCGGTCGAGGCGCGGCTCGTCGGACCGGACGGATCGGTCCTGCCGACCGACGGGCAGTCCGCCGGCGAGCTCGAGGTCCGCGGGCCGTGGATCACTGGCGGCTACTACGCCGAGGACGACCCGGACAAGTTCCACCACGGCTGGCTGCGCACCGGCGACATCGGCATGATCAGCCCCGACGGCTACCTCACCCTCACCGACCGCTCCAAGGACGTCATCAAGTCCGGCGGTGAGTGGATCTCCTCCGTCGACCTGGAGAACCACCTGATGGCCCACCCGGCCGTGCGCGAGGCGGCCGTCATCGGTGCGGCCGACGAGCGGTGGGGGGAGCGCCCGCTCGCCACCGTGGTCGTCGCCGATGGCAAGCAGGTGTCGTTCGCCCAGCTGCGCGACTTCCTCGCAGACCGGGTCCCCAGATGGCAGCTGCCCGAACGGTGGGCGATCCTTGCCGAGGTACCGAAGACGTCCGTCGGCAAGTTCGACAAGAAGGCCCTGCGGCAACGGCATGCCCTCGGTGAACTCGATGTCCACCTACTTCAGTAGGCACTGGGCGTCGCCGGGGAGGAGGTAGCCGCCGACATGGGACGACATTCAGCTGGCGCGACGCCAGGTAACCGCCGGACGTTGCCCATGACGCTTTCCGGTCTGCTGGTCCTGGCGCTCGGCGGCGTGTTCGCGATCCGGTCCTTCGGGAGCGACGACGGCAACGCCTCCGGCGCCGGTGCCGGCAACTGCGACGAGCCGATCAGGGTCACCGTGGCCGTCGCCCCCGAGCTGCAACCGCAGATCGAGGCGGCGGCGAAGTCCCTGCACGGCCGCGGCGAAGGCGGCGCCTGCGCGATCTTCAAGGTCAGCGCGACGAGCTCGGCCGAGGTGGCCAGTGCCGTCGCCATTGGCGACAAGAACCGCCCCGACCTGTGGGTGCCCGACTCGACGCTATGGGTCGCACGCGCCGACGACGGCCAGATGCCGCCGGCGGTCGCCGTACCGTCGCTGGCGAGCTCACCACTGGTGCTGGTCGGCACCGAAGAGTCGTTCGCCACGCGCGGTAGCTGGCTGGAGGTGTTCGGCAAAGCCCAGGCGAACCTGTTGGATCCGCTGACCACCTCCGCCGGCGCGGGCGCGCTGTTGGCGATCCAGGCCGAGCGCACCAAGACCAGCGCCTCCGACCCACAGGTCGCGCAGGTGCTCGTACCGCTCGCCCAGCGGCACGGCTCGTTGGCCAAGCCGTACACCGACATCGAAGGGCTGTTCAACCAGGCGGCGGCCGGCGACGGCCCGGTCGTGATCCCCGCGACCGAGCAGGCGTTCGTTCGGTTCCAGCAGAAGCGGCCGGACAGCGGCCTGCAGGCCCTCGTTCCGTCCACCGGCACCCTTGCGCTGGACTACCCGATGGTGGTCACCGCGAAGGACAACGCCAACAAGGTCGGCGAGGCGGGCAAGAGGCTGGCCCAGGAGCTTCGCGCCGACGCGCCCGCCCAGGCCCTCGACCAGGCCGGCTTCCGATCGACCACGAACGACCCGCTGAGCGGCGGCCGCGGCGTCGGCGAAATTACGCTGCTGACCAAGCCGGAGACGCCCGTGGCGCAGAAGACCTTGCAGCGCTGGGCGACGCTGGCGCTGTCCAGCCACTCGCTGCTGGTCATCGACGCGTCCTCCTCGATGCTGACCCCGGTCGGCAACACGACCTGGATGGATGTCACCACCCAGACCGCCCAGGCCGGCGTGAGGCTGTTCCCGGGCAACGCCCAGCTCGGGCTGTGGGTGCTGTCGACCAAGGTCAGTGGGCCGAACCGCGATTGGGCGCCGCTGGTGCCGATCCGCCCGCTCGACACGCGGGTCGGCGCCGGTACGCAGCGGCAGGAGCTCGTCCGCCAGGTGGGTGCCATGAAGGCCAAGGTCGGCGGATCGACCGGACTGTTCGACGCGTTGCTAGCGGCGTACCGCACCGTCCAGGACGGCTACGACCAGCGGTCCGTGAACGCCGTTGTCTTTTTCACGGACGGCTTCAGTCCGAACGTCCGCGGTCTGTCTCTCGCCGACACCCTGAAGACCCTGCAGCACCTGCGGGACCCGGCCCGGCCTGTTCGGGTGATCATGATCGGGATGGGACCGAACGTGGATACTGCCGCCCTGGAGCAGATCGCCCGCACTACCGGCGGCCGCAACTACCTGGCACGGACACCGGCCGACATCAAACAGGTCTTCATCGACGCCGTGGGCAGCCGCTGAGATTGCCGACGGCAGCGCCGCGCAAGAGTTCGAAGCGGAGTTCACAACGGCAGGTGGCGCGCCCGGCGAGTTCCCTCGGCGGGTCTTGACGAGCGGATTCGCTGGTCACACCAGCAGGCGGGGAAGAACCTCGACCACCCGGGCACGGAGATTGTCCGAGGCGTGATCGTCGCCGGTCAGATAGGCGAGCAAAGCGTTCTCGAAGACTCCGTCGAGCAGGGCATAGCAGGTGCTGACGTCGATGGCCAGGGCATGTCCGGCCAGTTCGGCGTATCGCTCGACGACGCGACCGATCATGTCCTGCAGTGTTGCGTCGATGGCCAGCACGTCGGGACGGAACTGCTCCTCGAACATCGACTGGGCGCGCAGGTCGTACCACAGACGGTGCATGGGCGCCTCGGTCATCATGGTCTCGACCAACTTGTCGGCGAACCTCGTCAGCAGCTCCGCATGGGAGGTCGACTCGGCGACCAGGCCGTCGTACCGCGTCACGCATTGAGCCTTGTAGTAGCGCACGCAGTGGGTGATCAGCTCGACCTTGTTCGCGAAGTAGTAGTGCACGACGCCGTGGGAGAACTCGGAGTTGTTGGCGATTTCGCGCAGCGAGGTGCGCGCATAGCCGAGCTCGCCGAGAGTGGCCAGGGCCGAGATCGCCAGCTGGGTGCGTCTCTCGTCGTACTTGTCGACGGGGGTACGCCGGGTGCCCCGAGCAGTGTGCCGAGCAGTCGGCTCGACGGTCACCTCCTCGGCGCGGGCGCTGGTCACGGGCACCATCGTAGCGGTCCGGGGGAACTTTGCTTGACATCCGTCAAGATTTCTCTTGACAAGCGTCCAGCAGAGGAACAGGGTGGTGACCGCCGTCACAGGGACCGGCACGGAGCCCCGAGGAGTCGCCCGATGAGCGTGTTCGAGCTGTCCGGCCGCAAGGCACTGGTCACCGGAGGGGCGCAGGGCCTCGGGGAGGGGATGGCCAAGGCGCTCGCCGGGGCCGGCGCGACGGTGGTCATCACCGACATCCAGGAGGAGGCGGGCCGCGCGGTCGCCAAGGTTCTAGGAGAGGGCCATGGCTTCGTCGCCCTCGACGTCACCGACGACGCCGGCTGGGAGCGCGCGATCGGAGAGGCGGTCGAGCACCTCGGCGGGTTGGACATCCTGGTCAACAACGCCGGGATCGAGATCACCAGTCTGATCACCGAGATCGACGCCGCCCAGGTCCGCAAGATGCTCGACGTCAACATCCTCGGGACAGCGCTCGGCATGAAGCATGGTCTGCGCGCAATGCGCCCCGGTGGCGCCGCGGGCAACGGCGGAAGCATCGTCAACGTTGCTTCGGTGGCGGCCACCATCGCCTTCCCGGGAATCGCGATCTACTCCGGCACCAAGTCCGCCGTCGACCGGATGACTCGGGTCGCGGCGATGGAGGCCGGCAAGCTCGGGTACGGCGTGCGCGTCAACTGCATCTACCCCGGCCTGGTGCCCACGGCGATGGGTGCCGGCCTCGCCAACGACGTCGCCGAGCTCGGCCTGTTCCCGTCCCCAGAGGCTGCCGTAGGCGCGGTCGTGGAGCTGACCCCCGCCGGCCGCCTCGGCGCCGTCGAGGACATGGCCGACGTCGTGGTGTTCCTGGCCTCCGACGCGTCCCGCTTCATCACCGGCGCCGGACTGCCGGTCGACGGCGGCATGGGGATGTGAGAACGGCATGAACGGCAACCATGGCAAGCCCGTCGTCGTCTACGGAGCCTCCGGCTACACCGGCCGGCTGATCTGCGAGTACCTCCGCGAGTACAACGTCCCGTTCGTGGCCGCGGGCCGCAGCGAGGAGAAGCTCACCGCCTCGATGCAGAGCAACGTGGCGGGCATCGAGACTGCGGACTACGAGGTGGTCGCGGTAGAGCACGACGTCGCCGCGCTGACCGATCTGTTGAAGGGCGCGTCAGTCGTCCTCAACACCGTCGGTCCGTTCGCCACCCACGGCCACGAGGTCGTCGAGGCCTGCCTGAGCGCGGGCACCCACTACCTGGACACCACCGGCGAGCAGAACTGGCTGATCACCTGCGAGGAGAAGTACGGCGCCGACTTCGAGGCCGCGGGCCTGCTGCTGTCGCCGGGCATCGCGCAGATGTACACCACCGGCGAGATCGCGGCCCAGCTGTGTCTGGAGACCCCGGGCCTCGACACCCTCGACATCGCGGTGTTCTGGGGCGGCAGCCCGACCATCGCCTCGACGCTGTCGATCCTGGTCAACGCCGCTCTGTCGAAGGCCTACTACCTGGAGCAGAACACCTACCAGGAGTGGGACCCCGAGGCCGGCCTCTACCAGCTCGTCATCCCCGGCCAGCATGAGCTCGCGCTCGCCCTGCCCTGGGGCGGGACCTCTCACCCGGTGTGGTTCAGGCGCGACCCGCGCGTGGCCAACTGCAAGGTGCTCGGGGGGGTCTTCAACCGGCCGCTGATGCTGGGCGTCCCACAGATCGTGGGTCAGGCCATCGAGGCGACGAAGGACATGGATCCCGACGAGCGGTACGCCGCCCTGACCGCCACCGCCGCCCAGGTGATGAACCAGATGCCGCCGCGCGAGAACCCGCGCATCAACAAGTCGATGGACTCCGTGCACGCCTCCGGCCCTCTCGGCCGCGCACACTGCGTCATCCACGGCAACAGCAACTACAAGCAGACCGGACTGCTGCAGGCGTATGCCGCGTACTCGCTGCTCCAGCGGAAGCCGCTTCGGGCCGGGTTCGCCAGCGGCTGCCAGGCTTTCGGGCACCGCGAGCTGCTCGGCGCGCTGCGCAGCTTCGGGTTGGTGATGGAGCCGGTCCTCACCGTCGAGCGCTGACATGAGGCTGGTCGACTACCTCGACAAGGGGGCCTCGCTTGGGCCAGAGGCCCCCTGCCTCACCACCGACGGGCAGACGCGCAGCTACGCCGAGGTCCAGACGACCTCGCGCCTGGTGGCTGAGGCCCTGGCGAGACACGGGATGGCGCGGGGGCAGTCGGTGGCCATCCTCTCGACCAACGACCCGACGTCGTTCACCTGCGTGTTCGGGATCTCCCGCGCCGGCGCCGTCTGGTGCCCGATCAACCCCCGCAACGAGGCTGCCGAGAACCGCGAGCTGCTCGACCTCTTCGACTGCACCGCCTTGCTATTCCAGGCGGCGTTCGCGCCTCTGGTCGAGGCGATCGCGCCAGACCTGCCGAAGCTGAAACTGCTGGTCTGCCTCGACGGCGAGGTGCCAGGAGCGCTGACGTGGGATCGGTTCCTCGACGGACCGGCGCCCGGCTACGCGGTCGACGGACCAAACCCGATCGCCGAGAGCGGCGTCGCCGACCTGGCGATGATCGTCGGGACCGGCGGCACCACCGGTCGGCCGAAGGGCGTGATGCTGACCAACGCCAACCTCGAGACCATGACCGCGCTGACCTTGATGGGGTACCCGTTCGCCGACCGGCCGACGTACCTCGCACTCGCACCCCTCACCCACGCCGCGGGCGTGCTGTGCTTCCCGGTCTTGGCCCTGGGCGGCGAGATCGTCATCATGCGCACCCCCGACGTCGGCGGCTTCCTCGGGCTCATCGAGCGGCATCGCGTCACTCACACGTTCCTGCCACCGACGTTGATCTACATGGTCCTGGGCCACCCCGACCTCGACTCGACGGATCTGAGCTCGCTGCAGTGCTTCTGGTACGGCGCTGCGCCCATGTCCGTGGCACGCCTCGAGGAGGCGCTGAACCGCATCGGCCCGGTGATGGGACAGCTCTTCGGGCAGACCGAAGCGCCGATGATGGTCTCGATGATGCCGCCGGCGGACCACCTCGGACCCAACGGCATGCCGGCCGGCGGCCGGCTGTCATCGGCGGGCCGGCCGGCACCGTTGGTGCAGGTCGCGATCCTCGACGAGCAGGGCCGCGAGCGGCCGGCTGGGGAGCGGGGCGAGATCTGCGTACGCAGCTCGCTGGTGATGGCCGGCTACTACAAGAATCCCGAGGCGACAGCCGAGGCCGGCAAGCATGGCTGGCACCACACCGGCGACATCGGCTTCCTCGACGAGGAGGGCTTCCTCCACATCGTCGACCGCGCCAAGGACATGATCATCACCGGTGGCTTCAACGTGTACTCGACCGAGGTCGAGCAGGCGCTGCTGGCCCATCCCGACGTCCAGGACGCCGCGGTGATCGGCCTCCCCGACGAAAAATGGGGCGAGAAGGTGGTCGCCGTGGTGCAGGCCTACGCCGGCCAGTCGGTCGACCCGGACGGCGTACGGCTGTTCGTGCGCGAGCGCATCGGCGGGGTGAAGGCCCCCAAGGAGGTGCTGGTCTGGGGCGACCTGCCCCGGTCGAAGGTAGGCAAGGTGCTCAAGGCCGACATCCGCACCAGCCTGCTCACGGACTCCACCTGATCGGGCCTGCCACCACTGCAACGCGTGAGTGAGACTGGGCGGACATCGGCATGACCGCGCGGATCGCGGCGTGTCCGGAGGTTGCCGCAGCCGCCGTGGACGTCGTCACCGTCGCCAGGTGTCCTCTTGTCCGATTGCTCGGCCATATTGCGGTGAGCCACTATGCGGAAATGCGCTTTTCGATCAACATTCCGAACTTTGGGGACTTCGCCGATGCCAGGACGGTGGCGGTGGTGGCCGCGGCGGCTGAGCAGGCGGGCTGGGAGGCGCTGTTCGTCTGGGATCACGTCCTGCATAGACGCCACCGTCGGCCGTTCGGGGATCCTTGGATGCTGCTGACCGCTGCGGCGTTGGCAACTTCCCGGATCAGGCTGGGCACGCTGGTCACCCCGGTCGCCCGGCGGCGCCCGCAGCAGCTCGCCCGCCAAGTGGCGACCCTGGACGCCATCAGCGGCGGGCGGGTGATCTTCGGCGCGGGCCTTGGCGGGCCGATCGAGGACGAGTTCGGCAGCTTTGGAGAGACGACCGACCCGGTCGTGCTGGCCGAGCGCTTGGACGAGGGCCTGGACTTGCTGCGACGCTATTGGTCAGGCGAGCCGGTAAACCATCACGGTCGGCACTACCAGGTCCGGGATGTGACCTTGCTACCCGCCACGGTGCAACGCCCCCGTCCGCCGGTCTGGGTCGCCGGATTCTGGCCGCACCGCCGACCGATGCGTCGAGCCGCCCGCTGGGACGGCGCGGTCCCGTTGTTCACCTCAGCCACGCATGGGCATGCTCCACCTGTTGACCAGGTCCGCGACCTGGTCGCCTACGTCCACCAGCACCGCGCCGACCGGCAGGACAGCCCCTTTGAGATCGTCGTTGGCGGCGTCAGTCCCGGCGACCCCGCCAAGGACCACGATCTGATCGAGCCACTGATCGACGCCGGCGCCACCTGGTGGGACGAACGGCAGCTACAGCGCAGCGATGAACTCGACCAGCTCGCGCCGGTGCTGCGCCGCGTAGAGCAAGGCCCACCGGCCCTTTAGTGCCGACCGCGGCATGACCGGACGTTCGATCGGACGCCTTCTACGCTGGGGCTGTGTCCGACGACGACGGCCGGCCCTCCCGGGTCGAGGACGTGCACGAGCTGGCTCTGGCCATGCCGCACGTGACCGTCGAGCACGGGACGGGCGACAATCCGGTCTACCAGGTGGGCGGGAAGTCGTTCATCTTCTTCCGCAATCCGCGGCCGGATGCGGTCGATCCCGGGACCGGGGAGCGCTATCCGGATGTGATCGTCTTCTGGGTTGCGTCCGAGGCGGATAAGCAGGCGATGGTTCAAGACGAGGCGTCGCCGTTCTTCACCACCGCGCACTTCGATGGCCACCCGTCGGTGTTGCTGCGGGCCAGTCGGATCGGTGAGCTAAGCCGAGAGGAACTGGCAGAGGTCGTCCACGACGCGTGGCTGTCCCGCGCATCAGCGCGCCGAGCGGCAGCTTGGCTCAGCGCACATCCGCCGGTGTGATCACACTCGCAACCTGGCCCGCGCCACGGGACGGCCTGCGACCCGGAACGGATCGCGGCAGGTCCGGGCACATTGGCTCGGCGGTCTGAGACGTTGTCGGAGTGAGGGCTCTGGTGTGGATGGCGTCGGCCGGGCACCCACCCCGGCAAGGTGGAACTGTGGTCCACGGGTTTCGACCAAACCCGAGATGCGGATGCGGTGGTTCCTGTCGATAGCGCGGCAGGTGCAGCTGAGTTGAAGCCAGACCCCCGACTCCAACGAGGGGAACAAGTGGAACGATGGATGTGGTCCGTTGATCGTGTTCGGATCTACTTCGGCCTCGCGTTCATGGTCCGCACGGTGCTGCACCCGCAGGAGGGAACGGCATGACATCAGGTCGGTACGTTGCCCGTATCGTGGAGTTACGCGGCCACGGGATCCGCCTGGAGCCCACCGAGGCCTCCGAGCGGCCCGACCAGCCGAACGACGTGAACATGCTCGGACTGGCGATCGCCCTCGCACTCGGCTCCGCGGGGTATCACCACCATCCCGAACCACGCGACCCCGAGCTGCAGACGCTCGACGCCCTGCTTGCCGGCAAGGCTGTGATGCCCTGGCGGCCGGAGCGCCCGAACGACACCGAGCAGTACCTGGTCTGCGAGCGGTCGACCTCGGGGCCGCCGATCTGCCGTGTGCAGAACGGCGAGGCCCCGTAGCGCTACCGGACTCGTCGTAGCTGTCGCCCCAACGCTTGTGGATGCGTTCCTCCATGTGCACGGCGCCGCGCTGGACCGCTGTGAGAGCCACCAGACCCGTTGCGATCGGCAGGCTCCCGAACAGCACGGCCCACCCGTCCAGATCGCGGCCTCACCTATGTGGGCCGTATCGTGTCTCACGCAACCCGACAGGTGCATACCTCTCGGATATCGCCGAGCGATCGGCGTCGGCGAGGTCCCGTAGCGGCTGTTCTTGGACCGCGGACGGGTTGCCGTTCGAGCCGGTTCGGTTCGCCCGGCGATGGATGGGTCTGGCTCAACTTCGGGACCAGCGAGGTCATTCCCGACGAGGCGGTGGATCGGATGGCGGTGGCGTTGGCCTGAGCGACCACACCAGCGCCGTCCACGCCCCGGCCAGGAGCCAGCCGGCGACTAAGTCCGACGGGTAGTGGACTCCGAGGGCGAGCTGGTCGAAGGCCACGACGGCGAGCAGAACCGCCCCGGCGGCGACGGCGGGCCACCGGGCGACGGTCGCCCACGACAGCATGACGATCGCCCCCACCAACGCCGCTGTGTTGGCCGCGTGACCGCTCGGAAAGCCGTACTCGGACACGGCCATCGGCGCCGGCCACAGGTCTGGTCGCGACCGCGCGAAGAGTTCCTTGAGCACCGGGTTGACCGCCCACACCACGACGACGACGGCCGCGCCGTACGCTAGGTCGCGCCAACGCCGCCAGGCCAGTCCGAGCCCGACGACAACGCCGACGATCGCCAGGGGGAGCGGGTCGGTGAGGTCGGCGAACCGCGTCAGCGCCGGGTCGTGCGAGTCGCCCACCGCGGACCGGAGCTCGGTGAGGGCGCGCCGCTCGACCGGCAACGGCTCCGCGTCGATCGCCACCAAGACACCGAGTATGGCGAGTCCGGTGGCGCATCCGGCTGCGACGTAGCGCACGCCGTGCAGCGTAGTCGCCGCGTGGCGTCTCGTCGCCGACCGCGGTGACGACCGACGCAAGGCTGGTGGCGCGTTGTCCAGACGCTGACCAGGGGCGTGACACTGCTCGTTATCCGCATCGTCGTCAGCCGTATCGTCGCTAGCCGTATCGCGATCGCGACCAGCACGGAGTTTGCATCGCCAGGGTGCCGGTCACGACGTGGATAACCGATACGGGCCAGGGCGACTGCACCTCTACCGGCCGGCACATTCGGCCTTCGTCCATCCTTGCAGCACCCGCTCGAAACCCACGCGTCTCCCATACATCCCGGACGGTAGGTCGAGGGGGCCGTTGCTGACAGCAACAAGTCTGTCAATCGATCTGTCAAACAACCACAGTCACAACATGCCGAACATGACAGCCCAGACAGCGATCGCGTCAGTCTGTGACGTTGTAGACAGCACAATCGGTGCGGAGCAGCGCCTTAATCCGCGAGGTGTGGGTTCGAGTCCCACGGGGCCGACAGACTCCTTCGAGCTTAGATGGCAGCGCCTGACTGCTCGTGCCACCTGAGAACGCGGAGCGCCCGGAGGGTATTCCACCGACTCGCCCGGCCGTCGCCGTCCTCGAGCTCGAAGTGGACGTCGCCGGGGTGCGTGTTCTCCAGCAGCCATGTGCCGTCGGGCTGCTGCTTGGAGCGGACTAGCCCGATCGCCTCGTCCGCCCGCTCGTCCGGCGCGTCACCGGCGGCTCGGAAGTACTCCAGGACGCGGAGCACGTCGTAGTGCCAGCGGGTCGGGAATGAGAACTCCAGCCAATCCGGTCTGACGACCTCGCCGGTGCTCTTGCGCCGGAACAGCCGGCGTTCGAGGAGGTACTCCTCGCCTCGGCGCCTGGCCGCCGTCGCATCGGCCGAGCCGCCGGTCGCGCATTCGTGCGCCAGCAGGCCTTCCAGCACGTTGATCGTGGTTGCAAATGACGAACGCTTCGCGCCGAACGGCGCCCAACAGTTCCAGCCGCCGTCGTCGAGTTGCTCGCCGAGGAGCCGGTCCACGATGGCGTCCACGTTCTGCTCGAAGTAGACGCCCACAGCGACGGTCAGGCCGTTGATGCACGGCTCGACCTCGCCGGTGAAGAACGGCTGGCCGCCCTCCTCCCAGCGGCAGTTGTCCCTGACCAGCGCGATGGATTCGCGCATCCGGTCGTGGTGCGGGTCGATGCCGAAGGCGCGGAGCACGGCGAGCGTGGGCGCCGTCGCGGTCCAGGGCTGAGGCTCCTTGCCGAACTCGAGCGGATCGGGCGGGGCGTCCCCGGCGGGCTCTTCGGCCTCAGCGGGCTCGCCGCCCCCGGCGGGATTCTCGGCCTGCGCGGGGAAGTACGCGCCGCCCGCCCATTGGCCGTCGTCGTCGCGCAGCGCCAGCAGCCGCGCCCCCCACCCGTCTGTGGCGACGCGCGCCCGTTCGGCCTCCACGGCGTCCGCCGGTGCATCGGCGAGGTCACGCAGCGCCTGCCAGCGGATGGATGGATCGGAGTCGAGAAGCCAGTCCAGCACGACCATCGATCGAGACTAGCGGGTTCCAGGGTACGGGTCAGGCAGCGGCGCGAGTCCCCACTCCTCCCCGTCGCGATCCCATTGCTCGACCAGGGGGACGAGTTGGTAGACGGCCGCCGGCGGGAGGACTGCTCAAGCCGGATACGGTCCGCGCCCAACGCCAGCGACACTGATGGCGTGATCAGTTTTCCGCCCGACCGACGGTCTACCTGTGCATGGCTGATGAGCACGCGACGACCGAGGAGGTGGCGTTCGAGGACCTGCCGGGGCTGTGCCAGCACGCTACCGTGAGCTTGCGTCTGTCAGAGGACGCGCCCGAACAGTTCCAGTGCGTGAGTCGCGACCGCGTCGGGCCGGTCGTCTGCGACGTAATGCCCCGCACGGTCGACGACATGGCCGACGAGGTCGTCCGCCTGGTTTCCGTAGACGTCGAGCATCCCTGGCCGGACCCCTGCATCGGCGCCGCCCATGAGCGCCACGGTCGGGACCGTGAGGCGACGCTTGTAGGCCCCGGAGAAGAAGCGACCCATCTCGGGGAGGATGAGGTTCCGGTACAGCGCCGAGCCGGCCTCAGGGTGCCCCGGTGCGTGGAGGCGTGTGGTGAAGATCGCCAGGTCTTCGTCGGTGATCGACTCGGCCGTGGCGGTGCCCCCGCGCAGCAGGTGGCGGGCGAGCCGGTCGGTGCCGAGGGCCCACGGCCCCAGGCGGGGCGTGGCGACAACCGGCTGGAACCACAGCTGCGGGATACCTGCAAGCATGTGCGGCTTGAAGCGCAGGTAGGGGTGCGGGCCGAGGCACAAGAAGGCCGCGACCCGTTTCGGGTGGTCGAAGCAGAGTCTGAAGCCGACGGAGGCACTGAAGTCGTGGGCGACGAGGCCGACCCGGCGCAGGCCGAGTTGGTCCAGCAGCGCGAGCACGTCGGCGAGGACTTCGTCCACGGAGTATCCGTGAGCCGGTGCGTCCGTCCAGCCTGCGCCGCGCAGGTCCGGCGCGATCACCCGGTAGTGCTCGGCGAGCGGAGGGATGACCTTGCGCCACTCCCACCAGTGCTGCGGGAAGCCGTGCAGGAGCAGGACCGTCGGGGCATCTGGTTGGCCGGCCTCGGCGATGTGCATCCGTAGACCGGTGGAGAGCCTTATGAACGCATGGCTCACGCCGGGGAGCTGCGGCAGATCGGGCGGCTCCGGCAGGTCGGACTCGCCGGGTCCGCGAGGTGCGTCATGGGGACTTGCCACCAGGCCTTTGTACTCGCTTTCAGCGCCGATTCACCACCGGACCTTGCTTCGTCGGGCTGATCAGTGACGACGGGCTGGAAGCACGGGACGAACTTGAAGTCATCATTCGTCGTGGCGGCAAGCGCGGTCGCCGAGTGGCGGCCTCCGTCAAGCCCCTGGACGAGCGATTCGATCGAGCAACGACCCCGGCACCTTTCGCTCGCCGAGACGTCGGGTGGTGGTCGCCGGTCAGAGGCCTCCGGCTCCCCACTCGGACGCCTTGCCCTCACCCTCGATCCTCATCTTCTTTGCGACCGCTCGAGGGTTCGTGTCCGTCAGCGGCGCCCGACGGTGTCTTACGTCATAGACGATGGCCCAGATCAGTAGGAGTCCGATGGGCACGATGACTAGCAGGAAGACGAGCATGGCGCACCTCCGGCGCTGAGGACCTTCGAATCTACTCCTCCTGTACGGCAGGGAATAGCGCGCGCCTAATACCGTGCAGTCGAACCTTGCATCAAGCGCTCATCGGCATGACCGCGCGAATCGCGGCGTATCCGGGCAGATGGACCCTAGGTGAAGAGGTCCTGCCCCTCCGCGCCAGTCGGATCGGAGGTCAAGAGGCTCTCGTGAAGGAACTCCAGGGCCGAGCCGGTGTCAGGCGTTGACTCGCCACAGTCGTCGAGGCCGGCTTCCGTCTCCGTCGGTTTGGTGTTGGGCCACAGAGTCCGCATGACTGACCCGCACACTCATCAGCATGAGCGCGCGGATCGCGGCTGGATCCGGGGCGTTTGGACCGTGCCCCTATGTCTGGTTCCTGGAAGCCACCCTCAAGGGACTCTCGAGCACGCAGGGCCGATGCTTGAGTGGATGCTTGTCTTCTGGGGCAGCGGCCCAAAATAGCGCGGTCCGCTTCTCATTTCTTCAAGCCAGAGACCCGGCCCGCCTGCCACGATGACGATCAGCACATGGCGAAGGGAGCGACGGTGGCGATCACGGGCATCTCACCCTATCTGCGGTACGACGACGCAGACACCGCGCTGGACTGGATGGAGCGGGTGCTCGGGTTCACCGGAACCGTCCGCTGGCGTGACGACACCGGGAGTACGTACGAGGCGGACATCAACGCGGGGTCCACCACGATCGGGGTCAGCAACAGCCGCGGCACCACCGACAACGGCAAGAACGCACTCCTCATCGTGCACGTCGACGAGGTCGACGCACACTACGAGAGGGTCCGTGCAGCCGCTGACACCGACGTCGACCCACCCAAGGACCAGCCCTACGGCCCGCGCACCTTCACCATCACCGACCCCTGGGGGTACCAGTGGAGTTTCTGGCAAGGCCAGGCGATCCCACCCGAGCCGGACGGTTGACAAGCCCGTTTCGGTTGACAGCGACACCAAGGACGAACCGCCTTGTCATCGGCATGAGCGCGGATGGGAGCTTAGGACCCAGACCTGATGACAGCGGGTCACGCTTGGCATACCGTGCGGAGTGAGAGGGAGACAAGAATCCCGCGCGAGAATCTGTTCGTCGCGTCTCGGGATGTGTGTTCGAGATTCGCATGCAACCTGCCGGTGGGTCCAGCCGCTCATGTCCAACGTCTATGCGGACGTGCCGACAGGGGTGGTGCCGATGATTGATGGCCGGCAGGGCTTCGAGGAGTTCGTCGCGGCCAGGTACACCGCGCTGCTGAGGACGGCGTACCTGCTGACTCAGGATCGTGGTCTTGCCGAGGATCTTGTCCAGACCGCGCTGGCCAAGTGCTGGCTGGGCTGGAAACGGATCCGGTACGACGATCCCGGGCCGTATGTGCACCAGGTGCTGGTCAACACCTACACGGCCTGGTGGCGGCGTAGGTGGAACAGCGAGTACCCCACCGAGGAACTCCCGCAAGGCGGTGGCCCCGTCTCCCACCACGCGGTCGACGAGCGGGCCGATCTGGCCGATCTGGCCGACGCGTTGCGGCGGTTGCCGCGGCGGATGCGCGCGGTGGTGGTGCTGCGGTTCTACGAAGATCTGTCCGAGGCCGAGACCGCGCGGATCCTCGGGTGCTCGGCCGGCACCGTGAAGAGCCAGACCAGCCGCGCCCTGGCCAAGCTCCGCATCGACCCCGCCCTGCTCGATGAGACGTCGCGCCGGCAGGCACCAGTCGAACGGACCTCGAAGGAGGCGGACCGATGAACCTCGTGGACCTTCGTGACCACCTCGACCAGCAGGCCGCACAGATCGACGGCACAGGTGACCTGCCGCTGAACGCGGTTCGCCGTCGCGCGAGCAGGATCCGCCGGACCCGGGTCGCTGTAGCGGTCGCCGGTGCCGCCGCGGTCGTCGGCGCCGTTGCCGTTGCCGTCGGCATCGTTCCCGGGATGGTCGGTACCGACCGGCCGCAACCGATCGGCCCGCCGATCCCGGCGATCTCGACTCCTGGTCCGCAGGCCTCGCCCGACGGGCTGCCGTCCCGGGTGCCGCCGACCAACCCGCACGACTATGTTCGCGACGTGGCCCGGTTCCACGGCGAGGTTGCAGGTGACACGTTGCGTGAGGCAGTGATCAGTCCGGCGGGCCAGTCCTCGATCGAGATCACCGCTCGCGTGCGCGGTCCCGTGCTGACGCTGCGGTACTTCTGCGTGGCGTCCACGATGCCGGACGCGAGCCTCGAGATCACGATCGACGGCCTCAGCCGGGTGGGCGGACTGAACTGCCACGGCGACGTCGTGCAGGCCCAGATCGAACGCCTGGCCCTGCCGATCCCGGTCAGCCGGCCGGTACAAGTGCGGGCCCACCTCGTCAACGACCGAGGCACGCCGATCACCGACCCGACCGCCCGGCTCGGGGTCGGGGTCTATGAGACCGGCGCCTACCGCTCGGTCGGCACTATCCATGTGCCGGAACGAATGGAGCACAACGGCTACGTGTACCGGCTGGCCAAGCTCGAGCACTCACAGGTCCACGGAAGCGCCGGGCACGAACTGGCCACACCCGGGAACACCCCGTTCCTCATCGTCTACGGCAGCTCGGGCGACAGTACGATCGGCGTCGACCTCGACGGGATCGCCACCTCGTCGGGCCGGGACGGCTCGATGATCGCCGGCGGCGGCTGGAGCGTGACAGGCGTTGCGGCGCGGCCAGCCGGACACGCCGCGGTGTTCGCGGAAGGCCCCCACACCAACGGCGACTACCTGATCGGCTTCTACCTCCCAGCCCCCTGACGCCGCGGATATCCACGAATGCGCCATCGACACGTGTGTCTGCGCACGCCGTGGAGCCCGATAAGCCTGCAGGCGAGCTGCAAGTTCCGACCCGAACCTCAACCACGCCGCGGGCCAGCAGCAGTACTCGCCACCAGTCGGAGATCAGTCACTCGTTGAGTATGGCGGTTCGGACAGATCACCGGATGTCGGTCGCTGCGCGCGAAAGCGGCATGTGAGTGCGTCCCCGAGCATCGTGTAATGACGCTTACATTCGGACACGGTGCTGGAACCGGATGGTGGTGATCCGGCGTTATCCGACAGTCTGATCGGACTGGTTGCGGATGCGGAAGCGGAGGATGGTGGCGTCGCCCGACCGCTTGCTGCTGATCGGTTCTAGGTTTGTCCTCGCGACGCCCGGGGACGAGAAGCGAATCCCGTCGCCGAGCAGCACGGGCAGTACATACACCAGAATCTCGTCGACGAGCCCCCGCTGCAGGCACTGGCCGGCCACGTCGGCGCCGAGGACTTCGAGGTCCTTGCCGCCCGCAGCGTCCAGTGCTGTGGCGACCGCTTCCCCGATGTCGCCGGAGAGGATCCGGACCTCCGGGTCCGGCCACTGTAGCGGCCTGTGGGTGAGAACGAACATGGGTCCAGAGAAGGGGTAGTCGACGCTGCCCGGCTCCTCTGCCTCCATCCGGTCGCCGACCTCCCAAGTCCGCCGCCCGACGAGCATGGCGCCCGTGGCCGCCGCGATCTCCGCAAAATCGTCCGGTGCCACGAAGTCGGCGAGGGCGCGACCATCCCCCCAGTCCATCGAATGACCGGGACCGGCAATGAAGCCGTCAAGCGACATACACCTGTTCACGACTACCTTGCCGCTCATTTCACGACCGCCATCCTTGGGTCTTCACCGCACGTCTGGCCGTCCTGAGCCGACCCCAGCGAGATCTCAGCGCGCGCTGACACGGTTCAGATCGTTCCGCCGATCTGGGCACTCGGGAAGTGCCGATCCGCTACATCCGCCGGCGTGGCGGCGTGTCATGTAGTGACGGTTCTTCGACACATCCCCTCATCGGCATGAGCGCGCGCGGACAGCCGGCTCTGCCGCCCGACCGCACCCCGGCAGACCGGTGGCCGTCAGGTTCTGAGTCCGTCCTTTTCGTACGCGCCGTCGCAGATGGCGGCGTTTCAGGTGCCGAGCCGGTCGTGAAGCAGCTCGATGATCGGCCAGGCACCTTCTGACCAGTTCGACATGACGGTATAGGTGATCGATGACGAGGGCTGGTGCACGCTGGCGAACGACACGCCGGCGTCGTACCCCTCCAGCCAGACTCCGTCGCCCGTAGCGCGGAGGTGGAACCCGAGGCCGTAGCGCTTGGACTCTTTCGGCCAGTCGCTGTGCGGTCGCACCATCTCGGCGACCCGCTCCGGCGACACGATCCGTCCGGCGAAGAGTGAGTCCCAGAAGGCGCTGAGGTCGGCAGCGGTCGAGTAGATGCCCCCGTCGCCGTTGCCGAGCACGGGGAGATGAAACACGTTCGTTCTCAGGCCGTCGACAGATAGATAGCCCAGGGCGGCGCGTCCAGGGAGCTCATCGGAGCGCAGGAACGCGGTGTCGACCATGCCCGCAGGCTCGCAGACCGCCTTGCGAACCAACTGCTGGAAGTCCACGCCGCTCGCCCGTTCGGCCAGCAATGCAAGCACGACATAGCCGCCGTTGTTGTACGCGAACCGCTCGCCGGCGGGGAACACGGTCTCGTGCCCGTCCAGCACCGGCAGGAACAGCTCAGTCGTCGCGAGCTCGTGCACCGACACCGGCATGACGTAGTCGCCGATGTCGCCGACGGCGTCCTCGTCGAGGTAGTCGCCAATCCCGGACCGATGTGCCAGCAGCTGCTCGATCGTCACGTCGTCGGCGATCAGGGGCAGGTCTTTGCCGAGCAGCGAACGGGCGGTCGTATCGAGCTCGAGCGTCCCACGCTCGACCAGGCTCATGACCGCCAGTGCCGTCAGGCCCTTCGATCCACTCGCGGTCGCGAACAGGGTCTCGACCGTGTTGAGGACCCCGTGGGCCCGGTCGGCGTACCCATAGGCCGTGGAGAACTCGGTCTCGCCCGAGCGATCGAGGCGGATCACGCCGGAGAATCCGGTGCGCTCCGCCGCTCCGTCCACCGCGTCCTGGACTGACCGCATCGCGTTCAACCTACCGCCCAGGCGCTCCTTGGGACATCCCTGCACCGGGCGCGCTCATCGGCTGACCGCGCGGGTCGCGGCGTGACAGTGCACGTGATCTTTCGGCGGATGCGCTGCCGGTGCGATGCCCGTTTCCTGAGCTAGGTGGCCGGCTTGGTTGTGTGCTGTTCGGCGTGGTGGGTGGCGGGTTGGCGCGCTCGGGCTGCGTGGCGGCGGGCACGGCCGCGGCGAGGGTGCGGACCGATCTGGGGAGGCGGCGGTGGGCGGGGTCGCGGCTGGCGACGACGAAGGCGACCAGGGCGAGCCCGAGCAGTGCCGTCCAGCGTTGGTGGGCGCTGTCCCATTCGGCGCTGTCCGGCGGGACGTACAGGATGAGGCGGGCAGGTAGGTGGAAGGCGGCGGTCGCCAGGACGAGCAGGGCGGGTGCGGCCACCACGCCGCCGCGGCGCTCGGGAGCCAGGCGCGAGCCGGCGGCAGCGAGCGCGAGGGTGACTGTGAGTAGTGCCGCCGCCTCCAGGGTGAGTGCGGCGATCGGCAGTGGTAGCTGCGGGTAGACGGCCCCGACCCGCCAGACCACCGCGACCCACCAGGCGGCGGTGGCGGGCAGCAGCAGCACCACCCGGAGCGTGCGGCGCAGCAGCAGTGACCCAGCCACGCCTTCGGTCGTGGGCTCGCTGGGGTCGTCGAGCAGGAAGGCGTAGCCGAGCGCCGCGACGATCATGGCATAGCGCACCCACCGCAGCAGGTCCGCCGGCGCGAGGGGCAGTCCTGGCCGCACGGCGAGCGCGAGCAGGCCGAGGCTCACGGCGAGGGCGGCCAGCGCCGGCAGCCAGCCGACCGCGCGCGCGGTCGGGACCAGCAGCGCCGGGACCAGGCGGAGCTGGCGGCGGAGCCGTCTGGCCGGCATCAGCATCCCGGACCGAGGTTGCTGGTGTCGGATGAGGGCTGTATCCCGAGGACTTCGCCGAGCCGCTCGATGGTGGTTTCCGGGGCGGTGACCAGGTCCCAGTTGCGCCACAGCGTCTGGGTGACCTGGTCGCGAGGCCGGTCCAGCAGGGCCAGCGCGAACCGGCCCGCACGCACATCCCATGGGGGATCGTCGAGGACGGGGTCGTGGGAAAACACGAAGATCTCGGAGTAGGGGTCGGTGACGGCCTGGCTAATCCCTTCGGCCGCTTGCGGGCTCGCCTGCCCGCCCAGCCACAGGGCCACCACCGCTTGGGCATTGCAGGGGAACCATCGCGGCTCCTCGCCGTCGCCCCGCGTCGGCGCGACGAGGCGGGCGGCGACGCTTGCGGCGAGGCGTGCATGTGCGAGCTCGAACAGTGGGCCGTCGCGTCCCCACGCGGTGCCGACCGGGGCGACAATCGGTCCGCTCGGGCCCTGGCCTTCCTGGACACCGAGGTTGACCTCCTCGTCGATGAGCCGGTGCAGACCGACGCGGTGCGCCACGGTGACCGGCAACGCTCGCGCGGCCGCCGCGGGCGGGACTGCGGCCACCACGGCCCGCACGGTCGGCTCCCACAGGTCGATCTGCGGTTCGAACCCCGCGAACACGCAGTAGTTCGCCGGGCCGCGCCGCTGGCAGACCAGCTCCGCGGCAGGGTTGGTCACCACGGCTAGCCGCCGATCCGCCAGCGTCGACGACGTCGGCCTGGTCTGCACCACCGCGGCGGCTGCGGTGGCCGCCAGCGCTGCCACAAGCACTATCGCCGCGGCGACCTGGGCGCGGCGCCGCGCCCTCTCCTGCGCCAGGCTGCGCCACAGAGCCAGTGTGGCCAGGGCGACCCCAATGCCAAGCAGGTAGACCAGGTGCCAGGTGGCCGGTCGCCCCAGCAGCGCGGCCGGCGGCGGGTCGAAGGGGGGCGCCCGCAGCAGCGTGCCGAGCCACGTCCACGGCCGCTGGTCGTGGCCGGCGGCCTGGAGTTCGGCGACGGTCAGCGACCCGAGCACGAGCGCGACCAGGACCAGCGGGGCGAGCGCTACCGACCGCGCGAGGCGGCCGAGCAGCACACCCACGCAGCCGCCCAGTGCGATCAGGGCTGGGCCGGTGGCGGCCTCCGCGAGGTGGGGAGTACCGACGCTGCCGGGCATGCCGGCGAGCCAGGCAAGGTCGGCGACCACCAGGATCCCCCCGAGGGCGACCAACGGCAGCACCGAAAGCAGGTGTGACAGCGTCCGCCGTGCCAGGCTCAGCGGGGTGGCGCCGTAGAGATCGACGGCGCCGTCCCGATGCGAGCGCAGCACTGCCAGGTTGGTGGCCAGCAGCGCCGCCCCGGCCAGCGCAGCCAGCGCGAACTGGGTGGCGATGTCGGCGTAGTGCAGCACCGGCGCGGTTCCCTTGCCCCAACGCCACAGCAGCCAGACACTGACGGCGGTTGCGGCAAGCACGGCGGGGTGGCGGAGCAGCCGGCCGCTCTCGACCGCTGTGAGGGCGAGCGTGGACCGCCGGGAGCGGGCGCCGGCCGGCAGGGTCCGAGACGCACCGGCGGCAGGTGGACGGTCGACGGTGGTGGTCATGGCCGCTCCGCGCTCCGTGAGGCGCGGCCCTGCCGCCGAGCCGCAAGCGGATCGGCTCCACCGCGCCAAATGATGACCTCACTCCGTTCGGTCATGCGGAAACCTCCTCGACCCGGTCGCCGCCGAGCAGCAGCAGGTAGCCGTCCTCCAACGTGGGTTCCAGCAGGTCGGCGCCTGCCGGGGGATTGCCGATGTTGCGGTGCTGACCGGTGCCGGTGCGCCAGGCGCCCAGCGCGCCAGGGTCGCGCTCGTGGCTGTGCCAGACGTGCCCCTGGGCCAGCCCGGCCAGCTCCAGCGGCGTGCCCGCGAAGCGCAGCTTGCCCAGATGCAGCACCATGACCTGCTGGCACAGCGCGAACACGTCCTCGGTCTGGTGGGTGGACAGCAGCACGGTGCGGCCCTCGCCGAGCCGGCCGACCAACTCGCGGAAGCGCAGCCGCTGCTCGGGGTCGAGCCCGGCGGTGGGCTCGTCCAGGATCAGCAGGTCCGGGTCGCCCAGCAGGGCCTGCGCCAGCGCGACTCGCCTGCGCATGCCGCCGGACAACGTCTTGATCTTCTTGCGCCGCACCGCGCCCAGCCCGACCAGGTCCAGCACCCGCCGCACCTCCTCGTGGCGGGCGCGTCGCTGGTGCAGTTCCTTGAGGATGGCCACGTAGTCGACGAATTCGAAGGCCGTGAAGCGGGCATGGAAACCGGGCTCCTGGGGCATGTAGCCGAGCCTGCCGCGGAGGTCCAGCCGCATGTCGGTACGCCGGGGGTCCAGGCCCAGCGAAACGACGGACCCGGTGTCGGGCGCCGAGACCGTGGCGAGGACGCGCAGCAGGGTCGTCTTGCCCGCCCCGTTGGGGCCGAGCAACCCGGTCACACCTGGAACCAGCTCGAACGACACGTCGTCCAGGGCGCGGGTGCGCCCGAACGTCATCGTCAGGTTGCGGGCCAGGACGGTGGGAGCAGGGGCGGTCATCGCAGTCTCCTTGCGGCAAACCTGGGAGTGGTGTCAAATCCACGGTCGGTCTCGAAGCGGCCGCGGCGGACCAGCACCACGACGCCTGCAAGCAGCGCAAGGGTGGCGAAGGCGACCTGCCCGGCCGGGGAGAACAGGACCGACGACGGCGACGGAAGGGCGACGGTCACCGCCACCGCCACGACCCAGGCGCCGGCGGTGACACCGACGGCCCGCAGCGGTTCGACCATCGTGGCCAGCGCCAGGCTGCACACCGTCAGCCCCAGCGAGGGCAGCAGCCAGCCGGCCGCGCCCCAGCCGAACCCGGGCAGCAGGACGCTGGCCGCCGCGGCCAGCATGGTCGAGGTCGCCAGGACCGAGGCGGCACGCAGCAACAGCAGGCGGAAGCTGCGCAGCGGAGCAGCAAGGCCGATCTCGTAGCTGGGGTCGATACCGGGCCCGTAGGCCACCGCGATGCCGGCCAGCGGCAGCAGCGGCGCGACGCAGAGGAACCACAGGGTGGCGTCCGCGCCGCGACGGACCCAGGCGGCCAACACTGCGAACGCCAGTGTTGCAGTCAGCGCCAGCAGCCACGAGCCGCGCAGCGCCGGGGTGGCGGCCAGCACCCTGGCGGTATGGTCGGGCACGCCCAGGCGCACCAACAGCCGCTCGGCCACGCCGGCCCGGGGCACATCCACGGCCTCGATGAGCGCCGCCCGCAGGCGCCGCAGCCGCGCCGGGTCG
>Ga0209382_10002894_pt1 | contig 24401 bp, 25 predicted proteins | sample SoiMetdeltSBSDD5_FD_187599 | JGI IMG/M metagenome (GOLD analysis project Ga0209382, IMG submission 187599) | Bulk soil microbial communities from a Populus tree surrounding site in Tennessee, USA - Soil MetaG P. deltoides SBSDD5 (SPAdes) (version 2) | ecosystem: Environmental > Terrestrial >...
TAGCGCCAAGCCTTCCGGCGCTACGCTGCGCTGCGCGCCTCCAGCCTTGGCGCTGCGTCCCCACAACCTAGAGGGTGGTCAACTCTTCGACGCCGATCCTGGTCAAATGTTCGGCGCCGTTTGACAACCAGTAGACATGCCATTTCGATCGCACTTTCGCGATACCCTTGATGCCCAGGTCCTTCAGCCTAATCGGCATGGCGGGCCTCAAAGTCGGTGAGCTCGCGGTCCAGATCGTCCTGCTCGGATGGTGCCGTCACACCGGCCTTCGTGAAGACAACCACCTTGCCGGATGGGTCTACCTCGTACCGAGCAACATCAAGCCTCGCTTTCCTAGCCGCGCGCAGGGCGCGCGTGATTTCGGCCTGAGTGATGCTCGCACGCGTGTTGGCCTTCACCGTCGCCTCCGCCGGCTGGTCGCGGAAACATTGCCGCGCTGCGCCGTCTTCTGGACGCACGCCATATTGCGTGCGTCCGCTACTTCACGGTGGCCGAGTCTGTCACCGGAAGCGTGACTGGCCCGACGAGCAGTCCGCCAAGGCGGCGACAAGAGAAATTTCGCTCTTTTCCCCTGACCCCTCCGGCACATTGACTTCTTGTAGGGTGCGCAACGGTGCTCCTGACCCGATCGGAAGTCGCAAGTGCAATGCAACAATCTACAGAGCGCGCACGATGCGAGATCGTCTGGTAGGCTACTCGTCATGGGTGGATGGGACTTCCTGAACGTTCCCTGGAGCGACCTTCTCTGGCTCGCAATCGCGGTCTAAAGGAGCAGCGTTCCCTGCCCCAAGGTAGGGGACGGCCGCGGTCGGCTTCATGCTTTCTACGAAGCCTTTAATCAGCTTTTCGAGTGAACTCTTGAACCGAGTTTTGTCGCGGTCGTCGTTCGCTGCAGCAATTCCGGCAGACGATAGAGAAGACGGCGAGCGGCAGGCCACCCGGCTTCCATAAAGACGTCTAAGCAGACAATGAGCTTGCCGCGCCATTCCTCATCCACAAACAATTCACGATGATCGGCGAGGAACCTCCCGATGAGCCCAACCACTCGGTCAACAGCAAGTGACTCGAACTGATAGCCCTGGGTGCGGCCGGCCCCAAGAAGGGTGTGCGCTGTAAGATCGAACACCAGTGCTGGATTCGCTGGCAACACGAAGTCCAACAGTTCGATCAAGTGATGGACCGTACCCGGCGTCCCCACGTCCCCGATGCGCCGCAAGGTCCCGGCTACATCACTCAGAAACGCGCGCTTTTGCTCAACGTTGTCTAGCCCCTCCCTCCCTTCGCCCCCCCCGCTGAAATGCCCCAGAAGCGAAGAAGAATTGATCAGTTATGTCATTTAGGAGTTTGGCTGAGCGTCGCCCTGTTGTGCTCTTTCTCATCGATGGTTGCGCCCGATTTGACGCGTTCAAAATACTCTTCGAGCTTCGCCGCAGTCGCATCCCCTGCCCACGTCGCGAATTCTTGAGAGCGGCGCCGAATGGCGACGTCGCGTTCATCACTGGTGTCGTAACCCAGAACCAGCGCCGCTCAGGCCGACGAGGTGATCGAGTAACCGCAACTTCGTTCACACATCTTGCTGCTAGCGCTCAGGTCTGCAATTGGCACAACCTCACCGGTCGCAAACGGAATAAAGCACGGAGCAAATCGGGCGGATAGCTGACGTTCTTCTGCGCTTTGCCACCGCCCTGCCAGCTTCAAGTGTCCCGTCCCGTCACTGGGTTTCAATCACCGCACGCCGACGATCGGCCGGTGATCCTTGCGCAGCTCCCTATCCCTTAAAGCGCTCAGCTCATTGTAGTCGTTCGGCATGCTCAACTTCCCATTCTTTCAAAAGGATTCTACCCCGCTCAAGCCTGCGGCACATAAACTTGTGCCTCATCGTAGGCACCCCCAGGCGAATTCTCAGCAGGAGCCGCGCGAAATATCTCCCAATGAAGAAGCCTTTTCTTCTTAAGAGCCGCATAGCTAAGACCGGCTGTAACTGCTGCACGGAATTCCTTGAACACGGCTTCCAACCTTCGATACAGCTTTTGCGATCCCCTCATCTTGAGCGCCGCCCACTCAACGGCCGCCCCCTCTCGATCGCGCCGCATTGTCAACATCTGTTCCACGGTTGGCGGATCCTTTTTTTCGCAAGGCAAAGGATCCAATCTTGCGCTCGCTCCCGCGGTCATTGTGACGAAGATGCCATCCACCTGGCAACGAACCAGCCCTCGTTCTTCGGCCATTGACAGGATGATACGCGTCGTCGGCCGACTCGTTCCCGAAGAACGCCCTAGTTCAACCTGTGAGGGAAGCGGTTTCCCTGGTCGGAAGTTCGGCTCTCCCGCCGCGATCTTGTTTATCAGACGCTGAAAACCTTCAGCGCGCGACGCCGGCAGGACACCCGCCGTCGGTTTAGCCAACAGAGCCGATAGTTCATCCCGTGTTCGACACTGTTCGCCTAAACCTTCCTTCCGGATACTACTTATCTGACCATGAAGAACTTCACACCGAGATGGTGGCAGCACGCCGCGAAACTCGAACCTTGCATCCTTCAATATGGCCTTCTCCCCCTTTGGAACCTTCCTGCTGCCGCTCTCCTCGGCAGAAACCCCTCAGTGCCTGAAGGTGCTCGCCATCTCCTCCGAACCGTTCGGCTTTCGCGGATGTTCTAACCCCCGCCTCAGCGTCCTCGACGCGTTCGGTGTCATCGACGCGTTGGGTTGGCCAAAACAGCGCGCCGATCATGACAAGGAGGAGGACCAGCGGGAAGTTGCGGCCCAGCAGGGGCGCCGCGGTGAGGGCCGCTGAGACGCCGCCCGGCACCGTAAAGAGGGTGCCCAAGAGGGCAACCGGTGTCTGGACAATCGCCTCGGCGGCGGCCAAACACGGTAGCCTCTTACGATTTCCAGAGGGCTCCGAGCACGAAGCCGACGGCCGCCGCCATCGCGAGCGTAGCCATGGGCTGATCCTTCACGGACTTGTCGACGGCGCTCTTGAGGTTGCCGGCGACTTCACCCGCCCGATCGCCTACTTCCCGAATCTGATCGGCGGCGCCGGTCGCAACGCCCTCCACCCGGTCGGCAACCTTTTTGAACTGATCAGTGGCCTTGTCGGCCAAGTCCGATCGGCCACCGTATTGCGAACTCTGTGCCATGTGATGCTCCTGTGCTGAACCTCCACCGAAAGCAACGCCTCCGCCTCGCCGCCTGCTTCAGATCACGCTGCCTTACGGTACGGTCTCTTCCGCCGTACCGCTGATGTCTTCCTCGGACGCCGCCCCCGCGCCAGCCCGTTGACGCGGCCCTCTGCAAGGCTGCTAAGCTTCCCGTCCGCCGCCTGCTCTTCCTCAAGATTGGCAGCCAATATGTCCGCGAAGTCGTTGCGCCCGAGCTTCCATGCCCAGGCGATGAGTGCGCCATATCGGGTCATTTCGTAGTGTTCGACCGCCTTGGCGCTCGCGATGATTGCCGCGTCGAGGACCTTCTTGTCTGCGATGTTGCCGGTGAGCTCGTCGCCTTCCTTGATCAGACCGTTAATCCCAGGACACCTGGTGCCCTTGGGCTTTTCCTCCCGCATCTCGAAGATTTGCTCGAGACGGGCGACCTGCTCTTCGGTCTCTTTCAGGTGGTCCTTAAGGGCCTTCTTTAGCTGCGGGTTGGTCGCGCTGTCGATCAGCTTTGGAAGTGCTTTCAGGATCTGGTTTTCCGCGTAGTAGATATCCTTGAGACCGTGGCTAAAGAGGTCGTCAAGGTCTTGATGTCTTTGGTGAAGAGACCCATGGCAGTCCTCGTCAGAGCGGAAAGTCCGGCCAAAGGTACAACCGCTTAGCTCACGCTCGGTTCCGTTGAGGGCGTAAAGGTTGTTCGGTGGCACTTTCCCAAGACGTGCGTCATCTCGGCGCCGAAAAGAACGATCTGGGCCGAGTAGTAGACCCAGATCAGGAGCACCACGATGGAGGCGGCTGCTCCATAGGTGGACTCCAGACCCTGCGAGCCGATGTACCAGCTAATCGCGAGCTTCCCGGTATTGAAAAGGAGAGACGTAGCTAGCCCCCCTTTGAGGGCGTCCTCCCAGCGCACATCGGCATCGGGAAACCACTTGAACAGCATGGTGAAGACCGCGGCGAGCACGCCGAGGGAGATGAGGAAGTTGACCGCTTGCCAAAAAACGCTCTCGCCGCCCCCAATCCAAGACGAGAAGGCGCTCAACACCGTGCTGATGACGAGAGATATGGCGAGGAGAAAACCGAGCCCAAGGATGCCTGCGAATGAGATTAGGTAAGTGCGCAGGTACCACCACACCCCGGCGCCCTCAGGCTCCTTGGTCTCCCAGATCGTGTTGAGGGCATCTTTGAGCTGGACGACGACGCCAAGCGCCGCGACGAGGAGGAGGACCACGCCAATGATACCGGAGAAAACTCCGGAGCCTGTGGAGCCCGCCCCCTTAAGCATGGCTTCGACGGCCTGGCTTCCCGTGGGGCTAGCAGGGCGCGGAACTGTCCTGTGAGCGCCTCGCGCACTGCATCGCCGCCGAAGAAGAGTCCGGCAACGCTTACGACAATGAGAAGGAGAGGCCCCAGGGAGAACACCGAGTAATAGGCAAGCGCCGCGCCCAGCCGGGCGTCATGGTGCCGGAGCCAATCACTGCCCGCTCGTACGACTACCGTCCACATGCTCGGACAGGCTCTTATCAGGGCCACGGGAGAGTTGCGATCGCACCTCATCCAGTGCGCGTGCAGCGTGCGCGAGGTGCACCGCCCGCCCGGTCTCCCGGAAGGCCCGTAGTTCGTGCTCAACAAGGTCAAGAAGATGCATGGCGCGGCTCGCCTACCTAGAACGGCGTGCTGGAACCGAGGTTCCGCTGTCGGCGTCATTCCGAAGTGACTGCTGGAGGCCTAGACGACCACTAGCTGCAACGGAGAAGTCCTATGCCTATTCTTCTTTGGCTGCTCGGCGTCCCGATCTCAGTGATCATCCTGCTGTTGCTATTCGGCTTCTTAGGCTGACTTCCGCTGCCATCTTTAAGGGCAGCAATCATAAGCGCGGAGATTCCATGAAGGACCAGGGCCCAATCGCACGCGAGCGTCGCTTCCGCAGGCTCGTGCAACAGCGGGGATGTACGCTCAAGAAAAACCGCGTGCCCGATCCCGCCCGGGCCGGTCACGGCGGCTACATGATCATCGACCCTACGAGCGACCTTCCCGTCATGGGCCACATGCCGTTCCCATTCTCCATGAGCCTCGACCAGGTCGAAGGTTGGCTCTCTCGTCACCAAAAGGTCCACTGATGCCGCGCAAGAAGACGAAACACGAAAGGGAGCATCCGCCGAAGTGGAATCCCGGCAACAGCGAGCGCGGCAAGATCGTCGGCACGGCGAAGCATGGCAAGGGCCACTCGGCACCTCGCAGTGGGTCGAAGACGCCCACAAAGCAACATGCGGGCAGAACGCTAAAATCTACCGCACGATGGCGGCCCGCCACTCAACCGTTGAATGCCGTTACTCCAGCAACGCAGTCCGCGAAATGTCTAGCACCGGGCCGCTTCGGATCTTCGAGGCTCGATTTCCTCCAACACTTGTACGGCGCGTTCCAACATTGGCGCGTGACAAACTTACGGTCTCATCACGACCTTGATGCAGCCATCCTGCTTGTCGCGGAATTTTTTGTACAGACCCGGACCGTCAGAGAGCGATGCGCGGTCCGTGATCACAAACGACGGATCAATGCGGCGCTCCTCGATCAGCTTCAATAGTTTGGGAAGATAGTGCTGCACTGGCGTTTGCGCCATGCGGAAGGTGAGCCCGCGATTGATGGCCGACCCCATGGGAATCTTGTCAAGATAGCCGCCGTACACGCCGACGATCGAGACCGTGCCGAAGTTGCGGCAGCAGTGGATGGCCTGGCGCACGACATGCGGCCGGTCCGTGCCCATGAAGGCAGCGACTTTCACCCGGTCGATGACGGAATCGAAACTGGCCGTCGTATGCGGCTCCGTGCCGACGGCATCGATGCACGCATCCGCGCCGCGGCCGCTGGTCATATCCTGAATGCGCTCGTAGATATCCTCCTTCATGAAATCGAGGGTCTCGGCTCCGGCTGCCTTTGCCATCGCCACGCGCTCAGGAACCGTATCGATGGCGATGACCCGGCCTGCCCCAAGCAGAAAGGCGCTTCTGATCGCGAACTGCCCAACCGGGCCGCAACCCCAGATGGCGATGGTATCGCCATCCTGGATGTTGCAGAACTCGGCGGCCATGTAGCCGGTCGGGAAGATGTCGGAGAGGAACAGGACCGCGTCGTCCGATAGACCGTGGGGCACCTTGATCGGGCCGACATCGGCAAAGGGCACACGCAAAAATTCCGCCTGCCCGCCGGGATATCCCCCGAGCAGATGCGAGTAGCCAAAGAGGCCCGCTGGCGAATGACCCCATAGCTTCGCGGCTTTTTCGGCGTCAGGGTTGGAGCGCTCGCATCCCGAGTAGAAGCCGCGCTTGCAGAAGAAGCACTCGCCGCATGAAATCGTGAACGGGACGACCACCCTATCGCCGACCTTGAGCCTGGTGTTGTCGCGGCCGACCTCCACCACCTCGCCCATGGTCTCATGGCCGATCACGTCGCCTTTTTCCATCTCGGGGATCACGCCATTGTAGATGTGCAAATCCGAGCCGCAGATGGCACAAGCCGTCACCTTGATGATCGCATCTCGCGGATCGAGGATCCTTGGATCCGGCACCGTCTGGTAACGCATGTCGCCTTTGCCGTGCCAGCACAGCGCTTTCATGGGTGAGCTCCTTTAGGACTTGGCGGCCGAAGCAGGCTCGGCCTTCTTGCGGTGCAGCTCGGCAAGGATGGATGCGGGGGTCACGTTGGCGATGGCAGACTGCAGCTTGTTGTGCCAGCCGGTCACCACGTCGCCCTCTCCCTTCATCATCGCCTTGAAGCCGGTCCGGGCGACATCAGCGGCATCGTCCTTCTTGCCCTGTCCTATTTTCGTGTCGAGCATGTCGGCCAGCGCTTCGACTGGCCGCTCGCGATTAGCCCGCAGAGCTTGTCGACGCCTTCAACTTCCGCAAGGTCAGCCTGCAGGCAGTCGACCTTGGCCCCTAGGGCTTCGAAATCCTTGCCCGCTGTCATTATCTCCGGCTCGTCGGCGACCACCACCAGGTCGAAGCTCTCCTCCGCACAACATTTCGCCAGCTCATAGCCGATGCCGGTCGATGCCCCGGTGGTGATGCTGCGCAACTCCGGCCGCAGCTCCTGCAGCTCGGCAATCGTCTCATCAAGGACGGCCTGCGCCTGGTTCATACGAAGCCGACCCGCGCCCTCGCCGGCAATAATGATGCCCTGCTCGATCTTGCGCTGGAGCGCGGCGCCCAGCCCTTTGGTGACGGCAACGCGGCCCTCGCGGCATGCCAAGATGAGATCCTCGAGACAGTGCACATCGAGAACCTCGTGTAGCTAGAGGGATGGTCCTGGGCCTGAGGCCGGGAATGGCCAGCAGCGGCAGCAGTCCGACCGGAAGCTTCCCCCGCATGCGCTCGAGCGCGTCATCGGTGCCGGCCCGGTAGAGACCTTCGATCCTTTTGGCGATTGCCGCGCCAACGCCCGGTATCGTCTGCAGCCTTCCTTCCCTGATCAGTTCAGGAAGCGGCCGTACCAGGCGGCGCAGGCTCGCGGCCGCCCGCACATAGGCCTTGGCTTTGTAAGGGTTGCCACCTTCGAAGGCGGCGCGGCCGCCGATTTCATCAAGAAGATCGGCAACCTCGCTGGCGTTCCGTCCCGACATATCATGCGAACGCTTTGGCACCCGGCCAGGTGCCTTACCTGCCAGCCATCGTTGGCTCTTACGATATCGACGTGCCGCCCGCATGCGCCCGGCTGTGGCGCGGCTCGTAGCGCGCGAGGAGGGCGAGCATCACGGCGACCACCAGGCCCAGCGCCGCAATGATTGTCCAGGACGAGCTTGCGAGCAGCACCGGAACCGTAAGCTTGCCCCAGTCACCGAGTGCCAGAGCGAGGGGTTCGAGGATGTTGTAGGCGACAACCAGAACACCGGCGCCGGTGATCATACCGAGCACGCCGACCATGGCATCCCGGCTGCCCTCGCCCGCGCCAGCCATGCCGGTGCCGGGGCAGTAGCCCAGAAGCGCAAGCCCTGCGCCGAACAGCATCGCTCCAATCAGCATCGCGGCCGGCTGAAATGGCCAGATGTCGAGGCTCGCCGCACCGCGTTCGACCAGGAAATACACGCCCACTGACCCCGTTACGATGGCCGTGATCATGATCTTGAAGGTGGTCCAGTCCTTGAGCAACAGCTGGCCAAGAATGGTCTGGTATTTCGCCACCTGGCCCTTCTGCAGCAGGAAACCGAAGACAATGCCGGTGATCAGACCGAGCATCAGATCACCAGCGGACTCGATCTCAAACATGGTTCCGTCCCTCTTTGCCGAACAGGAACGCAATCCCCACCGCGGCCACGAAGGCGAGGACGATGAACGTCCAGCTTTGCACGGCAAGCTGCAGGGTCCCGCTGATGCCATGCCCGCTCGTGCAACCCCCCGCAATGCGCGCGCCAAGGACCATAACGGCTCCGCCGGCGAACGCCGCCGCGAAGCGTCTGGCCGTGCTGTCTCCAAAGCGCCACCCCCATAGCGCTGGCACGGTGATGCGGGACCGATCACCGGAGAGACAGCTGCTCAGCAGCGCGCCGATAAAGACGCCCAGCAGCAACATCAGGTACCAGCCGATCTTGGGTTCGAGCCCGGCCTGCGCCCGCACCGCGTAGTAGCGGTTGGTTGCCGCTGTTCCAGGGCTAAGAACCATCTGCGCCATCGCCGCGATGTGCTCATACTGCAGCGTGATGGCAAGATGCTTGTCGGCGGTTGCGAAAGCAAACCAGCTCAAGATCCCGATCCCTATGCCCACCGCATATGGGGACCAGGATTTCAGGGTGAAGGGATTGGTCATGCGCCGCAGCGGACTACGAGACTCATTGGACCCGGCCTAACAGGCTCGCCGGCGCACCGGCGTAACTCATGGGAAGTCAAACCGATCAACGTTGCGGGCCAAATGGAGGTTCCGGGCTTGGGCCTTGCGATGCCAGCAGATAGCGTAGCCTGCGGCGCGACCAGTAGGGTCCTGCGTAGTCGACCCCTATGCGCGGCGTTGAGATGATCCGGCCGCGTGCAGGCCGGGCTTCGAACCACAGGCCGGTTGAGGGTTGCGCGGCCTTGCCCTTGAGAGCCCCTGTTATGGCCAGCGCAGCCGCCAGCCTGCCGGGTCCGTTAACGCCGCCGGCACTGCGCACCAGCACTGCCGCGGGATAGTCCGGCGGTCCGGTTACGACATTGAGCATCCAGTGCAGTCCGTAGACGAAGTAGATGTAAAGAGTGCCTGGCGGGCCGAACATCACCTCGGTCCGCGCGCTGCGACCGCGGGCTGCATGGCAGGCACGATCGTGCGGGCCGAGATAGGCTTCCGTCTCCGTTATCAACAATGACTGTTGTTTGCCGCCTATTCGGCGCAGGAGCGCCTTGCCAAGCAGGTCGCGCGCAACCTCATCTGCCGGTCGATCAAAGAAGCCGGATTCAAGAACCGCGCGCGTGCTGGCTATGTCCGGCCGGCGTATTGGTTTCATGCGAGGACTGCGGCCCGCCAACTTTGAAGAATAGTATGCCGCCCAGCAGGGCAAGGCCGATGGCGTTGGCGATGATGATCACCATATCCGCTCTCATGAAGCCCAACGCCGGTCGCAAGCAAATGCAACATCTTGAGTGAAAGATCGCCGGTTCGCCGGTTTCCAGCATTTGCGCAGCTGCGGAATCGATGAGACGGTTGTGCAGAACGCTGCCACCGCGCCGATGATCGTTTCGAGAAGGGCAAGCCTCAGGCTGCCTTCCGGTTGCCCCGCCGCGGACGTGCTATCCTGCTCGTCTTCTTACTGCCTCTCGGGGCGTGCAAAGCCGCAGCCCGCCTACCCTTGCCCTTCACACTCTGGCGCAAGGCTTCCATGAGATCGATGACGTTCGAGCGTTCTTCGCGTTCTTCCGGCGGCTCGATGGTCTTGCCGGCAGCCTTGCGCTTCACGAGTTTGCGCAAGGCCAGCTCATACTCGTCCTTGAATTTTGCCGGATCGAAGTTGCCTGCCTTGGTGTCGAGGATGTGCGAGGCAAGGCTCACCATCTCCTTCGCCACGCGGTGGCTGCCGATGCCTTTGAAGAACTCCTTCTCGTCGCGTACCTCGTAGTCGAAACGAAGCGTCGTTCCGAGCATTCCCTTGCCCCACGGCTCGATGGCAAGGATGTGCTGCCGGTTGGCGAAGACGATGCCTGCCAGCGCGACGCGGCCCTTGTCCTTCATGGCATCGCGAATCACAGCGAACGCCTCCTCCCCGCTCTTGCCGTCGGGGACGATGTAGTAAGGCCGCTCGTAGTAGCGCTTGTCGATCTCCTTCTCGGGCACGAATTTGTCGATCTCGATGGTATGGGTGTTCTCGAACTCGATGGCGTCGATCTCCTCGGGCTCGATCTCGACGAACTTGCCCTTGGTGAGCTCGTAGCCCCTGCCCTTGTTGTCCTTGTCCACCACCCGGCCCGTCTCTTCATCGACCATCTGCTGGCGCAGGCGATGGCCGGTCTTCTTGTTGATCTGATGGAACCTCGTCTTGTCTGCCTTGGTCGAGGCCGGATAGAGCGCCACCGGGCAAGTCACGAGAGATAGCTTCAGATAGCCTTTCCAGTACGCACGCGCTGCCATGGATCCAACTCCGAGGGGAACTCTCCCGCAACGGGCAAATCGGTGATTTTGTTCCCTTAAAGCGCCTCGTTGTGGAACGCAGGCGCCCCGCGTGCCGTTGCTGTCAGGCACCCTGAGCAGCGAAATGGCCAGCAAGCTTTCCCTTTACCAACGCAAGCGCGACTTCACGAAGACGGCCGAGCCGATCGCTCCCGCCGAGTACTCGCGCTTTGTCATCCAGAAGCATGCCGCCACGCGCCTCCACTATGACCTGCGCCTCGAGGTCGATGGCACCTTCAAGTCATGGGCCATCACCAAGGGTCCCTCGCTCGACCCCAAGGACAAGCGCCTTGCCGTCGAGACCGAGGACCACCCCCTCGACTACGGCGACTTCGAAGGCACCATCCCCAAAGGCGAATATGGCGGAGGGACAGTCATGCTCTGGGACCGCGGCTTCTGGGCCGCGGACGGGGATGCCGCCAAGGCGCTTCGCAAGGGCGAGCTCAAATTCACTCTCGTGGGTGAGAAGCTCCACGGCAGCTGGGTGCTCGTTCGCCTGCGGCATGACCGCGAGCGCGGCAAGCGCACCAACTGGCTGCTGATCAAGCGCCACGACAGTTACGAAAGCGAAGGCGACAATGACGGCATCCTTGCACAAGGTCGTTCGGTAGCCTCGGGCCGCAGCCTGGAAGAGATCGCTTCCGGCAAAGGCCGCAGACCCAAGCCGTTCATGCTCGGCAAGACGAACGGCTTCAAGGCGGACGCGATCTGGCACTCCAACCGCAATGCCCACGGGGCACCGGCCTCTGTGCCTAAACCCCCATCCATGAAGGCAAGCCCGAACTCTCGCTCACGTGCGCGAAAGGCTGCTGGTGCCATGCCGTCTTTCATCCCACCGCAGCTCTGCAAACGCGTCGGCCGCCCGCCCGCAGGTGGAGACTGGGTCCACGAAATCAAACTTGACGGCTACCGCATGCAACTGCGCGTGGAGGACGGCGCGGCCGTGATGCGCACCCGCAAAGGACTCGACTGGACGGAGAAGTTCGCCGCCATTGCCGATGCCGCGCTCGATCTTCCCGACTGCATCATCGATGGCGAAGTCTGTGCTCTCGACCATAACGGCGCTCCCGATTTTGCGGCGCTGCAGGCAGCCCTGTCGGATGGCCGATCCCATGACCTCACCTACTTCGTCTTCGATCTCCTGTACGAAGGAGCCGTCGATGTGCGGCAAATGCCGCTGAACGAACGCAAGCAGCGGCTCCGCAGGATGTTAACCCGCAAGGGCAAGCATTCGCGCCAGATCAAGTATGTCGAGCACTTCTCCGAGCCCGGCGATGCCGTTCTCAAGTCAGCCTGCAATCTCAATCTTGAGGGCATCATCTCTAAGCGCGCCGGCGCGCCTTACGTCTCCGGCCGCACCGAGAGTTGGCACAAGGCCAAGTGCCGCGGCGGCCAGGAGGTGGTCATCGGCGGCTGGAGCGGCTCCGCCAGCAACCTGCGCTCGCTGCTGGTGGGCGTCTATCGCGGCGATCACTTCGTGCACACCGGCCGTGTCGGCACCGGCTTTAACCAGCGCAACGCCGGTAGCCTTCTCAAAAAACTCAACGCCCTCAAGACTGATCACAGCCCTTTCGGTGGCAGAGATGCCCCGCGCCGGAAAACCGACTGGCATTGGGTCAAGCCGAAGCTCGTCGCGCAGATCGAGTTTGCCGGCTGGACGGGCGATGGCAATGTCCGCCAAGCGGCGTTCAAGGGCCTGCGCGAGGACAAGCCTGCGACCGAGGTGCGGGCCGAGCGCCCGCTAGCCCCCAACGAAGCCGAGTTGCCCACGCCCGCACCGACGTCGCGTGGAAACCGCATCCAGAGCGGCAGCGACGCCGTCATGGGTGTTGTCATCTCCAAGCCCGACAAGCCGCTCTGGCCCGCACCAGAAGGCTACACCAAGCTAGACCTTGCCCAATATCTCGAGAAGGTCGGACCCTGGATGATCGAGCATCTCAAGGGCCGTCCCTGCTCCATCATTCGTGCGCCCGATGGCATCGCAGGCGAGCGGTTCTTCCAGCGCCATGAAATGAAAGGCATGTCAAACCTGCTTTCCCTCGCGAAGGTCGAGGGCGATCGCAAGCCCTATATCCAGATCGACCGCGTCGAGGGCTTGATCGCTGCGGCGCAGATCGCCGCCATCGAATACCACCCGTGGAATAACCAGCCCGGCCACCCGGCGATCCCGGGAAGACTGGTCTTCGATCTCGATCCCGCCCCCGATGTTTCCTTCGATGCTGTCATTGCCGCCGCGTATGAGATGCGCGAGCGCCTGGAAGCCCTTGGTCTTGCCACGTTTTGCAAGACCACCGGGGGCAAGGGCTTGCACGTTGTCACACCGCTCATCGTCAAGGAGAAGGAGGCCCTCGGCTGGGACGAAGCCAAGGCCTTCGCGCAGACGGTGTGCGCCGCCATGGCGCACGACAGCCCCGAGCGTTATCTCCTCAACATGTCAAAGAAGTTGCGCACCGGGCGCATCTTCCTCGACTACCTGCGCAACGACCGGATGTCGACGGCTGTCGCACCGCTCTCACCCCGCATGCGCCCCGGCGCGCCGGTTTCGATGCCGGTCAGCTGGAGCCAGGTGCGCACAGGACTCGACCCCCTGCGCTTCACGATGCTCACCGCGCCACCCCTGCTCGGCAAAAGCAGGCCCTGGCAGAACTACTGCGACTCTGAAGCGCCGCTAAGGGTGGCCATCCGCAAGCTGGTCAACCGCAGCTAGGCCACACGCGGTGCAGCCCGCCGTTGGCCTTTTTGAATAGATTGCCGCACCTGATGCCTCACGTCGTCTATGTCCTGGCGTTCCGGACTCCAAGGTTCACGACAACCGGTTTCGTCTGTGGAACCTTGAAGCTTCGTGATGGCCTCCAGCGAGCCAATCACTTCATAGCCGACACCATCTGCCGCGAACTCGATCTGCGGCGGGTTCTCAAAGTATTCAGCCATCACCTGTTCGAGAACCGCACTGCCGAACCCTTCGCCCGTCGGTGGTGCCACGTGGGGTCCGCCCCGTTCGTGCCAACGGAAAATAAACTGGCGATAGCCGTTCGGCTTAAACACCGACCAATTGAATGTGCACGCGACCCGTGTGATTTGATAGTGCGCCGTACTTTGCGGCGTTGGTGGCAAGTTCGTGCAACGCGAGCGCGAAATTTTGCGCCGCCTGCGCAGTCAGGATCAGACTTGGACCTTCGATGCTCACCCGATCAGCGTAAGGGCTCATTTCTGTTCGAACGACTTCGGCCAAGTCCGCGCCCTGCCAATCCTTGTCGAGGAGTATTGCGTGTGTTTGGCCGAGAGAGTGAAGGCGGTCCCTCACGGCGGTCTCCGCCTCCTGGGCGGTACGCTTTTTGGCGAAGCTTCGGGCGACGATTGCTTGCACCACTGAGAACATGTTCTTCGTGCGGTGCTGCACCTCGCGAGCCAACAAATCTTGCCGGACGTGTGCACGTTGCTCGGCATCCACCGCATTCATGCGCTCCACGCTGAACCCAAGCTGGCGCGCAAGAGTGACGGCGAGAGCGATCTCGGCACCGCTGAAGACATGCGTATCCTTGTAGTACGTCATGAATTTCCCGACGAGCTCGCCCTTGGCCATCAGCGGAACGAACGCAAGTGCACCGATGCCCTCCGCTTTCACAGTCGCCTTGAGGGTGTCAGGAAGGTCGGCGCCGCCAACATCCCCGATGCAAATCGGTTGCGGGTCTTTCGTATCGCGCGTCCATGGCGAGTGACCATCAACAGCGTGCCGATACCCATCAGACAGCCCGCGCCAAGCAACGAACCTCACGACGCCCGACCCATCGAACAGCAGGATCGCTGAGCGCTCGCAGCCCAACGCTGCCGTAATCTCTGCGCCGGAGCATCGAGGTGGGTGGCGGCAAGGCTAAGCCTGAGAAGGCAGCAGAAGCGTGCAAGCAGCTGAGGCCGGGCCCGCCAAGAAGCGCGCAAAGAAAGCGAGCTGATGGCTACACGTGCGCGACCCGAAGGCTCGGTGCGCAGACGCATAGAATTCGATGCCGAGACCTGGCACGCCCTCCACAAGCTCTCGCTCGACCGCATGACGTCCGTGCAGGAACTTGCCGACGAAGCCTTCCGAGATCTGCTCAAGAAGCATCGGCGTCCGACGCACCCGTGGGGCCAGACGGCGAACCGCCATGCACACCCTACTCGAAGGAGGACGCAACGTCACACTGATGCGTATTGGCGCGCCCCGCTCATGAGCGGGAGAGCATGCGCGACGAGATTGCGCCGTGCCTGTTGGTCTAGCCGCGCTTCCGTAATATCCAAAGTACACTGTAGCTGAGCAATGGAGCCCAGACGCGCTTCGGCCGGGTGAAGTAGCCGCCGAGATAGCAATAGCCGCCGTGCTTAGCGACAACCTCAAGGCCAGCGCGTGCCGCCAGGGCGAGTATGACGTTATGCGGCAACATGGAGACGTGACCGCGCTCCGCTGGAGTTGAGAACTTGTAGCGTGTGCTGTTGCCGGTCAAGGCGATCGCTGCGCGCTCGAAGATGTCGAACGCATTGGGTAGTGTGATGAAAACTAGGCGGTTTTGGTGTATGACGCCGGCGATCTCGCGCAGTGCCTTGGCAGGGTTCTCAAGATGCTCAATGACATCGGAGAAGACCACCGCGTCGAAAGTTGGAGACGCCGCGTAGTAGGGGCTAAGTCTTTCGTTGTCGAGATCCACCTGAGAATAGACGAACCCTGCTGGGGCATCTTTGACCGCGTTCGGGGGCAGACAGTCGCAACCCTGCATCGCATAACCTAATTACCGATGAGAGAGTCAGTTTCCCGTAACGACGATACCATGTACCCTCTTGTTTCTTATCTCAAATACTATACCGTCGAGCTTCAAGGTGTTTCCGGACTCAATGCTGGACGGATATGCTCTCGCAACGTCGTAAACAGAAGTATTCACTCCGACCCCCTTTTCAGTCTTATACGCCGGGCTCCAGGTTCGGATAGACAAGACCTTTGGTGTCAGGCCGTTCGTCAATTCTACCATGAAACGTCGGGGTTCGTAATAATAGAGCTGTGATTTATTTTTTTTGTTTTCGTATCGCCTTGTTGGTTGCCCGATTGCCTTCTCAACCTCGTCCAGGAACATGCCGATGCGAATCTCCGCTATCCTCTGACCGGGCACAATCATAGTGTCAGGCTGGGCCACAGCAATGGTGGCAACACAAAAACTAAAGATCATACTAAGTGGCAAGAATATAATTCTCATTTCTTCTTCCTCCACATCCCTCACATAGAGGGAGCCACAAACCGTTTCCGCCAGTCACGCGAGGAGTTAAATATCATTGATGTTTTGACAGGGCATCAAGCAATTCTGAAGCCATAGGATTGGTTGGCCCTTGCGATTTTGCGTCAGGCTCGAATAGACGCGCGCGTCGAGGAGGATCGCGCCGATGTAGCGCCCGTTTCCTGCCCGTGAGGGGGGTACTCGCAAACCGTTAATCCAGGTCGAGATCCTGGTCGCTATTGTGGCGGCCTCGCCTATGCCAACGCTTGGAAAGCTGTCGATGAAAGCGCCCGACCGGCGGCGTTTCGGATCGAAGACGTCATTAAGCAATGCTTCATATCGTTGGTTGTCGTACCATGCGAATAAGTCCATGACGCCCGTGGCCGTCCCACCCGGGATTGTGCTCGCCAACACGTCGGTCATGAAATCAGCCAGATGCTTGTCGAGTTTCGCGAGTGTGCGCGCCACATGGACAGGCTCGGCGCGCCGGATCAAGGGTGTCACAGGCTCGCCGGCGCGAACCTCTGCGAGGCGATAGACAAAACTTTCGCGCAATGGCAGCTTTGGCCCTATATCGACCTCTTCGTTGCGCGTAAGCGAGACCGAGAACCAGGCGGCCTGCATGTCCAGAATATCGAGTGCCTTGATCTGCAGTCGACGCCGACGCAGCACCCTCGTGGCCTCGTCGACCTCGCCGGGATCGATTGTACCCAAACCTTCCCGGGTCGCGATTGCAACGAGCGTGCCGAGCTTCGGATTGGTGTCGTCAAGACTTACGGCACGGACCGCGAAGCTACGCGGCGTTCTCTGCGGCGTTCCCTTCGGCAGTTCGATGACTCCGCCATTCTTGTCGATATAGCTCCACTTGAGCTCGCGCTTGCTGCCCACCTCCCTCTCTCTGAACACGATGCGATCCGTGAGGATCTCGGGCCCTGCCGCGAACGCGGCCATCGCTGTCTGGTTGCGTACGAGGTCGACGCAACGGGCGGCAAAGTAGGCGAGCGCCTCGACGGCGTCCGCGCTCAGCGACGCCAGCGTCGACTCGGCCACTATCTTGTCAAATGCCGCGCCGGTGGATGCCTCGAAGCGGGCAAAGCGCTCTGGCCATTCCAGCGGAACGGAGGCAAAGAGGGCTCCGCTCGATGCATCGCTCGCGGGCCAGGAATTGTATTCAGTTGCGGCTCGGAGCCGGTCCTGCGACTCGGGTGCCCAGATCCAGTCGGCCTCGTAGTTCCAGCTGCGCGCGCTACCTATGACCGCGTTTTGGCTGCCGTTCGCTGGAAGATTGTCGACGGACCACTGCTGTCCTGCAAACACCGGCTTGACCGGCACCGTACGCAGCACGATAGGCACAACGGGCTCCACATTGCTGCCCGGCGGCAATTTTAGCTTGCGCGGCTCGACGAGACGAAGCCAGGCCTCGGACCGGTAGCGGCTCACGTCCGGCCCATCCTTCCCTCCATTGCGTTGGCCTCCAGGCCGGCTGCGTTGGACGTGAGCGATCTCGTAGTCTGACGGTAGGTTGAACCACGGCAACAGGGATTGGCCCCCCGAACTCGACTTTTGCGCCGTGCCCCGAGCGTCGCAAGTGGCAATCAGGGTCGCGGCGGTCGAAGCAAGGTCCAAATTGCCCGGTTCTATTGACAGTTCTGACGTTCCAACAACGACCGGTGCGATTTTGCCGAATGCCTGCGGAGCATATTTACCAAGGCTCCCGTCTGGCTTTTTGATATCGGGATAGACGAGAACAGCGTCGATTGCATACGCGTCGGTCAGTCGTCGGCGGAGGCGATCGGACAACAGGCGCTGCGCTCCGTCCAGATTTGCTGGCGGCATGGCGTCGCGGAATACTGGCTCGAGCCGTTTCGCAAGCACTTTGGCCAATGCGGCCTTGCTGTTGGCAATCTGCTCGAGCGACGCACCGATCTTCTCGAGTGGCAGGCCCACCGGGGGTGTCCGTATGGCGAGGGCTGGGCCCACGTTGGGTGCCAAGATCTGCTCGATCCTTGCCAGTGCCGTGCGTGCGAGCACGTCGACGTCGACGTCGCGGAGCTCGCGACGCTCGGTCTTCTGCAGGTTTGTCGGATCGAAGACCGGAAGAGATTCTAGCAGGAAGCTCCTCAATGTTGTGGCCAGTGGCGTGAGCGCGAGAACGTTCGGAGACTTGCTTGTCTTCTGATCGGCCACCGGCAGCACAGCTTCCCTCACGAGCCAGAGCGCATGCTCGGTTATCCCCGGAACGGAGCCATAGCCCGTTGCCAGCGCGTGCGTCGGCATGACAATTTTCAGCTTCGCAGCGAGATCCTTCAGGAAATCGTTGCCGCCCGCGCCACCTATTGCGTCGGATGGAGCGAAGGCGAGCGGAACCTCCGCTAGCAACACATCGCCACAATCGTCTATCGGGACGACGCCGGTCGATGTGCCCCAACCCTCGGGCAAATTGTTCTTGTCCCGCTGGATCACGATTTTAGTTCCGATTTCAATGAAGTCGGTTGTGGGGACGCCGGCAAACGTCAGTTCGCGCTCGAAGGCGAATTTCGCAAGCTTTGTGATTTCGTCTTTGATCTTCTTTCGAGGCCAACCCTGTGCCCTGGCATCGTCGAACAAGGTGGCCAAAGCCTCGAGGGAGCCTGCGATGTTGCGGAGCAGCGTTGCAATCTCGCCCAGTTTCGCCGTAATGCTCAATCCCGCGTCATCTTTCGCTGCCGAAAGGGATGTTGTGACGGCCCCCGTTACGCCGTGGCCCTCATATTGATCGGCAGCTCGCAAGTACGTCGGTTTGGCGCGCCTGAGCAAGGTTGCGCGCTCCAGCAGCCACACCCCAGGCGGAGGAGGAGCGGCCGGATCGCTCACATGATCGAGCTTGTCGATCGTCTCGCGGTCGAGTTCCATGCGAATCGTGATAGTGCGCGACTTGCCCCCCGGCCGGACCCGATAGAGAAAGTGCGCGAGGTCACTGATGGGGATCAACCGATCCGAGTGACAAATCTTGAATTCGTGGCGATCTCGCGGACCGATCGGCCATGGATTGCCGTAAATGTCGCGCCAACCGAATTCGGCACGGAATTTTCTGCCGACAAGCTTGTAGGGGTTGGTAGGGCTGCCCGAGTTGCCACCCGCCTTCCTGGCTCTCTCCACTGCTTGGGATACTGGTAGCGAGAGGCGGTATTGCAGCTTGTCCGGTTGGCGTGGGAGCTCGTTATCTATCGTCGGTTGAAATGGCAGAACGGCGTCCGCCTCGATGATAGGCTTGTCACCGCTATCCACGTCAACCAGGCGGTAGTCGAGCATGGTGAAGCGTTGTAGGAGCTCGATGCGCGCGCTACCGAGTGCAGCGAGCTCGCGGGTCACTCGCTCTTCGTCATTGGGATATTTCTTGCGCAGGGCGGCACGAATCTCGTCAAAGCCCTTGTACTCCTTCCCATCTATAATCGTGCTGTAGAGGGCGTTGGGAGCTGGCCGGGTCACTAACAGTGGCACCACGCCTGGCTCGTGGACACCGGCGAAGTTCTTTTGAACGGTTTGGAACCCATAGACCTTGCCGCTCGAGAATGCGTTTGGGCCAAACACCATTGCATTGGCGGCCTTGGCCAGATTCGTGTATTGGCCCGTGGCTTTCAGCTCGACGAGCAGGAGTAGGCGAGGCTGCGCCTGCGGTCCCACCACATCGTCGCGCGTCTGTTCGGCAAACAGGTCGGCAAGGTCGGCTTCCGCGCCCGCGTAGCCGAGGTAGTATCCGCCCGTCTTGACAATGCTCGCACGCCGGATCAATTCTACGAAACTTCCCCAATCGTTGAGCGTGGCAAAAGGCCTGACTGGCTGAAAGGCTTGCCGACTTTCAACGAGCTTTTCCATCGAGCGCGCAAACAGGTTCGCATCGTCGGGTCGTGCTTCGGTCGATAGGTTGGCCTGGACAAGGACAACCCTTCCCTTGGCTGCGGGCATCAACTCTTCGTAGCTTGCATCAGTTGGCTTGAAGAGGGAAAGACTGGCGATCAGATCGACGTTGACGACTTGATCCGGCAATTCGGGGTTCTCGAACAGATCCAAGAGCAAGCGATCGGTTTCCCGAGCGCCGCCGATCTCCACTATGTCTGCAACGAAGCCTTTGGTGCCCGGGCTCGGAATGCGGCGAATGGCGATCTCGATCGCGATCGCGAAAGTACCGCTCAATATCTCGTCGTGTAATACATCCGTCTCCTGTTTCCCGGTAGCGTTGTGGCCATGCAGCGCAACGTTCACGGGGTCTTCTGCTTTTTGTTTGGCCACGAGTCGGCGTATTTCAGGCGGCATCAACAGGAGCTGCCTATCCCGCGACGGTGAGGTCTTATCTACGAGTCGTGCCGCGCGACCAGCCGCAATCTCGCGGGGAATGAATTCACCATACTTGCCGGGTCGCACCGTGATCCTTGGCAGCAGCTCTGGCTTCGTTGAGAGCTCATGGATTGCGTCTTCGAGTTGCTTGATGGCGCCAGGTTGCAGCTCGCCTTCGGTCCCCGCGGTAACTTGACCCCATGTCCACGTGCCCTGCTCGATGCCGACCGTCCAAGTCGCACCCGCTTGCCGGTCGGCTAAGGGCAGCTGCAGCCAGGCGAGGCGGTAGAGTGCCTGTGGCGACTTGGCGGCTCTGAGAAGTGGCGGAATGTTGGGCGTGGCGCCGGCATGCTCGGGATAAGGCAATGCGAGGCCGTGCAGGAAAAAGCGGCTGGTGAATGCACCCGCCTCGGCTGCGGGGCTCGCATAGACCGCGGAGGGGGGCGCAACGAGATCGTCGAGCAATTCCGCGACGGTGGCCGTCTTGTTGGCGGCCTCGCGATCGAGCAAGATGCGACGCAACTTTTCGGCGGCGCTACGCAGGAGCAGTCCGAAGTTTTCCTCGAACAGCGCTCGGGCGAGGGGTCGACCGGATGCGGCCGCGGGGCCGAAGGGGTGCGAGTCATCGCGTTGGCGGAGCAACAGAACGAGTTCCTCGAAGTGCCGGTCGATCTTTAAGCGGTAGTCGTCGGTAACCAGGCCCAGTCCGGTGAGATCGATATTGTTGTACTCGCCGGGTCCGAAGCCCTTGCGCACGAGGCGGATTTCCGGGGGCATCGGAAATGAGATATGGGCAGCATCGGTCTTATTCCCCAAGCCGATGGTTGTCGTAGTGCCTTGCTGCAAAAATTTGATCAATTCGTCATAGCTTGGAACGCGGTCGCGTAGCCCCGCGGAATTGGTTTCGGAGGGGGAGTTGAGCCGGTCTGCAATCACATCAAGATCGTGGAAGCTGATGGGCCAAACTAGGAAATTCTTGGGATCGAATGCTGCCGAACCGGCAAGCGCGCCCATGAGCAGCCAAGCAGCAAGACCGCGCATCAGCTCCTCGAAGGGCGATACGGGTCCCGTCGCACCAGCCGCTCGGCTCGCGAGCATCAGCATCAGCACTGCCTCCGGGAGAGGCTTTGCGGCGCCGGGCACGATCGTGACATCCGGTGAGAAGACCAGCGATAAGGGCAGCTTCTGTGCAACGCCGCCCACCCGCCACTGGTCAAGAGTGGGGATCTTACTCCAATCGATCTTGGCACTGCGATCCGCTGTTGCAGTGCCGAGCCCGCGCGCGTCGAACGTTTGCCATTCTGGAGCCAGAATATCGCTGGCGATCATGCGACCGAAGTCGTAGGCGTCAGGAGGTCCGTCCGAGCCGAGATACACCGAGAAATCGAGCGTCGTCGAAAAACTGAAGCTAATTCTGATCTCGAATGTGCGGCCGAATACCCGGAACCGCGCAATCACGATCTCGACGTACACTTCCACGCCCGCTTCCACGTATACGCGGGTGCTGCGGTGGGTGGCAATCGTCAGCCCATAGGCGATCCAAAGCCTGATCGAGACGCCTGCCTTCACGATTCCGAAGTCCACGTAGCCGTAGACCTCGCCCATGATGCCGACGGAGCCCGCGAGCACGGTATAGGTCCGTGCCGCGGTTGTGTTAGCTATATCCGTGGGGTTGCTTGCGTAGAGGACGCCATAAGCGCCTTCGAGGTAGCCGAAGATTGTGATCGAAAGGCCGGCGCGGAGCGGGCCCTTGAGGATCTCGCGACCGAGCCCCACACGGGCGCCCAACCCGATCTGGGTTACCGGATCGTACCGCAACTTTTTTGGATTAACGGTCCCGCTTTTGAATTTCGGATGCGGGACCAACTTGGCGCCAGGACCGGAGACTCGCCCAAAGTAGAAGCCGCCAGAACCAAGGAACGGTCCGACGTTGACAGCGAACGCGCGGGAGAAGTCATGGTTTCTCGGAAAACCCAAATCGACGGTGAAGCCGCCATCGGTGTAGATCTCGAGACCGATCGCGGGGATGGTGACGGCAACAGCACCGAAGTCGATCTGCCTCCAGGTTGGAGGCGGCACGAACTCGACCGAATAGACCCCGAGCTCCTCGGTCAACCGGCGGTAGAGAACGTCGAGGCTGATAAAGCTGTTCGCGTTCGAATCCTTCGGGTTGGGTAGGAGCTTGACGTCTACGCGAATGCCGTACAACGCCGGGTCGTTCATCACAAAATCGATGAATATCTGTTTGAAAAAGAGCGAGCGGAATGCAATTGCCCAATCGCGGTCCGGAGCATAGCGAATCGCTCCGGCGTCGATTAGGTCCATAATCTTGTCGAAGGGTGCCTTCGCCTCGCTGGCACCGAGGCGATCCTGCACGTAGTCGAGAATTTCACGCGTCGTATGGGCCGTGCCGAAGGTATCGACCTTCTGGCCGAGCGCGATGGCATCTAGGCGCACGCTGTCGTAGTCCATGTCCCCGACCCGGGCCACGAACCAACCGAGCGAAGACGGCAGGTCGGCTTCGCTCTTCAGCATTTTTGGATCAGCGAAGAGGAAGAGGTTGAGGTTGGCCCTATCGCCGGAACCTTTGTCGTCAGGGAAGGCTCGATCGAAGACGTAAAGCCGTGCGCCGAGAGCGGCGAGCGCATATTGCTTATTTGTTCCTGTGCTGGGAACTTGCTTCAGCTCGAACCGCTCGGCTTTCAGCTTCAGAACGCTTTCCAAGCCGAATTCGAGCCCCTGACCGCCCCCGCCGTCGATTTTGAAGCCGACATCCCAGGCTCCGCCGTTCTTGCCTCCGCCGGCGAAACCGAGAACGAGATTGAGCTTGAACGCCTTGATCTTCTCGGTGAGCTTACCGAGCGACCCGAGATCGAGCTCGAATCCCAGTCCGTACTTTAGAGCATTGGTTCCGCTGCTTGGGCCGAGCTTGAAGAATCCGAGATCGGGTAGCTTGATGCCGTTGCCCCAGAAGCTGAAGCTGCGGAACTTGAGCGGCAATGACCGAAAGATGCCCCGTCCGCCTTTCGACTTCGGGCTCCCGAAGTTGAATGTCAGATTGCTGGGGGTGAAGGAGAACTCGAGGCCGGCGAGCGGCAGATCGAACTTGAGATCGATGGCCAGTTCGGAAAACTTCACGCTCTCGATGTCGGTGAGATCGAAGCCCTGCATGGGCTTGAAAGTGACTGCGCCGTCGATGACGAGCGAAGATTCGACTTTCATTTCTCCGGGGATAGCCTTGGGTATCGTCCGTCGCGTTACATAGCCAACCCGATCGAGATCTATCTGTTGAAAAATAAGAGCGTCGGTGCTTGGTTTGAAGACAAGTTTCTTTTCTGCGAAGAATGAGTAGGTCTCGAGGCGAACCCCACCTTCATAGCGCGCCTCGTAGACGCCCTTCAGATAGAATTCACCGTTCTCGAGTGAACTATCTTTTGGCTCAATATTGCCTCCATCCTCGAACAATTTTGCGATGCGTACTCGTTACGGAGGCCTATCTAGCAACCCTCGTCGCGAGTCGAAGCACGTTGAGTGCGCGCCGCACGGCCTTCGCGAGGCTACCGGTCACGGCCTGCACGACGGAGATGAACGCCACGCTTCGTGAGCTTGATGTCGTCATGGGCAAGAGACAGGCGCAATGATCGCTCTCGAGACCGCGGCACAGCGCCCCACAGCTACGCGTCGCGCAACTGTGCTAGGACCCGAGGTCCTGGCGCTGACCGCGTGCGTCGTTCTACTGGCTCACTGTCGAGCGCCCGCCGCATTGCTGCTGAGCGGCGAGATCGCTTCCGTGATCGGGCTGCTCGGTGCAAATGTCGTCATGGGGCGCTCTCGTTATTTCGCGGCAGAACTGGCGACTGTGACGCTTGCCGTTTTACTCACTCACTATGCGCTTGCACCGATTGCCGATGTTCAGACGCCAATGACGAGCCCAATCTTGCTCGTGGCGGTGAACTGTCTCGTGGTCCATGGGATCGCAATCCTGCTCTGGCTTGCGGTGCGGCCCTTCGCGATCTGCAGGCTGGATTGGTGCTTGCTGCTGCACTTCTTCGTGTTGGCGATCGCCCAAAAAG
>Ga0209382_10002895_pt1 | contig 24399 bp, 11 predicted proteins | sample SoiMetdeltSBSDD5_FD_187599 | JGI IMG/M metagenome (GOLD analysis project Ga0209382, IMG submission 187599) | Bulk soil microbial communities from a Populus tree surrounding site in Tennessee, USA - Soil MetaG P. deltoides SBSDD5 (SPAdes) (version 2) | ecosystem: Environmental > Terrestrial >...
TCCTTGCTACGCAAGAGAATCCTGCTCAACGCATGACTTCCATCGACCCCCCGGCTCCACAAGATCGTCGCCAGAACCCATCACCGTGGCAAGCGACACTTGCCGTGACCCCTTGACCGAGAGGGGAGCCATGACAGTGCGTGTGATCATGATGCGTCGCCGCTCGGATTTACAGTGATCGACGAGCGTTGGAATCTGTTCAAGCCGATCCACGTACCGTAGACGGCGTCGCCCACACCACGGCGCGGTCCCAAGTCCGGGCACGGAACGACCCTGCAGGCTGGCCACGAGGCGAGGCAGGAGAGCATAGCGATGACAACAGCGTTCCCGAGGCCGTGAGCTAGTACTGATCGTTAGGGTCGCCGGCAACGAAGACAGGGATCCGCGCCAGCGTCCGCAACGCCCTAGGCGCCCGGTATGCCGGGACTCCATTGCGGCTGCGTTCCAGATATCACCGCTTCCATTCAGGTGATCTCAACAAGAGATGTATCGGTGTTCGAAATGGGTGAGTACGAGAGCCGCGTTGGCGATGTCGCCGATCTTCTGCGGGCATGCGGTCACGTGCTGCAGGACCCGCCAGCGTTGGCTGAGTAGGGCGAAGCCGCGTTCGCCGATGCCGCGTAGGGACCGCAGCAGCTTGTTGTAGGTGCGGTTGTCGATGCCGAGGCGGCGCCCGTCGGCGGGTTGCTTGTACGGGGTGTGCACGCCGATGCCGGCACCTTGGTAGCCGGGGTCGGCCAGGGTGGGCAGACCACAGGCGGCTGCGGCGTACAGGGCTCCCAGCGCGTGTTCGTGGGCGGCGGTCAGGTCGTGGGTCGAGCCGGGTTCCACCGCGGAGACCCAGACCGGTAGCCCGTCGGGGCGCATGACGGCCTGGATGTTGCCGCCGAAGTCGCCGGTCTTGCCGGAGAACCACGCGTCGATCTGGTGTCCTTTACGGCTGATCGTCTTGGCGACCCGGGACCGGTCGGTGTCGACGATCTTGCCGTCGAGGATCACGTATGCCCAGCCGTCGTCCTTGACCCGTTTCAGGGCTTCGGTCAGGTCCGGGGCCTGGGCGGCCAGCACGGCCAGGGCCTCGTCGCGGTAGCGGTAGGCGGTGGCCCGGGAGATGCCGAACCCGGCACCGAGCACCGTGAGGTCTTCTCGCTTACGAAACCAGATCAGCACGAACACCGCCTGCCGGAAGCACGTCAGCGCCCTAGCCATCTTGCGGGTACCCCGACGACGGCGCTCGGCATGTAGCAGCGCGGCGACGTACACCACCAGTTCCCGCGGGACGTCGAGCATGGCACGATAGGCGATCACGTGGAGTCCTCACCGGTAGGGACGATCTTTGGCGAGACCTCTCATACCGAGGACTCCACGCCCACACCAGCACTGTCCTGTATGGACTATCCTTCCGTGTCATCCCGAATCAGCACGCATTCGTTGCTGAGATAACCTCATTGCCTTCAGGCCGCCGGAGGCTGGGCGTTCCTATCGTTTAGAATGCCGAGTGCTCCCGCGCATGAACTCACCGTGCTCGATCACAATGACACGAGTTCGGACCTGCACGGTCGACCGCCGTTGTGCTGCGCACGGAAGCTCCATTGATTGCCGGCCCCGGTCCGCCGCCATTGCTTAGGGACATGGGTTGATGTGGGGGCTTGGCCTTTGCTCGGAGCCGATATATTGACAAGCCGCCGAAGCGTCCTTGTCGGGGAAGGGATTCCTGTGGACGATCAGATTCAGGTGATGCGGGCAGCGGTGTCGCAGGTGGTGGCCGAGCGGCGGGGTGGGGTGCGGGAAATGGCGCCTTCGGCGGTGGCGGCGTTGTTGTGCGCGGCGGCGTTGGCGCCGGTGGCGGCTGCGGCCGTGGGTGCCGGGGCGCTGGTGGTCGCGGGGGTGGGGGTTCTTGGGTCGGTCGGGGCGAACGTGTTGACCGGCATCGTGGATCAGCTGGTGGGCCGGTTGCGGGGTCGGGGCCGGTCGCCGGGTGTCGTTCGGGGCGAGTTGGTGGTGGCGTTGGAGGGGGTGCTGGCCGCTGGGGGTGAGCGTGCTGACCAGTTGAAGCGGGAGATCGCCATGGTCCTGGCGGCGGTGGGTGTCAACGATGCCGTGGTGCAGGCGGCGTTGTCGACCGGCGATGCCGAGGTGGCAGGTGGCTGGTCGGTGGCGTTGGCCGGGTTGAACCGGGACTTCGCCGAGTTCGGGTTTGTGGTGGAGGATCTGGCGCGCACGGCGCGGGAGACGCGGGAGTTGCTGCGCTGGGAGGCCGCGCAGCAGCGTCATGATCGGGAACGGTCGCGGGAGCAGACGCGGCTACTCAGTCAGGTGGTCGATCTCCTTGCCGGTTTGGGGTCCGCCGGTGGGGAGTCGGCGGGGCCGGTAGCGGATCCGGCGAGGTGGGCGGGGTGCCCGTATCGGGGCCTGTTGCCGTTCGAGGTGGACCATTCGGCGATCTTCTACGGCCGGCAGGTGTTGACCGCGGAGTTGGTGGAACGGACCGCGCAGTGTGCCGCGGGGGCGGGACTGTTGGTGGTGACCGGGGCCTCGGGGGTGGGTAAGTCGTCGCTGCTGCGCGCGGGCCTGGTGGCGTCGGTGGCGGCCGGCCGGCTGGCGGAGGGTTCGGCGGAGTGGCCGCGCATCGTGATGACACCAACGGATCGGCCGTTGATGGAGTTGGCGGTACGCCTGGCCGAGGCGGGTGCGGGCCCGGACGCCATGTCGGTGTACCGATCGCTGTCGACGGCCCCGCAGCTGGCGCATCTGTTCGTCCGACAGGCTATCCCGACAGCCGGCGCCGCTCAGGCCGGCATGCGGCCGTGCTTGCTGCTGGTCGTGGACCAGTTCGAAGAGCTGTTCACGCTGCCCGAGGCCACCGACGGTGGGGCGGAGCGGGAGGCGTTCCTCACCGCGCTGGCGGCGATGGCGGCCGGTGACGGCGACGGCGGTCGAGCGGTGGTTGTAGTCGGTGTCCGGGGCGACTTCTGGGACCGGTGCGCCGAACATCCGGTGCTAGCGACGGCGCTCGAGTCGCCGTTTGTGGTGCCGCCGATGTCGCAGCCGGAGCTGCGCCGCGCGATCGTGGGTCCGGCCGAGGCAGCCGGGCTGGTGATCGAGGCTGGGTTGACCGAGACGATCCTGGCGGACCTACGCGAGAACACCGACAGCCGGGGTGCCGGTGGCACGGCGCTGCCGCACCTGTCTCAAGCCATGCTGACGACCTGGACGTATCGGGAGGGGACCCAGCTGACCAGCCGAGGGTATGACCGGGCTGGCGGAGTCGGGCACGCGATGGCGGCCAGCGCCGAAAACGCCTACCTCCGGCTCTCCCCGGCCCAGCATCAGTTGGCGCGCATCGTGTTCAGCCGGCTGACGGTGGCGACGCTGCAGGGGCCATGCGCCCGCCGCCGCACGGCCCGGGAAGACCTGGCGGCCAACGCCGACCAGGCCGACCTGGCGGCGGTGCTGGACGCGTTCACCGACCAGCGGATGCTCGTTGTCGACAACGGCACGGTCGAGATCGCCCACGAGGCGCTGCTGTCCTCGTGGCCGCGGCTGCGCGGCTGGCTCGACGCCGACCACGCCGACCGGACGACGTTCAGCCACCTGCTCGACGACGCCACGACCTGGCAGCACCAGCATCGGGACCGGTCATTCACCTACCGGGGCACCCAACTCGACACCGTCCTGGACGCCACCGGCAGATGGCAGAAAGACCCCGACCGGTACCCGGAATTCGCGTCCACACCGGCCATCGCCGAGTTCCTCGCCGCAAGCCGCCACCACGTCGCACTGGCCGGCAGGATACGCCGTACCGTCACCGTCGGGTTGGCCGTGCTCACTCTCCTGGCAGGTACCGCGGCCGCCATCGCGACCACCAAAGCCGCCGAAGCCGACCGCAACGCTGCCGAAGCCGACCGCCAGCATGCGGTCGCGCTGTCTCGGCTGCTCGCCGCCCAGAGCCTCACCGGCGACGTGGCCCCAGATGTTGCCCGACAACTCGCCGTCGCCGCCTGGGCCACCCACCCCACCGACGAAGCCCGTTACAGCATGCTCCACCTGGCCCGCCTGCCACAGTGGTCACGGATGACAGGGCACACCAACTCGGTGACATCGGTGGCGTTCAGTCCAGACGGGCGGCTGCTGGCCACCGCCGCTGCGGACGCGACACTGCGGTTGTGGGATGTGGCCGACCGCCGCCAGATCGGTGAACCGATGACCGGCCCCGCCGAATGGGTGTTGTCGATGGCGTTCAGCCCGGACGGGCGGCGGCTGGCCAGCACCAGTATCAGCGGGGCCGTGCGACTGTGGGATGTGGCCAGCCGCCGCCAGGACGGTGAACCGATCACCGCCACCTCCGGCATGTATTCGGTGGCGTTCAGTCCGGACGGACGGCTGCTGGCTACCGGCTCCAATGACACCAGAGGGACGGTACGGTTCTGGAACGTTGCCGACCGCCGGCAGGTCGGCGCCCTGATCACCGATCACACCCGCGGGGAGCGGTCGGTGACATTCAGTCCGGACGGGCGGCTGCTGGCCACCATTGGTAACGACGCGACAGTGCGGCTGTGGGACGTGGCCCACCGCCGCCGGGTCGGGGAACCGATCACCGGACACACCCGCACCGTGGAGTCGGTAGCGTTCAGTCCGGACGGGCGGCTGCTGGCCATCGCTGGTGCGGACGCGACAGTGCGGTTGTGGGACGTAGCCCGCCAGCTCAGTGAACCGATCACCGGACACATCCCCGCGGCGCACTCGATGCCCGGCGTTCCCGCGCATTTGGTGCCACTGGGCACGGTGTACTCGGTTGCGTTCAGCCCGGACGGACGCCTGTTGGCCATAGCGGGTGAGGACGCGACCGTGCGGCTGTGGGACGTGGCTGGCCGGCATCCAGTTGGTGAACCGTTGACCGGACACACTGACGCGGTGCACGCGGTGGCGTTCAGCCCGAACGGGCGGCTGCTGGCCACAGCCGGCGGAGATACGACGGTGCGGTTATGGGACATCACCAGCCGCCGTCCGGTCGGCGAGCTACCCGACCCGGCGGGCTTGGTGGCATTCACTCCAGACGGGAAACTACTGGCCACGGCCGGTGGGACAGCAATGCGGCGATGGGATGTAGCCGGCCGCCGCAAGATAGACGAACTGAACACCGGCCACACCGGCCCAAATATCTCGGCGGCGTTCAGCCCGGACGGGCGGTTACTCGCCACCACCGGTCCGAATCAGCCACTGCGGTTGTGGGACGTGGCCGGCCGCCGCCGAGTCAGCGAACTGATCACCCATACACCCGTAGTTCAGTCGATGGCGCTAAGTCCGGACGGGCAACTGCTGGCCACGGCCCACAACCGCCCGATCGCGGACGCGACAGTGCGGTTGTGGGACGCGGCCGGAGGCTACCAGGTTGGTGAGCCGCTGACCGGGCACACCGGCGCGGTCATGTCGATGGCGTTCAGCCCGGACGGGCGGCTGCTGGCCACCACTGGTATGGACGCGACAGTGCGGTTGTGGGACGTGCCCGGCCGCCGCCAGGTCGGCGAACCGATCACACACCCCACCGACGCCGTGCGGTCGGTGGTGTTCAGCCCGGACGGGCGGCTACTGGCCACCACCAGTTACGATGCGACAGTGCGGCTGTGGGACGTGCCCGGCCGCCGCCAGGTTGGTGAGCCGCTGACCGGGCACACCGGCACGGTCACGTCGATGTCGTTCAGCTCAGACGGGCGGCTACTGGCTACTACCAGCTCCGATGCAACAGTACGGTTGTGGGACGTGACCAGCCGCCGCCAGGTCGGCGGACCGATCACACACCCCACCGGCCCCGTGTACTCGGTCGTGTTCAGCCCGGACGGGCGGCTGGTAGCTTCCGCCAGCGGGGACGAGACGGTGCGGTTGTGGGACGTGGCTACCACGGTGAACTCATACGAAAACCTCTGCAACGTGGTTGGCCCCCCATCAGCCCAAGATTGGGAACGATACGCCCCCGGTGAGCCGATGCCGGCCGTGTGCATCAGCAAGTGAAATACACCGATGTCATGTCGAGGTCACACTACAGACCGAGGCAGAGTGACAGCCTGTCCGAAACGACATCACGTGCGCTGACATCGGCACGACCGGATGTCCCGGCATCACGGCGGCGGTTACCTTCGGTGACGCGCCCGTCGGCGGCTACTTCTTGAATGGACGTACGGCTCCAGCCCGGCCAGGCTGGGCCGAGGTGTCCGGTTCGTCGGTCCGCCCGCTCCGCGCGCGTTTTCTAGGATTGGTTGCACAACGCGAAGCGGAGGGGCGGTTTGACCTTCGGTGCAGTGGAACGCCATGTCCAGGGCGCGGACGAGGAGTACGCGCCGCTGGACAGTGACGGCTTTCTCGACGTCGGCGTGGCCACGGGCATCACGCCGGTCGGAGATCTTGCCGGGCGGCCGGGAGGTTTTGTCCTGCTCGCGCCCGGCGGCGTGGGAAAGTCTGTGGTCCTTGATGATCTGCGGCGGCGGGAAGACGGCTTCGAGGTGGACCTCGTCGGGCTCCGGGGCGCCGATGTTGGCCGGGCCGTCGGCGCGGCGGTCGCCTCCGGTAAGCCGATTTATCTCGATTCTCTTGACGAGGCGCTGCTCACCGAGCCGGCGCTTGTGCGGCTGGTGAACCGGGCGATGTCCGGACCGGGCACCGATGGGGTCCTGTGGCGGCTCGCGTGCCGTCCTTCGGCCTGGACCGCTGCGTTCGTCGAGGGGGTCAAGACGGTCGAGAAGCTGCGCCTGTTGCCGATGACGCGTGAGGCGGCCCGCCGCTTGCTTGCCTCTCTGGAGGTCGAGGATGGCTTTCTGGATGCGCTGGCGGCGGGCCGAAGCCGGTTGAGCGCCTCGCTGCTGCACTTCATCGCGGCGGCCCGGCAGTGGCAGGAGACGGGTCGCCTTCCTGGCCGGCGCGCAGAGGCCTTGGAGTGGGAGGTCCAGCGGCTGCTGACCGAGCGGGAGGACCTCCGACAGCCGTTGCGGACGGGCGCGGACGTGCGGCGCCGGACGGCCGGCAGGCTGGCCGTCTTCACCGCGTTCGGCGGGGTCGGCCGGTTCGCCTTCCGCACCGGCGCGGGTCAGAGCGCCGTCGCGATCGCCGAACTGCCGACCACGCCTGAGCCGGACCGCCCCGACGCCACGATCGGAGGCGAGGTCTACGCCGAGGTGTTGGGCAGCGCGCTGTTCGACACCGCACCGCGGGACACCGTCGCCTTCCGGCACCAGGAGTACGTCGACTATCTCGCCGCGAAGTACGTGGTGGATCGGGCACCCGTGCGGTCCCAGGTCGCCACCCTGCTTTGCCTGACCGACGGGGTGCTGCCACGCTCAACCGTCGCGGTCGCGGCGTGGATGGTGGCGCTGCGCCCAGAGTTGGCCGACGTGGTCGCGCCCGGCAACGCAATGGCTCTTGTCGAGTCCGCGGTCGACCTGCCACCGGCCGCGCGGGCGGCGGTCGTGGACGCGCTGCTCGCGGACGCTCGGGAGCACGACGTGCCGCCGCAGTGGTCCCTCGATCTGTCGGTGGTCGTTCACCCTGAGCTGGAGCGCCAGCTCACGGACCGGCTGGCGGCCGGGGTTGCCGGGCCCTTCGAGGCATGGTGGCTCTGCCGGCTCGCCCTGGCCGGACAGGTCTCGGCGGTCGCCCCTGCCGCGCTGACGGTCGCGCTCGATGGCCGGCTTGCGTCCTGGGCTCGCCGGCCGGCGGTCGCCGTGGTGACCGAACTCGGCACAGAGGCGGTTCGGTCGGCCCTGCTTGACGGCCTGAAGCTCGACGCGGACGCGGACCCGGACGACGAACTGCGAGCCGGACTGCTTGACGGGCTCTACCCGCGGCACATGACCACCACCCGGCTGCTGCCCTTCGTCACACGGCCGCGGCAGATCGCCTTCATCGGCGCCTACCGGAAATTTCTCCGCGAGTTCGCCGCCCGGATTCCGGACGCTGACCTGCCGGAGGCTCTTGCCTGGGCGTGTGCGACGGTCCAGTCGCAGATCTCCGTCGAGTCCCGCCGATGGTCGAGCGATGTGGCGGTCCGGATCGTGGCGCAAGCCGTGGGCGCATCCGATGACTCAGCGGTGCTGGAGTCTTTGGCCGACCTCGTCGTCCACCTGGCAGGACACACCGGAATCGGTGAAACCTGGGCGCAGGACACCGCTCGGCGCCGAGATTTCGCCGTTACCGTTGCGGCGCGACTCGACGAAGACCGATGGTTCGTCCTATTTCGACTCGGTCTCGTCACCGCCGACGACGTCGACTGGCTGACGGACGCCGTCGACGAGCAATCAGCCACTGGCCACGACGTCCTGGCCCGATGCCTTGTGCGGCTGACCGCCCCTCCGACAGATGACGAGCAGGAAACCGGCGAGCAGGAACCGGAAGACCGGCCCGACCCTGTAGCGCTGCGGGCGGCGATCCTGGCTGCCCGGCAGAACCTCGCTGCGTGGGCGGACATCCCGATCGCCCTGGCGCGGGGCAGAGAGCTGCAACCGCTGTTCTTCTGCGACCTCACTTCCCGGCCGGGCTGGTCGCTGCTGACCACCGACGAACAGCGAGAGATCCTCGACCGGGGCCTCGAGTACGTGACTGGGCACTCGCCGGACCCGGGGCTGTGGCTGGGCAAAACCTCGATCGGGCTAGACGTTGTCCGAGACTGGTCCGGGGTCTACCTGCTCACAACGCTGGCCCGCCATGCGCCGCAGCGCCTCAGCGGCCTCCCGCCGACGGCTTGGGCGCGGTGGGCACCCGCCATCGCGAATGCCTGGGCCCACGGCGACGAGCACCTACTCCGCGACCTCGTCGACCTGGCCCCGGCCGAGGCGAAGGCCGCCATCCGCACCGCGGTGCGGGTCACGCTCGACCGCCGCGCCGCATGGCAGCGCACACCGCTATACGAGTACTTCGCCCAGGACCTGACGCCCGACCTGGCCGCCATCCTGCCGCAGCGCCGCTACCCTGACGACCACAACGCCGACGTTCTCGCCTTCCTGATCGAGCATGACCAGGACCTGGCCGTTGCCGCGGCCCGATCGGTCGCCAACGGCGACGACTCGCAGCTGTCGCGCGCCGCGAACCGTCACCTCGCCCGCGCCGACAGCCCCGGCACGATTGACCGCCTATTGAGCGAGTCGACCCCGCCCGCCGCATTCCTAGAACTCCTAGAGGCTCTGTCGCTGGACACGGTCGACGACGGCCGTCTGGCCGTCCTGGCCCGCCTCCTGCTCGGTCGGGGCCCACTTGCCGACGACGGCCCAGGCGAAACCGAGCGCTGGCACGACAGCCCGGCGCAACGGGAAGCCCGCATGCGCTACCGCGTGGTCGAGATGCTGGCCATGCGCGGCCTCGCGACGGAGCTCAAGGGGCTGGCCGACGGACAGCCGCCGCACGCGCAGGCGCTCATCCGCCACCACCTGCACCAGGCCCGGCAGGTCGCGGCTGACAAGGCCCAGGTCCGCCTCGGCCCGACGGGCCTGCTCAACCTGCTCGGCCGTTCAGACCTTCGACTCATCCGCAACTCCGCCGAGCTAATCGGCGCCCTGCTGGACCACTTCGACGAGTTGCAGCACGAGATCTCGCGCAACCACGGTTTCCGCGACCTGTGGTCACCCAACGGCAAGAACCTCGGCAGCGAGGACGACATCACCGACTGGGTGCGCCGCCGGCTGACCGAACGGCTCGGCCGGGACCGCGTCATCCTCGCCCGGGAGCCCCAAGTTGAGCGCATCGCGGTCAAGGGCTCCGGCACACGCATCGACCTGACCGCAGGCGCCCCGACCACCACAGCACCCGTCGGAATCGCCGGCGCGATCATCGAGGCGAAGCTGGTCGGCAACGACGAGGTGTCAACCGCGCTGCAAGATCAGCTCGTGCGGCGTTACCTCGCGGCGACCGGCCAGCGGCACGGAATCTATCTCGTGTACTGGCTTCCACCGGAACAACGGACCTCCGGCTCGCGGAAGTACGCCGACAAACTGGAGCTCCTCAACGACATGCGACGCTGGGCTACGGAGGTAGCGCCGAAGTTCGACGTGAGCGTCTACGTGCTCGACGTCAGCTGGCCAATGCGTCAGCTCTGACGCGACGCCGCGGCATGTGGTTGCCGGCAGCAGCCTGCACCGCCAAGCGCATGATCAAGACCTGTGGCCGACATCCCATAGCCGTCGACGCCAGCAAGGCACCCTGATTCCGCAGATTCGACAAGCCCATGCACAGTTTGATCCGATGCACTCGACTCGGCTACATCAAAGGGCTCGGACGGTACAGCTGGCCGTAACGCTACGTGGCGAGCCTATCGCGGCAAATCCGGACGCCAAGATCATTTGTCGTGGACTGGGCGTCGGTGGCCATCAGCCCACCTGCGACGAGAACACGTGGCATCATTCGCTGCTCATCCGGCGCCGTAGACATCCAGCCGCCACTTTCGGCGCTGAATGCTGCCTCGCAGCCGTCATAGCACGCGTGAGGGCGGCCTTACGTCTCATTTCTGGCGTCCAGTAGACCTTCGCTATCATCGGCGCAGCCCTAACGTAGGCGGGCCTCGCCTGGGCGATCACGTGGGCCAACAGGTCTTGGCGGAAGGCTGGCGCGGAGGCCACTGGGCTACCGGACGGATGCGGTAACCTCGTTCGATCGCGGAACGGTCGGACGCGGATCCGACATTCGACATCGTTCTGAATATCTGTAATGATCTATAGTTGTCGCGCGATGATGACCTGGTGGAGGTTGTTCACGCGGCCGAGAAGCTGGCCTTGGCGGTGTCTGAGCAGTGCCGCGTCGAGATGCGTGAAGACGATCTGGATGGCCGAGGAGGTCAGCGGCTGGCGGTTCCGGTTCAGATCTCTCGCGGTGCGTCTGGTTCTCAGCAGTTGTTCGACATGCTGGCTGGTCAGCGGCCGGGTCGGCTGGTCGTGGTTGGCGAGGCGGGTTCGGGTAAGACGGTCTTGGCGCTTGACTTGGTGCGTGGCTTGCTTGAGCGGCGCCGACCGGGAGATCCAGTCCCTGTTCTGCTGCCTGTGGGTTCGTGGCGACCCATGGCTGCGTCCTTGTATGACTGGATGATCGAGTATCTAGGTGTCGACCTCGCCGCTGCCATAAGGGTGTTGGCGCGACACCGGGGTCTGCTGCTCGTACTCGACGGTCTTGGCGAGGCCACCACGTCGGCGGACGATGTGCGGATCGGCTTGCGCCGGGATCTGGCCGAGCAGGACGGTTTCCTAGTGACCTGCCGGCCGTGGGTGTATCGGGAGCTCGTGGCTGCGGCACTGCCATCGCCGCATACGGTGGTGCGAGTTGAAGCACTGGGGTCGGAGGCAGTTGCGGAGTGGCTGTCCACACAGGACGCTGCGCGGTGGGCGCCGGTTGTGGAGGAATTGATTGCGCGCCCTGGTGGTTCGGTGGCGCAGGCGTTGTCGACGCCGGCTATGGTGCGGCTTGCCTGTCGGGTGTTCGCCCAGACCGGCAACCCCGGGGAGCTCGTGTTTCAAGGCAACACCGGTGAGGCGGTAGAGACGTACCTTCTCGACCGGCTGCTGTCCGAGTCCTGCCCCGATGAGGAGTCGCAGCGTCGGCTCACGTCCCTGGCTGTCGGGTTGTACCGCCTCGACACTCGCGATCTTGCTTGGTGGCGGCTGCACGAGGCTGTCCCGGAACTGGTGCGTGGGCTTTGTCAGCACGTGGCCGTGACGTTGCTGTTCGCCACAGTGTTCGGTCTGGCGACGCGGGAACCGACGCTGTGGTGGTTTGGTTTGGGCTTCGGGCTGGGATTCGGCGTGCAGGGTTGGTCCGGACGGAGGCTCGCCCAGGCTTTTGCGGGACTGGCCATAATTGCGGCGATTGGTATAGCTAGCGGGTTGGGTCTGGTTATAGCGGTTGTAGCGCTGGTGGTCGTGTTGTCGACCGTTGGGCGACTGGCTGTTATGCGCCGAATCCGGGTCGGCGGTGCGATTCTTGGTGCGTTCGCGACCGCGGTATTTGGTTACCTGGTGGAAGAGGTGCCGAGTTGGACAGGAGACGTGAACCGGAGGCCGCTGCTGTTCGGAATGGTCTTTGGTCTCTTTCTGGGCTTCTTTATTAGTATGGCGTTCGCCGGCTCAGACGATCGCCCTACCGATGTGGTGTCGCGATTGCCCAAGCGGGTCGGGTTTCGGCTCCGCGGCACGGTGAGGTCGTTCGGGCTGCGGTTGGTCGGTGGCTTCGTCCTCGGTCTTTTTCTGCCGTCGATTATTGTTCTGTCCATCGGTCCTCCCGGCTGGGTCAGTCTCGTCTGTGTTGCCGGCGGATTCGGGCTGGCGGTCGGTGTGATCGTCTGGCTCAACGCGTCCAGTTCGATCGGACTGGAGGATGCGGCTAGGTTGCTCCAACACGATCGGGTGGCGGCTCTAGCGGCGGGTATGGGGGCGGGTTCCTTGATCGGGCTTGGTGTCTGGTTGGCGGGGGTTGTCGCCTGGCGGTCGCCGCAGTTCCACGAGCTGCCGGTGGCGCTTCGCCACTCCGCCCAGGTTGGCCTTGCCGCCGGCTTCGCGTCGGGGGTCGCAATCGCCGCCAGCCACGCGTGCGGCGGCCTGGAGATCGCCCGGGCTTGGTTCGCCCTTACCCGCCGGCTGCCGTGGCGGATGCTGAACTCATTTGCCGAAATGCATTCCCGAGGGGTACTGCGACGGTCCGGAGGGGTCTACCGCTTTCGCTTTGACCGGCAGCAGGACTGGCTGGTGCTTTCCCAGATGCGGCGGGCCGTGGTCGATGTCGAGACCCGGGGCTCGGACAATCGCGACATGGTCGCCCGGCTGGACGACCTGGCGGTCGCGCTGCGTGTTCTAGGCCCGGCCAACGAAGCGGTACCGGTGCAGGAGCGGGCGCTCGCCCTGGTTGAACACGAACGCGGCCCGTACCACCGCGACGTGGTCGCCCGGCTGGACGACCTGGCCGGCACCCTACGCGGGCTGGGCCGAACCGACGAAGCACTGCTGGTGCAGCAGCGGGCGCTCGGCCTCGTCGAGCACGAGCGCGGCCCGTACCACCGCGACGTGGTCGCCCGGCTGGACGACCTGGCCGGCACCCTACGCGGGCTGGGCCGAACCGACGAAGCACTGCTGGTGCAGCAGCGGGCGCTCGGCCTGGTCGAGCACGAGCGCGGCCCGTACCACCGCGACGTGGTCGCCCGGCTGGACGAGCTGGCCGGCAGTCTCCGCGGGCTGGGCCGCGTCGACGAAGCGGTAACGGTGCGGCTGCGGGCGCACCAGCTTGCCCTGGCCGTCGCCGAGCGGCATCTTGTCCGCGACCATCCCGACCTGGTTACCCATCTCGACAACCTGGCGACCACCTTACAGACGGTGGGTCGGGCCGGTGAAAGCCTGCCGCTGCGGCGGCGGGCCCTGGTCATCAGGGAGAAGGCGTTGGGCTGCGACCACCCTGACCTGGTTGCCCGGCTGGATGACATGACCGCCGCCCTGTACGCGATGGGTCGGCCTGGGGAGGCGCTGCCGCTGCAGCGGCGGGCGCTGGCCATCACCGAGAAGGCGTCTGGCTCCGACAGCCCGGATGTGGCCGCGCGGATCGACAACCTGGCGGCCACCCTGCAGGCGGCTGGCCGGGGCGGGGAGGCGCTGCCGTTGCAGCAGCGAGCCCTGGCGCGCACCGAGCACGCGCGTGGCGCGGATCATCCCGACGTCGCCGCCCGGCTGCACAACCTCGCGGTCACCCTGCGGTCGATAGGCCGGGCCGGCGAGGCGCTGCCGCTGCAGCAGCGGGCTTTGGCCATCACCGAACACGCGCTCGGCCCGGACCATCTTGACGTCGCCGCCCGGCTGGACAACCTGGCTGGCACGCTGCAGGCGCTTGGCCGACCCTGGGAGGCAGTGCCCTTGCGGCAGCGGGCCCTGGCGATCACCGAGCAGGCACAGGGCCATGACGACCGCGACGTCGCCCACCGTATGGACACTCTGGCAAGTGCACTGCTCGCGCTGGGCCGGACACGCGAGGCGCTGCCACTGTTGGAGTGGGCAAAGGACATCCTGGAGCGGTCAATGGGATCCCACCACCCGGACATCGCGGTTTCGCTGGGCCGGCTGGCCGGGGCGATGTGGGCGCTGGGCCGGCTGCCGGAGGCGTTGCAGCTCCTGCAGCGAGCCCTGGCCATCAACGAGAGGACGTTCGGCCCGACCCACCCGAGCACCGCGGCGATTCGTTCGAACCTCAGCCGGCTGTCGAGTGCGATCATCGAAGGCTCCGACCTGTGACTCCACTGCAGAAGCAGAGCGTGTCGAATTTGAGATTGCTCTCTACTTGGCTCACCTGCGAGGTCCTACGATCCCCTCGACGAGGTCGTGCCCCGTGAGGCCAGGGACGGGAGGCGGCACATGCGCAGGGCGTTCGTGTTCATCGGCCTGACCTGCAGCGGCACGGGCGCGCCCGGCGTCGCCCGGTTCGAACGCAGCGAGTCCGGTTGTATGCTCATCGCCGCGTCGAAGCAGCGACCGGGCAGTGCTTCTCCGGAGCAGGCCCGGGAGGAGATCAGGACCGGGTTTTCGATCGCGCCGGACTACTCCGGCTGCCCCCACTGCGGCGCCTCCAGCTTCGCCCAATGCCCCCGATGCCGACAGCTGGGTTGCTGGGACCCGTCATCTGCTTTCTTCCGCTGCCCTCGGTGCGGCACCGGGGGCCGAGTCTCGGGCGCGATCGAGAGCGTCCCGGACCTGGGAACGGCGTGATGACGGTCGCTGAGTTGCGATCGCCGTCAGGGAGTCCAGCACGATGCGAGTCGTGACCGGTCTCCACGGCAGCTACGAGGTGTCCGACGATGTGCTCAACACCGGCGGTGTCGGAACCATCTACCGGACCACCAACCCGCGGCTCGTCTACAAGGAGTACCGGTCGGTCGACAAGGCACCCGCCCGGCCCGCGCTTGATCGCCTCGTGCTCATCGGCCGCGAGATCATTGTCGGCCGCCGGGTGAGGCTGTGTACCACCCCCGAGTCATCCATCAACTGGCCCCTCGACGTTGTCGCCGACACCGAAGGGCAAGCGAGGGGCGTGGTCCTGCCGGCGATCCCTCCGTCACTGCTCAACGAGTTCGGCAAGCCGCGCGGGCTCGAGTTCCTCATCATGAGGCGTGCGATACCGCCACCGGCGGGCCTGAGGGTCTTCGTGCTGCTCCGGATGGCGGAGATCCTGGCCTACCTCGACACGCATTACCTGGTACACGGCGACGTTAGCGGCAAGAACCTGGCCTGGGCCGCGGCACCGCAGCTATGGGTGTACCTCATCGACTGCGACGGGATGGTCGGTCAGACATCGGCATTGGCCCATGGGGTGAGCACCCCCGGCTGGACCGACCCCCGCCTGACGGACCGTCTCGTTCCGGCGCACGACCACCTTAGCGACTGGTACGCGCTTGCCCTGGCGATGTATCGCGGGCTGCTGCTCGTCCCGGGCAACCTGCACAACAAGAACCCCGATGGAACCTGGCCGGCACCCACGGAGATCCCCGACCAGCTCGACGACAGGATCGCCGCGCTGCTGCACCGGGCCCTGGATCACCCGCTGGACGGGCCGTCCCGGCCCTCGCCCGCGGAATGGGTGCAGGTGCTGGTCGATGTGTTCCTGCCCAACGGCAACTACGATGCCGAGGCCCTTCACCAGCTCGATCGACTCTCCACCGATCCGACACCGCCTTTTCTCCCCCCGCCGCTGGTCCCGCCGGGGCCTGTCGTGCCGTCGGGCGCACCGCCGCGACCGACCCATCCGCCGCCGGTGACACTCCCGCCTGCAAAACCGATCGTCGGCTGGGCTGGACGCCTCGCGCTGGAGGGTGGCATCTTCTGGCATATCGGGATGGTGGTGCTCCTGTGCGGCTGTCCCCTCCTTACGGCACTCTATGTCGCCATAGCTCTGCCACAGGTCAAGGCGGTCGCCGTCACCGTGCCGGGCAGGAAGCGTGCGCTGATCAGCTGTTACTGCTACGTCTGGCTGGGTTTTCTATACCCCGCGCTCATGTGCACGTTGTTTGTACTGCTGGGTACAACGTCAACCTCCCCATGACCGGCCGACCGAGCCTCGGAGGAGCCAATGCCCGAGTCGTCTGAACTGTTCACCGTCTTCCCGATCTTCCTGGTGGTCGATGTGAGTGCCTCGATGGCGGGCGGCCCCATCGAGGCGGTCAACCGGTCGCTACCCGAGATGAAGGCCGAGATGCGATCCAATCCAACGGTCGGCGAAATCGCCCGGGTGGCGCTGATCACCTTCTCTGACCAGGCGCGCACTGTCATACCGCTGTGTGATCTGGCCACCGCGCCGATTCCCGAGCTGCCCGTTGAAGGCGGCACCAACTTCGCCGCGGCCTTCCGCGAGCTGCGCGCAGCCGTCGACAACGGCATGCGTAGCCTGCCCAAGGGCACGCCGGTGTACCGCCCGGTCGCCTTCTTCCTCAGCGATGGCGAGCACACGGCTCGCGAAGACTGGGGTTCGGCCTTGGACCAGGTGCGAGATGACGGGTGGAAGTATCGTCCGGAGATCGTGGCATTCGGGTTTGGCGACGCGAACGGCGAGGCATTGCGGCGCATCGCCACACGTTTCGCGTTTCTCGCCAAGGATCAGGACCCGGCGATGCAAGTGCGCGAGATCATGCAGGCGCTGATTCGCAGTATCCGAAGCACTTCTAGCAGCTTCCGTGACCCGAACCAGGCCGAAGGCCTGCATCTGGAGGCACCGTCGGAGTACTTCACCCCACTGCCACCAATGACAACCTGAGAATGGGAACGCCGCATGGGCGACGCTTGGCACCAGCCGACCGAACCGGCCGCGCACACCCGAGACCTGGCCACCTCGGCTCCGGTCATCGGCGACACCCTACCGATCATGGCGGGCAGCATTCAACGGGGCGACGGACGCCGCGCGTGCGATGTCGCCTTGGACGGTGTCGTCGCCGGCCGGCACCACGTGGCCGCAGCATCCCTAGTCGGCCTCGCCCATGCCGTCAGTGGCTCCAGCCGGCAGGACGCATACAGCTTCTGCCTTGATCCACGCGGGAGGCTCTACGTCGCGGTAGCTGACGGCCTGGGCTCTCGATCCGTTTCGCAGCTCGGCGCGAGGATCTTCTGCGACGAGATCATGCGGGCCGCCTGTGAGCGTGACGACGACTCGCCCGCCGAGCCGGCAACGTTGATCGCCATCGCCGGCCGCAATACCGCAACGATCACCAGGGACGTGTACGGTCAGAACCCGCGCGAGGTCAGCTGCGTTGCGGTTGTCGGCGCCTTTGGCCAGGAGCGATTCGAGTTCGCCAGGGTCGGCGACGCCACTGCCTTCGAGTTCGCCGATGCGGCGTTCGTCGAGTTGTTCGACAACCACAGCGACTTCGTCAACCTCGTCGACGCCGCGATCCCCGAGGACAACGACCGGGCGACCACGGTAACCATGACCTCCCGTGCGTCCGTCATTGCGCTCGTCACCGACGGGCTGGCAACCGACATCCGTAGCTCCGAGGGGGTGCGTACCTGGCTGATCAGTCAGTGGGCCATGCCGGTCACGGCGTACGCGATGAGCGAGTCGTTGCGCTACCGGCGGCGGGGTTCACACGATGACCGCACGGCTGTGGTCGTATGGACCCAGATCGGCGTCCACGATGCCCCGACGTAGCTGTCACCTCGTGAGCGAACGGACTCGGACCGCCGCACAGCACAGAGTGCCGTTTGTCAATCATCTATCACGGGTGACTGCCGGGCGTGTAGCAGGTCAGTGAGGACATCACCGATATGAGGGGTCAGCGGTGTCGTGTGCTCGACGCCTAGTTGGCGGGCCAACTCGCTGGTGTGTAGGCGGGTAGCGGCCTCCAGCAGCGTGGCATGCGTGTCGGCCGTGACGCGGATACGCTGCCAACAGAGTGCTGCCAGGACCGCGGTAACCAGAGCGGCGGGCCACCACCAGAAGATGAGTAGGGCGTATAGCATCGCCCAACCGCCTAGGGTGGTCGCGCGGGTGAGACCCGTTCGTGCGTTGGTGATCTCGACGCGGACCGCGTCGGGTAGGTTCAGCCACAGGTATGGCCAGATGGTGGCCAGATCCAGGTGGTAGTCGCGATCGAGGCGAACGGCTGCGGCGTGAATCCGGTCACCGCTCCAGGTGGGTCGGTCGGGCCGTTCGTCGGCGATGTGGGTCATCGTCCGGTATGCGGTGTAGCGCGGAATGGCGTCACGTCGGCGACCGTGGACGGCGGCTTGGCCGGCCGATTCCAGGAGTTCGGCATAGGCAGCGCGGGCCGCATTCCAGCGGGCCTGCCGGCGGGTGACCCGCCAGCGGGCGAGCTGGCGCAAGGGGGGCGCCCAGGTCTGCCAGTCGGCCGCAAGGGCGAGCCGTTCGACCAGGGAGCCGAGGCTTTGTGCCGCTAGGCCGGCGACAGCTGCACCTGCGAGGACGGCGGCCAGCAGCACCACCTGCCCGCCGGTGGTTCGGACGGCGGGCGCCTGCGCCCAGTGGGTGATCTGGTCGGTGAGCCGGCCAAGGTCCCAGGCGTGTTGGTGGCCCAGGACGTGAGCGGCCGTAGCAACAGCCAGGTATACGGCGCCGGGTAGGACCAGCAGCGACAGCCACCGCTCGGCAAGGCTTTTGCCTAGTGTGCCCAATAGCTCGCCTGTCATCACAGTCGTTCCCGCTGTAGGGGCTGATCGGTGATCGCGCACCGTGGCCGGTTAGCTGTCGCACCGGGCCACCAGTAGCGGGAACACCGGCTTACTGGGCAGCGATAGATCAGTTCCAACGGACCTCGGCGGACTCCGGCCGGTCGCAGACCCCGGGTGTGCCCGTACACCCCCATCGCGTCACCAGCGGTCTGCAAAGCCACGTGCAGTGCCTCCAGTGGGCCAACGATGTCCCCGCCCTCGCGTGCCGCGGTCAGCAACTGCTGTAGCACCGCCATCCCACCCGGGTCCTCGGACAGGTCCATCCGCAGCACTTTCAGCTGTCCACACACGTACGCCAGACCGTCGGCGACCCGCATGCCAGCGTCGTCGCCTACTTCGTCGACCACCGCATCCTCCCTTTCACTGGTGGCATACCCGCGCGTCCGTCAGCACCGGGACTTGGACCCGCGGCGTGGAGCCAATCTCTTTGCCCGATCATGCCGACGCCATCGCCAACGGCTATCTGGAAGCGTAGGACTAGCCTCGCCTTGAGCGCTGTGTGCGGAGGACGAATGGGAGACCGAGAGGAGCGGCTCGCGATGGTCGCGGCGCGGGTGCTCCGGGCCGGTTCCACGCAGGAGCTGTCGTCGGTGCTCGAACCCGGCGCGCTGGCCGAAGCGCGACGACTCACCGAGATCCTTCGTGACGATGACGGCGATGTTCAGGCCAGGTACACGCTTGGCTGGCTGCACTACTACCGCGCGTTGGGACTCCCTGCAGGCGAGGACCACGAAGATCTAGAAGACGCCGTCAGGATGTTCGCGTTCTGCCTGACCGCGGGCGTGGCAAGCGAGTATCTGCCCCAACCGCTGGTCACCATCGTGGTCGAGTATGCGGCTCCCGCCGCCACCGCCATGCTTCAGGAGGCAGTCGATTCCCCGAGCCACGCTGCGATCACAGCCGCTGTGGCGCTGTGGCAGCGCATTGTGGCCGTAATACCCGCCGACCACCCCAACCGGGCCCGCGGCCTCACCAACCTCGGACTCGCTCTCCGGGCCCGGTTCCAGCGCACCGGCGACGTCGCCGATCTGGATGCGGCGGTCCAGAATCTCCATCAAGCTGTGGACCGTTCTCTCGGTGGTGTTGAGCGGGCGAGACGGCTGGCCAATCTAGCCGAGGCGCTGCGGCTGCGGTTCGAGCGCATCGGAGCTCGGATAGACCTGGATGCGGCGATAGAGGCTGGCCGTGCCGCCGTGGCCGCCATATCTGCCGATCACCCTGATCGACCCTCGGTACTTAACACACTAGGAAACCTTCTGCGGCTGCGGTTCGAACGAACCGGAGCGCGCGCCGACCTGGATGCGGCGATCGAGACGCTTCAGAAAGCGACGGCCACCTTCCCGGCAGATCGTCTCGGTCGAGGTGCGGTGCTCGGCGACCTGGGGAACGCGTTGCGGCTGCGGTTCGAGCGAACCGGTGCCATGGCCGACCTCGATGCGGCGATTGACGTCGGCAGGGCCGCAGTGGCCGCCGAAGAGTCCCATCACCACGTCCGGCGGGCGGCTGCGCTGGGCAACCTGGGCACTGCGCTGCGGCTGCGGTTCGAGCGCGTCGCCGCCACGGCCGACCTGGACGCTGCGATCCAGAGTCTTCAGCAGGCGGTGACCGTCATCCCGGTCGACCACGTCGACCGGGCCATGCACCTCAACAACCTGGCGGTTGCCCTGCTACGTCGGTTCGAGCACACCGACGCCACGGCCGACCTGGAGGCCGGAATACAGACCCTTCAGCAGGTGCTGACCGTCATCCCCGAGGATCATCCCAACCGGGCGATGTACCTGAGCAATCTCGGCAACGCCTTGTGCACCCGGTTCGAGCGCACCGGCCGTACCGCCGACCTGAATGCGGCGATCGAAGTGTGTAATGCCGCGGTAGATGCCACCCCGGCCGACCATCCCCTTCGCGCCAGTCACCTCAACAACCTCGGAAACGTGCTACGGGCTCGATATGCCCGCACCGGAAGGCTCGCCGACCTCGAGGCAGCGATCGAAGCCGGCCGAGCGGCGATGTCTTCCGGCCCAGTCGACCATCCACGGCGTGCCCGGTGGCTGAACAACCTCGGGGGCGGGCTGCGGGCACGATTTGAACGCACCGGATCGCTCGCCGACCTCGACGCGGCGATCCAAGCCTTCCGGCACGCGGTTGCCGCCACACCCAGTGACCATCCTGACTTGCCGAGGCACCTGAGCAATCTCGGGGGCACGCTACGGATCCGGTTCGAGCGCACCGGGTCGCTGACCGATCTCGACGCCGCGATCGAGGCCGGACGCGCTGCGGTATCGGGCACGCCGGCCGGGCATCCCCACCTGGCGACGCGGTCGAACAACCTCGGAGGCGCGCTGCTGATCCGGTTCGGGCGCACAGGCGCACTGACCGACCTTGGCACAGCGATCCATACCCTTCAGCAAGCGGTCGGCGCCACTCCCGTCGATCACCCGCACCGGGCGATGCACCTCACCAACCTCGGCAACGCGCTGCTTGCCCGGTTCGAGCAGGCTGGAGCGTTCAGCGACCTGAGGAATGCTATCGATGTCAGTCGGGCGGCGATAGCCGCTAGTCCCGCCGACCACCCGGACCAGGTGGGCCGGCTGAACAACCTGGGGGCCGCGCTGCAGGCCCGGTTCGGTCGCACCGGCGCCCGCGCCGACCTGAACGCGGCGATCAAGACCTTTCGGCAGGCGGTAGCCACCAGCCCTTCCGATCACCCGGACCGGGCGAGACTGCTTGACAACCTCGGAAACGCGCTAAAAGCACGTTTGGAACTCTCCGGCGCGCCCGCCGACCGGGACGCGGCAGTGTCCGCCTGCGTTGAGGCGATGCAGGTCAGCGCGGGCCCGCCGTCGATCCGAATCCAAGCAGCACGTGCCGGCGCATCGCTGGCGGCACCAACAGACCCTGGCCGGGCCGCCAGCCTCCTGGAGATGGCGGTGCGGTTGTTGCCCGAGGTCGCCCCACGCCGACTCGAGCGACGTGACCAGCAGCATGCACTCAGCGGGTTAACCGGTCTGGCCGCCGACGCGGCCGCTCTCGCCCTCGCCGACACCCCCGCCGCCGAGCGGGCGCCCCGCGCACTGCGGCTGCTGGAGTCCGGTCGAACCGTACTGCTAAGCCAGGCACTGGACACCCGCAGCGACCTCACCGACCTGCGGCAACACCATCCCGATCTAGCAGAACGGTTCGTCGAGCTTCGCAACCAACTAGACCAACCATCCGACCTCCCCACCCGTACGACGACCGAGGCGACCGACTCCTATGCAGGCATACACGGCCGTGTCACTTTAGACCGGGTACGCCTGGCTGACGAGTTCGCCGAAACGCTGGCCAATATCCGCACCCAACCAGGGTTTGCCTCATTCGCCCTGCCACCAACGGCGTCGGAACTACTGGCCCAAGCATCGGCCGGCGCGGTCGTGGTCTTCAACGTCAGCGTCCACCGAAGCGATGCACTGCTCGCCACCGAGGGCGGCATCACATCGCTGAGGCTGACCCGCCTCACCTACGACGCATTGAAAGGCCAAATCGAAAACTTCCACCGTGCCCTAAATGCAGCGACCGCTCCGGGCCCGAGTACCGGCCGCAGAGCCGCCCAACGTGATCTGTGCAAGGTCCTGGAATGGTTGTGGGACACTGCGGCTGAGCCGGTCCTCGAGGCACTCGGCTACCGAGACGTCCCCCCACAGGGCACTGGACTACCGCGGGTATGGTGGGCACCCGGAGGGCTGCTAAGTCAAATACCCTTCCACGCAGCGGGATACCACACCGACCGAGCCGGCGATCGACGACGGCGCACGGTCATGGATCGGGTCATCTCCTCGTTCACCCCGACGATCCGAGCTTTGCACTACGCCCGACAACAGGCCGCGAAGTCGACGATCCGTCACCGCGCACTGATCATCGCGATGGCAACGACTCCCGGCTTTCCCGGCATGCTGAACCACGTTGGCACCGAAGCGGCGATGGTACGCACCCATCTGCCTGAGTCGGTACTGCTGGCTGAACCCGACCCCTGGCACGACGAGCTGGCAACGATCGCCTCGCCACACAGCCCAACCAAGGCCAACGTCCTAGACCGCATGCCCGGCTGCGCAGTCGTCCACTTCGCCTGCCACGGAACCAGCCACCCCGCCGACCCGTCACAGAGCCGGCTACTGCTGCATGACCACAACAGCGCCCCGCTCACCGTCGCCAGCGTGGCCTCGCTAACACTGGAGTATGCACAGCTGGCATACTTATCGGCCTGTCATACCGCCTTCGGCACCGCCGAACTCATCGACGAAGCCATCCACCTGACCTCGGCGTTCCAACTCGCCGGGTTCCCGCATGTCGTGGGCACACTCTGGGAGATCGACGACAGCCTCGCCGTCGACATCGCCGACGCCTTCTACACCGCCTTGACCCTCGACGACGGCACTCTTGACTTCAGCCGCGCCGCCAACGCTCTACACGACGCCGTGCGAGCCGTACGCGACAGGTTTCCACGAACACCCTCCCTATGGGCTTCATACTTACACGCAGGTGCCTGAACCTCGAACCAGTAATTGATTCCGGCGGATGGCTGACTCGCCGTCGGCGGTAGGCGACGCGTAGCGGGCCAAGTCCGGGTGATTCTCTACCCGGGACCAACACTATTCGCCAACATCGATCAGCCGGCGCATGACCGGACGCCACGATCAAGAACCATCCGTTCCGGCAGACCGGGCCAGTGCGGATTGCCGGTGCGGAGGCGGCCAGAGGAGGGCGCTGTGGGGCGGCGCTGCCGTCAAGCTTCGCAGGGCCTGACCGGCTCGGGTTGGCGGCCGTAATCGGATCGGCAGCTGGGCCGCCAGCCGCGTTTGGCTCGCGACCGGCCGGCGCGGTGGTGTGCGGTCCCGAGGGGTGTCGGCTGCTGGGTATAGGTACTCGGTCATCGTTGACTACGGCGACGGATACCTGCGACCCACTGGCATGCATACGGTCGTGCGTATGCGACACGACGTGGACAGCGGCCGGACGCGGCGAACCGGATCAGCCGATCTGCTCCCTCCCCCTCGCCGGGCCGCCTTTCCTCCGTGGTGGTGCTGCTCACGGTGGGCTGGCTGCTGGGTGTTGCGGTTCTCTTCTGGACGCTGCTCACGGTGGGCCTGGAGGGCGGGCCGATCAGCACAGCAACCACGGCCAACGAAGCGCCGAACTGGCGACCCCGGAGCGCCCGCGTATGTCTGTGGCTGGCCGGGATCGGTGCCGTCGGTCCCGCCCTGATCGCCGTGGTGGCCTACGTCGGCGGGAAGGGTCCGCACCTCGGTCGTCTACCTGGTGCTGGCGATGGTCCTCGTCGTGCCGTCGTATCGGATCGCCGGGCCGGCGTACCGCACGCTCAACCCGCCCAGGCCGCCGCCACCGGCGCCGACGCACTGCATGGAGCACAGCGGCGGGGATACCAAGTGCCCCGGCGGGAAGGCGTGTGTCCGCCTCCGACCACAACCGAGGCTCGGTCTCGAACAAGCTGGCCATATATCTCGGTGGCTGCGCGGGCACTGCCGCGGCGTGCTGATGATCAGTGCAACGTCTAGAGACCAATGATCCACATTCTGATCAATTGATCTGGCCCGTGACGGTCCCACGCTCCGTAACGAGCTGTCGGCGGCAGATCCGTAAAGATCAACCCCGCACCGAGAAGAATGAGCGCGAGCGAAGCGATGCGCGCGCCCGCACTCTCCGTACCGCCCGGACGGCGGCAGATCCGTAAAGA
>Ga0209382_10002896_pt1 | contig 24393 bp, 24 predicted proteins | sample SoiMetdeltSBSDD5_FD_187599 | JGI IMG/M metagenome (GOLD analysis project Ga0209382, IMG submission 187599) | Bulk soil microbial communities from a Populus tree surrounding site in Tennessee, USA - Soil MetaG P. deltoides SBSDD5 (SPAdes) (version 2) | ecosystem: Environmental > Terrestrial >...
GAATGCTCGGACAGCGGAACTCCAAGGTAGCGGGTTGTCTTTGCGGGACAAGCCTTTCTACCGGAGTTCCGCTCCATTTTGTACAGACCTTGACAGCCAGCCCAAATTCTTATCTACACGGCCTTGGTGCTAGTGGTGGTCGAGCTGGCCTCGGATCTCGCCACCGGGGTACTTCATCGAGTGCACGTTCGCATACGCGACACCGGCGCGGACCGCGGCCACGAACTCGTCGAACTGGCCAGCCGTTATGCCTTGGCCGGCGGGTCCGATGATGTCGGTAGGGCGGATGGTGCCGCTGATCTCGGCCGGGGCGGCGGGGCAGAGTTGGGTGCCGGTCGGCCCGTTTCCGAGGTTCGTGCAGAGGAAGACCATGATGCCGCCGCTTTGCGCCCGCCCACCGAGGTGGATGTGCGCCTGGAGGACGTCACCTTCGAGATCCGAATAGGACAGCACGTAGTTGACCGCCTGATTAACTTGGTCGATCTGCAGGCGGAACTGGCCGTTGCCGGTGGTCGACAACACCGCCGGATCTTCCTGATATCCGCTGAGCCGCACGTCGCGGACGCCGGAGTCGTCGTTGTCGGCAATGGCTGTGCCGCTGGCCGTAGTGGCCAGGATGGTCCCCGCTGCGATGATGGCCACAGCCGCGGCGCGGGCACGCTTGATCGTCACCAGTCTTCTCCTTTCGGGAATCGGTTCCACCAAGTGCGCACGTGGGCGAAGCGGGATGGGTTCAATCTTTCGGGCGTGTCGTGCAGGATCTTCCGTATGAGGGCGAGATGGAGGCTGCTTGCCGCGCTGATGCTGCCGCTGCTGGCTGCGTGCGACCCGGCACCCCAAAGCGGTGCCCCGGTCGGGCCGGGCAACACCGGCGCGATCAACCTCGACAACCGGCCGTTCCAGCTGCACGTGCCCCGCTCCTACGACCCCGCGACCAAGGCTCCCCTCGTCGTGCTGCTGCACGGCTACCAGTCCAACCCCGCCCGGCAGGAGGGCTATTTCAAGCTGGCCGCCGAGTCCGATCGCCGCGGTTTCCTCTACGCCATGCCCGACGGGACCAAGGATCAGCGCGGACACCAGTTCTGGAACGCGAGCGAGGCGTGCTGCGACTTCTACGGCGCCGGTGTCGACGATTCGTCCTACCTGAGCCGGCTGATCGACGCGGTCAAGGCGGCATACTCCGTCGACCCGGGGCGTGTCTATCTCGTCGGTCACTCCAACGGCGGATACATGGCCTACCGGATGGCCTGTGACCACGCCACGCAGATCACAGCGATCGTGTCGCTCGCGGGGGCGGCGGCCACGCATGCCGAGCGGTGCAAGCCGGAGCGGCCCGTGCGCGTCCTGCAGATCCACGGTACGGCCGATCAGACCATCCTGTTCGAGGGCGGGTCGAACGGCGGGCAGCCCTACCCGTCCGCGGCCGCGTCGCTCGACTTCTGGCGCCGCCACAACGGCTGCGGCGACCAGGCCGACACCTCGTCCGCGCCGCTGGATCTCGACTCCAGCCTGCCCGGCGCCGAGACCGCCGTGACGACCTACCTCGCCGGCTGCCGCGATGCCGGCAGAGTTGAGCTCTGGTCCATCAAGGAGGGCGGCCACATCCCGGCGCTCAGCGCAAACTTCGCCCCCGCCGTCATCGACTTCCTCTACCGTCCGTAGCCCGATCGGGATTCTCTGTTAAGAGTCTTGCCAATAAAGGATCGTTCTCTTACGGTACTCGACGGGAAAGGATGTAGATGGACGAGTCCCCGCCCGACCCGTGGGACCTGGCGCAGATCCTTTACACGTCCGGCACGACGGGCCGGCCCAAGGGCGTGGCTGCCAGCCACGCCAACCTCACCTACGGCTGCGCCTTGCGGCCGCTGCAGCGGCGGCTGGCGCACTCCAGGCTTTTCCTTCATTGCTTTCCGATGGGTACCAACGCCGGCCAGACCATGCTGTTCAACGCCCTTGACGCCGCGCCGGGGATGCTGGCCACCGCGCGGTTCACTCCCGGAAACTTCGCCCGCCTGATCGCCGAGCACCGGGTGGGAAGCGTCTTCGTGGTGCCCGCCATGGCGATCGAGCTGCTGCGCTCCGGCGTCCTTGGCGAACACGACCTGTCGAGCGTCGTGCTGTTCGGTTCGACGGCCGCCGCCCTGCCACCACCCGTCGCGAGTGAACTCGCCGAAGCGCTGCCGGGCGCGACAATCGTCAACTACTACACCTCGACCGAGGCGGCGCCGGCGCAGACCACGATGCTGTTCAACCCCTCGCGGCCCGGGGCGTTGGGGCGGCCGGCGGTTGCCGGGACGCTCCGCGTGACCGAGCCGGACGGCAAGCCCGCGCCGGTCGGGGAGCCGGGCGAGGTGTGGCTGCGCTCGCCGACCGCGCCCCGGTCCTACTACGGTGACGCCGAGGCGAGCGCCCGTGTGTTTGACGGCGACTGGATCCGCATGGGGGACATCGGTTTCCTTGACGAGGAGGGGCACCTTTACCTCGTCGACCGCGACAGCGACGTCATCAAGTCGGGTGCTTACAAGGTGTCCACCCTGCAGGTGGAGTCGGCGCTGTACCAGCATCCCGACATCGTCGACGCGGCGGTGGTCGGCGTGACGCACGAGGTGCTCGGGATGGTGCCCGCCGCGGCGCTGGTCGCCACCCGGCCGGTGCCCGTGCCCGAGCTGCGCTCGTTCCTCGCCGCCCACCTTGCCCCGCATGAGCTGCCGGTGCGGTGGCGGCAGGTCAAGCTGCTGCCGCGCAACCGGGCCGGCAAGGTGCTCAAAACCCAGATACGCCAGCTATTCTCGCGACCGGATGGGGGAGCGGTATGACACAGGCGGCGATCGGTGAACGGGCCGCGCTCGCGCAGCAGGGAGTGTGGTTCACCGAGCGGGCCGGCGGCACGGGGTCGGCCTATCACCTCGCATTGACCGTCGATTTTGGACATGCCTTGCAGGCCGAGCGGCTTGAGCGGGCAGTCGCGGTGGTCGTGCAACGGCATGCCGCCTTGCGCACCGCGTTCCGCGACGACGACGGGGTACCGGTGGCGGTGCCCGCTGCGGAAGTCCCGGTGCTGCAACGCGGCAGGGACTTGGAAGAGTTGGTGCGGCGGCCGTTCGACCTTTCGCGTGGGCCGCTCGCGCGGTTCGCGCTGCTGCCGGGAGCGGTCCTTCTGATCGTCGCGCACCATCTCGTCTTCGACGGCACATCCAAGGATGTGCTTCTCGCCGACCTGGCCGCCGCGTATGAGGGCGCGGGTGCGCCGCCATTGGCGGAGTTGCCCCGGGGTCTTGCCGAGACGCACGAGGCGCGGGTTGCGGCGGTGCGCGAGCGGGCGCGGGAGTTCTGGCGGGAGCGCTGGCGCGAACCTGCCCAGCCGCAACTCCCCAGCCTCGACCGCAGCGCCGCAGCGGGTCCCGGCAGCGGGGCTGAGCTGCGTTTCGCGCTGCCCGATGGTTTGGGCGCGGGGGCCGCAACGCTTGGCGTGACACGGTTCGAGTTCCTGCTCGCCGCCGTGCATGCCCTGCTCTGGCGCTACGGCAACGCTGAGCCGTCGGTGGCGGTCGACCTGTCCACGCGGCCACCACAGGCGAGCGACCACATTGGACTGTGGGTGAACGAGCTGCCGGTGCGCATGGTACCCGTGGCCGGGCAGACCTGGCGCGAGTTCGCCCGTACGGTGCGGGCCGAGCTGCGGTCCATCTACGCGTTCAGGGATGTCCCGCTGGGACGCGCCGTCGCCGGCCTCAAGCCGCGGGTGGCGCTGTGCCCGGTGTCGGTGAGCTACCGCGCCCGCACCTCGCCGGTCACCTTCGCCGGCCTGCCCGTGAAGGTTGACTGGCTGGTCTTTCCGAGGACGGCACGCAACACGCTGCACTTCCAGTTCGTCGACGGGCCGGAGGGGCTGGCCGCAAGCCTGCAGTACCAGCCGGGTCTGCTGCCGCCCGAAGCCGCCGGGCGCATCGCCGGGCACCTGGTGACCCTCGTCGAATCCGCCCTCTACGCACCCGACAGGTCATTGGAGCACCTCGCGCTGCTCACCGCGCCGGAGCTGGAGTGGCTGCGCGCCTTGAACGATACCGCCCGCGACGTCGCGGACACGACGGTCGTCGAGCTGTTCGAGGAGCGGGTGCGGGAGGCGCCGGAAGCGGTAGCCGTCGTGCACGGTGGGACAGAGCTGACCTATGCGGAGCTGAACGCGCGGGCCGACCGGATCGCCGCCGGGCTGCGCCACAGCGGCATCGGCCCGGGATCCCTTGTCGCCGTTGAGCTCGAGCGCGGTCACGGGATGGTCGCGGCGCTAGTGGGCATCCTCAAGGCGGGCGCCGCCTACGTGCCACTGGATCCGGCGTATCCCGAGCAGCGGCGAAAGTACATTGTGGACGACGCGCACGCGTCGCTGATCCTCACCGACCTCGCCGAGCCGGACACCGATCCGGACACCGATCCGGACACCGACTCGGATTTGCGAGGAGAACCGGGCGAACTCGCTTACGTCATCTACACTTCGGGGTCGACCGGCCACCCGAAAGGCGTGGAGATAGGCCACCGCTCGCTGGTCAACCTGTTGCTCGCCATGCGCGATCTCGTCGGCGCGGGCCGCGGCGATCGCTGGCTCGCGCTCACCTCGCTGTCGTTCGACATCAGCGGGCTTGAGATCTTCCTGCCGCTTGTCACCGGCGCCAGCGTGGTCGTCGCGGACGAGAGGGTGACGCGCGAGGGCAAAGCTCTTGCGGCGCTGGTGAAAGACGCCGGTGTGACCCATGTCCAGGCCACGCCGTCGAGCTGGCGCATGCTGCTTGAAGCAGGATTTGACGGGCCCGGCATCACCGGCCTGTGCGGCGGCGAGCCGCTGGATCCCGTCCTGGCAAAGGCTTTGCGCCAGCGGCTGGCGCGGCTGCTCAATGTGTATGGCCCGACTGAGACCACGATCTGGTCCACGGCAAGCGAAATCGAGCCCGGCGGTGAGCGGGTGACGATCGGGGCGCCGCTGGCCAACACGACAATCCACGTGCTGGACGAGCGGATGCGGCCCGTGCCGCCCGGCCTCACCGGCGAGCTCTACATCGGAGGCTCCGGCCTCGCTCGTGGCTACCGCGGCCGCCCCGAGCAGACCGCCGCCCGCTTCGTCACCCACGAGGGCGAAAGGCTCTACCGGACCGGGGACCTGGTCCGGCTGCTCGAGGACGGCAGCCTCGAATTCCATGGGCGCGTTGACAATCAAATAAAGCTCAGGGGGTACCGGATAGAGCTCGGAGAGATCGAGGAGACTCTCCTTGCCCATGGCGGCGTCACGCAAGCCGTGGTCGCGTTGCGCGAGGACAGGCTGATCGCCTACATGACCGGCGAGCGGGTCGACGTAGCTCAACTGCGCGCTCACCTGGCGGCAAGGTTGCCCTCCTACATGCTTCCGGCGGCGTTCGTGACGCTCGACGCGCTTCCCCTGACGCCCAACGGGAAACTCGACCGTGCCGCCCTCCCGGCACCCCCTGCGGTCCAGCCTGTCGCCGGCGTCACCCGCGATGCCGATCTGACGGCGGTGGTCACGGGGATCTGGTGCGAGGTGTTGCGCGTCAAGGATATCCAGCCCGACGACTCGCTGTTCGACCTCGGCGGGCACTCGCTGACCATCACCCAGATCACCGCCCGGATCCGCAAGAACCTCGGCGTGGAGGTGCCGTTCGACGTCTTCTTCGACACCCCGACCGTCGAGGGCATCGTGGCCGCGATCGTCGCGCTCAAGGAGGTCCGTCAATGAGAGACGCGCTGGCGAACGAGATCGCTGAGCTTGTCGGCGCCGCCACCGACGGCGAGGTCAGCCCGGCCGAGGCTCTGGCGGAGAACGACTCGCTGGCGCGGCTCGGGGTCGGCTCGCTGGCGTACCTGCGGCTGATCGAGGCGGTCGAGCGCCGTTTCGGCGTCACGCTCGACATCGAAGCTGATCTCTCATATCTGGATACCATTGAGGCGCTGGCCAAGTGGCTCAGAGCTCAGGGAGTGCAATCGTGAGGGTTGCGGTCCGCGGCGAGGCGTGCGGGCCGATGCCCCTGACCTGGGGCCAGCGGGCCATCTGGGCCGCGATCGGGCGCACCCTGCCCAACGACCACTACTTCAACTTCGCTCGGGTGCTCGTCGTGCCGGACCGGGTGCGGCCGGCGCCGGTGCCGGAGGTCCTCGCCGCACTCGAGTCGGTGGTATCGCGGCATTTCTCGCTGCGCACCAGGCTCGTGCTCGCAGGTGAGGTGCCCCAACAGGTCGCCGACGGCGACGGGGATCTGCCGGTGGTGATCGGCGAGGACGCCGATTCCCTTGCGGCGCAACTGGCGGCGACCAAATTCGACTACACGGGCGAGTACCCGTTGCGGGTCGGGCTGGTCATGCATGCCGCCGGCGGGGTCGAGGCGATAGCGCTGGCGTTCTGCCACCTCGCCGCCGACGGGCACGGCGCCGACATCGTCGTGCGTGACCTGCGCCTCGCGCTCCTCTCAAGGACCGGTCCCGTGCCCGGAAGCGTCGCCGAAACCGTGGCACATCAGCATTCCACGCAGGGGCGGGCGCAAAGCGACTCGGTGGTCGAGTTCTGGGCCGACGCGTACCGGCGGATGCCGGTGTCGATGTTCACGACGCGCCGAGCCGAGCCGCAGGAGGTGCGGTACTGGGTGGCCCGGCTCACCTCGCCCGCCCTGGAGCTGGCGTGCCGGGCGATCGCGGCCCGGCACAGGGTGAGCACCACGGCGGTGCTGATGGCGGCGACGGCGGCCGTCGTCTGCGCCGACGGTGGCCAGCCGATCGCCGCGATCCTGGCGATCGTCAGCAACCGGTTCGCTCCGCAGCATCGCGATCTGGTGACGACCCTGTCGCAGGAGGGGCTTTTCGTGCTCGACACTTCGCGGGCGCGGACTTTCGACGAGCTTGTCGTGCTCGCGTGGCAGGCGTCGCTGCGCGCCTACCGGGTGGGCCTGTGCGACCCGGACACGCTGGAGGCGGCGCTGGCGCGGGTGAGCGAGGAGCGCGGCGAGACGGTGCACCCGTACTGCTGCTTCAACGACATGCGGTTGGTCGAGCAGGGGACGCGCCGCGTGTCGGCGGAGCAGGTGCTGAGGGCCAGGGCCGAGACGCGGCTGGAGTGGGCGCCGCCGCAGGCGCGGGTGAGCTGCCGTTTCTGCCTGCACGTGACGCGGGAAGGCGAGGCATTGGTGGTCAAGCTGACCGGGGACACGGCCTACCTGCCGCCGGACCGGCTGATGGCCATGCTGTCCAAATTGGAGAGCTTAGTCGTGGATTCGGTGGGATGAAGGTTTCCGCGTATGCCGAGCGGGTCTCGTGTGAGCCCGGTGACGCGCTGCACTTTCGCATCAACGGTGAGGCCGCTAGGGTCACCGTTTACGATGTGCCCACCGGACTTTCGGCCTTCTCGTCCCAAGTGGACGGTGCTCTGTGGACGCTGACCGTTCCCGACGAGTGGCCGAGTTCGCTTTACCGGGCGGCGTTTTCAGGGTCCGGTGACGCGGAGGCCGACGGCCCGGACGCCGACGTGCATTTCGTGGTCCGCGCGGCGCGGCCCGGGTCGGCGGCGGCGATCCTTGTGTCGGTGCCGTTCACGACCTGGCAGGCATACAACCACGCGGGTGAGCCGGGGGAGAGCATCTATTACGCCGAGGAGCCGACGCGCGCCGCGGTCATCAGCTTCGACCGCCCGGGCGGCGGGCCACCGCCGGAGCGCTGGGAGCACGGCCTGATGCGGTGGCTGCCGCAGGCCGGTTATCGCGTCGAGTATTGCGCGAACACCGATCTGCACGGCGGCGACGAGTTGCTTGCGGCGTATAGGTTGCTGGTCATCAACGGGCACGACGAGTATTGGTCGCGGCCGATGCGCGACGCGGTCGAGCGGTTCGTGACCCAAGGCGGAAACGTCGCGTTCTTCGCGGGGAACACGTGCTGGTGGCAGATCCGCCTGGAGGACGGCGGGCGCACGATGGTCTGCTATCGCGACGCTGTCGCCGATCCGTTGGCTTTGGTCGACCCGGCGCAGGTGACCGTCGAGTGGTCGAGCGCGCCCGTGAACCGGCCGGAGAACGCCATGACCGGCGTGAGTTTCCGCCGCGGCGCGGGCACCTGGGGGTCATACACGCCCGCGAGTGCTGCGGGCAGAACCTGGCCTGGCGCCCGATCGAGGCGGCCGCCGGTGTGCGAGGGCTCACGTCGCCGCGCGAGGCGGCGTGGGGCATGCCGCTTGGGCTGTATGCGGTGACGGCTGATGCTCGGCTCAGCTACCGGGAACCCAGTCGGGAGAAGGCGCCCTGGTGTGACCTGGCCGCGACGCCTGTGGGTACCCTCGGAATAGCAAGTGTCAATGCGGGCATCTTTGCCGCCACGCAAGCCGATGAACTTTGGCACCTGCCGTTGCAGCTCCTCGCCGAAGGGCCGGTGACTTGGTCCCTTCTGGGCGACGCGGCCGGCGCGGTCGCGCTTGCCACACTGGGCGGCCGCCTCTTCGTCATCGGGCGCGACGGTTTCATCTGGACTCGGATGCCGGTGACTGGGCCGGCTGAGTGGGAAAGGCTGCACGACGCGGGCGGTGGCCACACCCTGACCGGTTGGGCCGGGATGCTCATCGTGGCCGCCGCGGACCAGCTGCGCTGGCGCCCGCCCGGTTGCTAGCCCCCATGCACGGGAACCGTTGCGGTGTGCCTGGACTCGGGTGGGCATGCATGTGCAGCGTTATGGGCGGGCGGCGCGATGGTTCCACGCCGGGATCTATTTGACGGTGCTCGTGTGCCTGGCGACCGGGTGGTGGTTCATCCTAGACGGGTACCGGCACGACAGCCCACTGGCAAGGCTGACCGGACTGCGCGACGGTGAGGTTCACGAGCTGGCCGGCTATGGCGCGGTCGGGGTGGTGCTGCTGTGGCTACCGTTCGGGTGGCGTGGCATCAACGCTTTCGTGCGGGACACGCTGCGGTTGCGCCGCGGGGACGGGCGCTGGCTCGCGGAGCTGCCGAAGGCCGCCTTCACCGGCAGGTTTGGCGAGCAGCACGGCCACTTCGATCCCGGCCAGCGATTGGCCAACATCGTCATCGTGGTGACCTTGCTTGTCCTGGCGCTGAGCGGGCTGGGCATGATCTACCTGCCGCCGACCGGGATCGACCTGCTGGCCGTCCATCGCTGGAGCACCTTCCTTGTCACGCCGGTCATCCTGGGCCACATCGTCGTGGCCGCCGGGATCCTGCCCGGCTATCGGGGAGTCTGGCGTTCGATGCACCTGGGCGGAAAGCTGCCTGTCGACGTGGCCAAGCGCATCTGGCCCGGCTGGGTCGAGAACAAAAGACACTGAGCGGTGCCACAATGCCCGGTGTGAGTGACGACGTTCTTGCCAGCGGCCGGGCTTTCCTTGACCGTGAGGGGCGCCTGGTCGAGCGCCGCCTCGCCTCCGTGGTGTTCGACGGCGCCGATCCCTACGGGGTGGTCGCCGCCGTCCGAGCCTATCGCAACGGCGACGGCGGCTTGGGGCACGGCCTCGAACCCGACAAGCGCTGCCCGGCCAGCCTGCCCATCGACGTGGAGTGCGCCCTTGACATCCTGTGGGTGGCGGGCGTGGGCACCGTGGACATGATCCTCGACGCCTGCGACTGGCTTGACACCGTGGCTACGCCCGACGGCACGGTGCCCTTGGCTTTTCCGATCATCGAGGGGTACCCGCGCGCCGAGCACTGGTCTGACTGGACATACGTTCCGGGTTTGAACCCGACCGCCGGGTTGGCCGGGCGGCTGCACCGCATAGGTGTCGAACACGCGTGGCTCGAGCGGGCCACAGCGTGGACGTGGACACGGCTCGAGTCCGGCTTCGACGAGGACGCCCACGCGCTCGGCGAGGTGCTGATGTTCCTAGCCCACGCTCCCGACCGAGACCGAGCGGAGGCCGCCGGCGCGCAGGTCGCCGCCTGGCTTGCCAACGCCCAGTATTACCGGGCCGACCCCGAGGACCCGAGCTACGGGGTGACGCCTGTCCACCTAGCCCCGACACCGGACAGTCCGTGGCGGCGGCTGTTCGACGACGCCACCCTCGAGGGCCACCTCGACCGCCTCGCCCGCGACCAGCAGCCCGACGGCGGCTGGCCCATCACCTGGGAACCGCCGGGCAACGCCTCCGCCCTGGAGTGGCGCGGCATCGAGACCCTCCGCGCCTTGCGCACCCTTCGCGCGTACGGCCGGATCTGACATGGTCATACTTGTCGGGTGAGCCGGCCCAGAACCTTACCTTTACCGCCGCGACCGGGCCCGACTCCGCGGGTGTCGATCCCGCTCCCGCACGTGTCCCAGCCGCTGCAGCGCTTCCTGGCCACCGAGGCCGGCGGAGCGGCGCTGCTGCTTACCGCCGCGGTCGCGGCGCTGGCTTGGGCCAACATGCCGGGAAGTGGGTACGAGGCGTTCTGGCACACCGAGGGGTCGGTGCGGGTGGGCGACGCCATGTTCGCGCTCGACCTGAGGCACTGGGTGAACGACTTCGCGATGTCGCTGTTCTTCCTCGCGGTCGGCCTGGAGATCAACCGCGAGCTGACGGTCGGGGAGCTGCAGAACCGGCGCGCAGTCTTCGTGCCGGTCGCGGGGGCAGTGGGCGGCATGGCGCTGCCCGCCCTGATCTACCTCGCGTTCAACTATGGCGGGCCCGGCATGGCCGGCTGGGGCATCCCGATCTCGACCGACACCGCCTTCGTCGTCGGCATCCTTGCCCTGTTCGGCCCGCGGTGCCCGGATCAGCTGCGGCTGTTCCTGCTGACCCTGGCGATAGCCGACGACATCGGTGCGATCGCCGTGATGGCCATCTTCTACGCCGGTGATGTGTCGGTCCCCGCCCTGGTGATCGCCGCGCTGCTGGTGCTCGTCCTGGTCGGCCTGCGCTGGGCCGGAGTCTGGCAGCTGTGGCTGTATGTCGTTGTCGGGCTTGGGCTCTGGGCGGCAGTCTTCGCCTCCGGGGTGCATCCGACCCTGGCCGGGGTGCTGGTCGGCCTGGTCGTGCCGGCGAAGCCGGTCGACGTGGTGCAGATCGAACGGCTGCGCTTCTACGGCCGGGCGGTCATCGAACGCGCCGACGCGGTGCGCGCCCGCCTGGCGGTGTCGGCGGCGCGAGCCACGGTCCCGGCCAACGATCGCCTCCAGGACGCGCTGCACCCGATCAGTGCCTACGCCGTGGTCCCGCTGTTCGGCCTCGCCAACGCCGGTGTGGTGCTTCGTGAGGACATCCTCAGGGCGGCGGCGACCTCCCCGATCACCATCGGGGTGATAGTGGCGCTGGTGGCCGGCAAGGCGATCGGCATCTCCGGCGGCGCGGCGCTGGCGCTGCGCTCCGGATGGGGGGACCTGCCCGGCCGGGTGCGCTACGGGCACCTGATGGGCGGAGCGGTGCTGGCCGGGATCGGCTTCACCATCTCGCTTTTCATCGCGGACCTCGCCCTCGACGACGCGGTACTCCGGGATCAGGCCAAGATCGGTGTGCTCGCGGGATCGCTCGTCGCCGCGATCATCGGCTCGGTGATGCTGCGCTACTTCGGGGAGCGGCTGCCGCTGTGCAGCGTCGACGACGGCGACGGGGTCCCCTCCCTGCCCAGCGGCCCATGGCGCGACCCGACGCTGCCCCAGTCGACCACGTAGCGACGCAGGTCAGTGGCGGAGGCCGAGAGCGCTGCGCAGCGGGCCGAGCTCGACCCGACCGGTGTAAAAGCGACCGTTGACGAAGAGGGTCGGCGTCCCGCGTACCCCCTCCGCCGCGGCCATGGTGTAGTCGTTCTCGACCGCCGGCCGGAATCGTTGGGCCGCCTCGCCGACGACGTCCCCAGCGCCCACGGCCTGGGCATAAGCGGTAAGGTCCGCGTCGGTGAGCCTGTCCTGGTTGGCGTACATCAGGTCGTGCATGGCCCAGAAGCGGTCACCGGCGGCCTCGGAGGCCAGGGCGGCGGTCAGCGCGAAGGGGTGCTTGGTGAAGACCGGAAAGTGCCGGTACACCAGGCGGACACGGCCGCCCGATCCTTCGATCAGCTGGCGCAGGACGGGCGCGGCCGCCGCGCAGAACGGGCACTCGAAGTCGCCGTACTCAACGACGGTGATCGGGGCGTCGGAAGCGCCGTAGACGTGCCGGTTAAGTTCGATCAGGTCGGGCTGTGCCATGGCCTCGACTGTAGTTGACGATGTGAGTGCGTCCCATCCAGCGCTGCAGCGTGATCATCCGGTCAACGTATCCGCACGGCCACCGCCTCCGGCTCACCCCACCAAGCTTGAGGTGCGGGCGATCCACCGGCGCGCCTGCCACGAGTGCCGCGGCCGGTAGCGCCGGCCCGCGTACGCCCTGTTGAACCACCACCACAGGGCCAGCCCGCCGGTCGCCTGCGTCACCAGCGCCGTCGAAGGCAGGATCACGGCGAACACCCACTGCTGCGTGGTCCACCGCACTGTGATCAGCGAGAACTGGACGCCGGAGAGCACGGCGACAAGAGCGAGATCCACCGCGGTCAGGAGCGCCAGCAGCAGGCCAGCGGCTCTTCTCCGGTCATTTTTCATTGGGTACCCATGACCTGGGCGGTGCCGACGGGAGGCATCGATGGTTCACCCCAATCGGTGCCCTGCGGGCTGTCCAGCCCTCCGTACTCCTCGGCGAGCGCGAAGAAGATCAGCGGTTGGGGATGGGGAGCCTCGATGGAGCCAAGGTCCTGTAGCGGATTGCTGAGCGCCTTCTGCTGCGGGATTTGGCGCTGCTGGCGACGGTTCTTGCGCCGGCTCATGCCATGGCCTCCTGGCGTCGGCCACCGCCTGCGGCGTTGGCATGAGCGAGTCCCAACTTCCTGATGAGTTCATGCGACCGTCCACTCATGTCAGCTCGTCCTAGCCCACGTGCTCCCGATCGCGGTCCGTGTCGGGCGCCCCGTGCGGGCGCGGCTGGCTCGGTGGCGTCCGGGCCGGGCCGTGATGGCCCTTGCCGTCCCGGCCGGAGGGGTGACGGCGCGCACGGCCCTGGCGCGAGCCACGCTAAACAGTGCCGTCCCAAATCGCCACAGCGGACGGTTCTTTCGTGCCGGTCTTGCGTCCAGTTGCTCGATGGCGACCGCCTCGTGTGCGTCCGATCGATATGCCGCCGATTGATACACGCCAGGCCGCTGCGCGCCCGGCTGGTATGTTCCGGCTCCAGCCACGGTCACCCAAACCCCGCCCCCCGTGGGAGTGGCGGTCAGCCCAGCTCCGGCCCATCCAGCGGAGGCCACGTCGGAGACCACGCCGGATGCCGCGTTGGAGATCGCGTCCATTCTGGACAAGCGCGCGTCCTGCGCGCGGCCGCCGCCCACCGGCCCACGCAAGCTCGGCGTGTAGCCATGGGGCACGCTGGCCAGCCGGCGAGAGGTGCCGGCCAATCCGCCAAGCACCATGCCCGCCGCCAGCGCGACGATCACGACCGTAGTGATCTCCAATTTGCTGAAAACTGTAGGTGATCCCATTAAGTGCTGAAGCTGGTGAAGCATCATGACCCTCCGCCATAAGGTGATTGATTCCATGCCATGTCAGGGAAAGCAGGGCGGCCATCAGCCGGCTCGTCAGGCCGAAGGCGCATTGCAGCAGGTAGAAACCGATGCCTGCGAACAGGCCCACCGCGCTGGCGAACACCAGGTTCGCCGTCATGGACAATCCGGTCACAGGGTCGTCCCGCAAGGTGGACGGTGCCGGCGGTGGTGTACGGTGAAGCGCGTTCGGCACGCCGCGCCCCGAGCGGCGATGACTTTATCGTGTTTTATGGCCACTTTTATCTCCCCCGGCCTAGAAGAATCTTGCCGCGTCAAACATGGACCGGGGGCGTGAGGGGGCGATGACCACCCACTGACGTGGGACCCCCATGGCATTTGCATCACAAATCAGTAATCTCGATATCACCGACAGCTCAGGCCGAGGGTGCACCCTCTAACCGGCTTGGCGCGGTGGAAGTTCCACAGATGGAAATTCTACGGAGCGGCTCTGGACCTGCGAATTGACGGGAACCGTCCCCGTTGGACAATCGAGAGCGCTGGGGTGCATCCGCGACCGAGTTACGGTCAACGCACGGAGGGGGCGCTATGTCCGTCGATTGCCAACAAATCTATCTATCTGCCCATCTATCCGCACCGCCACCCCTACACGACACGCCGTGAATTCCGGGGGTGACAGAAATGAAATTCCGCCTACTTGGGCCCCTCGAGGTCGGACTGACCCCGCAGCCGACCATCATCGCGGGGCCGCAGCAGCGCGCCCTGCTGGCGATGCTGCTCCTCAACGCGGGGCGCGTGGTCTCCTCGTGGGACCTCATCGCCGAGCTGTGGCCGCAACGCGCCGAGACGGTACGGCGCAACACCCTGCACGCGCAGGTGGCGCGGCTACGCAACACATTGCTCATCGGCGCCAGGGGCCGGATGCCCGTGGCGCTCTACAGCCGTTCCAGCGGTTACGTCCTCGACATCGACCCCGATGAACTGGACGTGACCCACTTCCACCGGCTGCGTAGACGGGCCAGCACCATGGCGGTGCAGGATCCGGTGCGGGCCATCGCCGCGTTCCGCCAGGCTCTATCGCTCTGGCGCGGGACGGCTTTGCAGGACGCTGCCCTGGGCAAGCGCTGCCAAGCCGCCGCCGCGAGCCTGGACGAGGCGCGGCTTCACGTCCATGAGCAACTAGCCAATTTGCACATCAGTCATGACGATCCCGGGAAAATCGTCGACGACCTGCAGGAGCTGGTGCACCTGTACCCGATGCGTGAGACGCTGCTCGCCCGGCTGATGGCGGCCATGCATGGGTGCGGGAGGCGCGCTGAGGCGCTCCACCTCTATCTAGAGGCACGGCGCAGGTTCAACGACGAGCTCGGCATGGAGCCGGGCGAGGCGATGCGCCACGAGTACCTTCGCATCCTCAAAGAGGATTGACTGTGACCCAGGGCAGGAGCTGGTTAGCCGCCGGGCAGGCGGGCGGGATCGGAGTTAGTCGATCTGCGGCACGCCCGGCACGTAAAGGAGGTCGCCCGGCAATGATTGCGGCGTAAGCCGACCCATTCGCAGCTCGGAGACGAGGCCGCGCTGCGGTGGGCGGATCGGTAAGGACGACGCACGTCTCAGCCCTGGTGCACGCGGATAACATGCTTGCCCTGGCTGTGCCCCTGCTCGACATGACGGATCGCCGCCGGGACTCCCTCCATCGGATACGTCCGTTCGATGACCGGCGCGATCTCCCCCTTCGCCAGCAGCTCGCCGAGCAAGAGCAGATCCTCCCTGCTGTTGTGGGTAAGCATTAAGCCCACGTTGCGGCGGCTGAACCGCGAGACGACCATCATGGCGGCGAGCCTGCGGATCGGTCCGCCGATCACCACCAGAGCGCCATCCGGGGCCAGCGCGCGCAGGCGCTCGCCGATCGAGCGGCTGCTGACCCCGTCTAGGATCACATCGTAGGCCTGTCCACTCCGGACGAAATCCTCGCGCGTGTAGTCGAAAACGTGATGGGCGCCGAGGGATCGCGCCGTCTCCACGTTGCGGGTGCTGCATACCGCGGTGACCTCGGCGCCGAAGTGCCGGGCCAGTTGCACCGCGAAGGTGCCGATACCCCCCGACGCGCCAATGATCAAAACCTTGCGACCCTTGGCGATTCCGCCCTTGCGCAGCCCTTGCAGGGCCGTCAGCGCCGCCAGCGGCACCGCCGCCGCCTGCTCGAAGGTGACGTTGGCCGGCTTCGGCGCCAGCCTGTCCTCGTGCACGTTCAGGTAGTCGGCGAACGCTCCAGCACGCATGCCGAAGACCTCGTCGCCGGGGCGGAACCGGGTAACCTCCGGGCCGGCCGCCTCGACGACGCCCGCGAGGTCGACCCCGGGGACGACCTGCTTGGGCCGCCGCATCCCGTTGCCGGTAAACCGGACGAACAGGGGCTTGCCGCGCATCATGTGCCGGTCATACGGGTTGACCGAGGCGGCGTGGATGCGCACCAGCACCTCGCGCTCCGCGATATCCGGCACGTCGATCTCCCTGAGCCGCAACACATCTGGCCCGCCGTAGCGGTGCTGAACAATCGCTCTCATGCGCCCAGGGTGCCGGTGCGGCGACCTCGGCGCGTCGGGCCGGCGTTGACACCCGCGCTGCTCCGGTCGTGGTAGGAATCGGCCTCGCCTGCGCCCGGCGGAGTAGTGGAGGGGCATCGAACGGGCGACGCCGGCGGGTGCGCCGCTGCCCTATCGTGCTGGCATGAGGACCGGTCCCGGCCGCCCGCCGCGCCCTCCCGATGAGGGCGAGGGCTTCGGGCTGGCCCTGCTCACCATGCTCGTCCAGGTCGTCGGGACCGCCCTTGCCTCGCGCGGGCAGGAGCTGAAGCTGGACCTGCTGGGCTACGGGCTGCTGGCCGCGAGCGGGCTGCTCCTCGCCTTCCGGCACCGATTTCCCCGCGCCACCGCCACGACCGTCACCGCCACGACCATCGCCTACCACGTCCTGGACTACCCGAGCGGCCCGACGTTTGTCGCCCTGATCGTGCTCGGCCTCTCGCTCATCAAGGCGGGCCGGCATTGGGTGGTCGGGGTGAACGCGCTCCTCGGCCTCATCGCCTGGATCATCCTGTCGCCAGCCACGTTCGGGCAGGGCCTGGCGATGGTTGCGTGGGTGGTCGGGCTAGGCCTGCTATTCGAGGTCCTGTTCGTGGTGGGCAGGATCGTCGACCGGATGCAGGCCGAGGAGCGGCGGGCCAAGCAGGAGAAGGCGCGGCGGCAGGCAAGCGAGGAGCGGCTGCTCATCGCCCAGGAGCTGCACGACGTGCTCGGCCACCACCTGTCGCTGATCAACGTGCGGGCGGGCGTGGGGCGGCACCTCATGGATCGCGAGCCGGAGCAGGCACGAGCGGCGCTCGACACCATCAAGCAGGCCAGTGCCGAGGCCTTGCGGGAGGTTCACTCGGTACTCGATGCGCTGTACCCGCAAGGACAGGCGGCTCCCCGCGCCCCCGCGCCCCGGCTTGACCGCCTCGACGAGCTGACCGTCGACGCCGGCCTGCCCGTGCACACCACCATCAGCGGCGAGCCTGGGCCGCTCCCCGCGGAGATCGATCGAGCGGCGTACCGAATCGTGCAGGAGGCGCTGACCAACGTGCGCCGGCACGCCGGTGCCGGCGCCACGGCTACCATCCTCATCGAGTACCAGGGGAAGGACCGGCTGCTGGTGCAGGTTTCCGACGATGGCGGCGGCAGGGGTGTCGCCGTGATACCGGCCGGTGAAGGCAACGGGATCGGCGGCATGCGCGAGCGGGCGGCAGCGCTGGGCGGCACGCTCACCGTGGAGCCCCTGCCCGGTGGCGGTTGGCGCGTTCGGGCGCTGCTGCCGGTACCCCCTGAAGAGGAGCCGGAATGATCCGCGTCGTGCTCGCCGACGATCAGGCGTTGGTGCGGGCGGGATTCCGGGCGCTGCTCGACTCGGAGCCGGACATCGAAGTGGTGGGGGAGGCTGGCGACGGCGCGCACGCCGTTCGGCTCGCCAGGCAGCTGCGCCCGAGCGTGGTGCTCATGGACATCCGGATGCCCGGCGTGGACGGGCTGGCGGCGACGAGGCAGATCGCTTCCGATCCGGTTCTTCAGGGGGTACGCATCATCGTCCTGACAACCTTTGAGCTCGACGAGTACGTGGCGGAGGCGTTGCGCGTGGGCGCGGCCGGTTTCCTTGTCAAGAACACCGATCCGGAGGAGCTGATCCGGGGAGTGCGGGTGGTCGCGGCCGGTGAGGGACTGCTCTCGCCGAGCGTGACCCGGCGGGTGATCGAGCAGTTCGCCCGCACCGCCACCCCGGCTGAGCCGCGGCGCCTCGCCGACCTCACCGACCGGGAGCGGGAGGTGGTATCCCTTGTCGGCGCTGGACTGTCCAATGACGAGATCGCGGCGAGGCTGGTCGTGAGCCCGGCGACCGCCAAGACCCACGTGTCGCGGGCGATGGTCAAGCTGGGTGCCCGGGATCGCGCGCAGCTGGTGGTCTTCGCCTACGAGGCCGGCCTGGTCCGCCCCGGCTGGCTCCCCTAGCCCCCTTGAGCCAGGTCGTCTCGTCCGAAGTTTGCGGAGATGTTGTCAAAATGTTGCGTTGAAGGATCGATGTATTGCAGGATGTCGTCATGGCTGAATCAGGCGGCATCACACGCCGGGCGCTGGTCGCCCTGCCGGCCCTTGCGGCCCTTGGGATTTCGGATGTAGCGGCGGCGGCCAGCCCGCCCGGCGACGTCGTCGGGAAGATCACCGTTGGGTACCAGGGCTGGTTCGCGTGCATCGGCGACGGCGCGCCGATCAACGGGTGGTGGCACTGGGCGCAGAACTGGAGCCAGCCGCCGTCGCCCGGCAACAATGCCATCGTCTCCTGGCCCGACATGCGCGACTATGCCCGCGGCTACCCCACCGCCTTCCCCAACCTTGGAAACGGAAGCGCCGCAACCCTTTTCTCCCAGTATGACCAGCAGACCGTCGACACCCACTTCCGCTGGATGCGCGACTACGGCTGCGATACCGCGGCGCTGCAACGCTTCAACCCGTTCGGCGGGGAGGGACCGACCCGCGACGCCATGGCGGTCAAGGTCCGCCAGGCGGCGGAAGCCTTCGGGCGCAAGTGGTATGTCATGTATGACGTCACCAACTGGACCAGCATGCAGTCGGAGATAAAGACCGACTGGGCGACCAAGATGTCCGCGCACACCGCCTCCCCCGCCTATGCCCGGCAGAACGGCAAGCCCGTGGTCTGCGTGTGGGGCTTCGGTTTCGACGATCCCGGGCGCCCCTTCGGCCCGGCCGCGTGCCTCGACGTCGTCAACTGGTTCAAGGCGCAGAACTGTTATGTGATAGGCGGGGTCCCGACCTATTGGCGCACAGGCGTCAACGACTCGCGCAGCGGCTTTCTTGAGGTGTACCACGCCTTCAACATGCTCTCACCGTGGATGGTCGGGCGCACCGGCGACGTCGCGGGCCTTGACTGGTTCTACACCAACGTGAACGTGCCCGATCAGGCCGACTGCAACGCCCACGGCATCGACTACCAGCCGTGCGTCATGCCCGGCGACCTGTCCGCACACCACCGCGCGCACGGCGACTTCATGTGGCGCCACTTCTACAATATGGTTCGGGTGGGGGCGCAAGGCATCTACATCTCCATGTTCGACGAGTACAACGAGGGCAACCAGATCGCCAAGACCGCCGAGAACGCCTCGATGGTCCCGGCCGGGTCGGGCTTCGTCACCCTCGACGAGGACGGCACCGCGTGCACCTCCGACTACTACCTGCGCCTGACCGCAGACGGCGGCCGGATGCTCAAGGGGCAGATCGCTTTGACACCAACGCGCCCGACGGTGCCGTGGCCGGATGGTGGCGGCGACACCAACCTGGCGCGCGGCAAGCCGACCTCGGAGAGCAGCCATACGCAGGTGTATGCGTCGGGCAATGCGGTCGATGGCAATTCCGGGTCCTATTGGGAGAGTGCCAACAACGCGTTCCCGCAATGGATCCAAGTGGACCTGGGCGGCTCGCTCGCGATAGGCCGGGTGGTGCTCAAGCTGCCGCCGTCATGGGGCGCCCGGACGCAGACGCTGTCGGTGACCGATGGCGCGACGGGTCAAGTCCTTGTCCCCAGCGGCAATCGGCTCTTCGACCCGGCGTCGGGCAACACCGTGACGCTGACCTTCCCGCAGACGAGCCGGCGATACGTGCGGGTCAACTTCACCGGAAACACCGGCTGGCCCGCCGGTCAGGTGTCCGAATTAGAGGTTTACGGCGCCGGTGGCGACACCCAACCGCCGACCGCTCCGGGCAACCTCCTCTCCACCGGTCACACCTCGACGTCGGTTTCGCTTGCGTGGCAAGCCTCTTCCGACAATGTGGCCGTCACCGGGTACCACATAAGGCTCAACGGTGTCGTGATGGCCACCGTCACCGGCACATCCGGCACAGTCAGTGGGCTGAATCCCGCCACCGCTTACAATTTCACAGTCACCGCCCACGATACGGCCGGCAACGTCTCGCCTCCCTCCAACACGGTCACCGTCACGACCGACGCCGCGCCCGGCACCAATCTCGCTGCGGGCAAGCCGACCTCGGAGAGCAGCCATACACAGGTCTATGCCTCCGGCAACGCGGTCGACGGCAACTCCGGGTCCTATTGGGAGAGTGCGAACAACGCGTTCCCGCAATGGATCCAGGTCGACTTGGGTTCGGCTGTCGCCGTCGGCCGCATCGTGCTGAAGCTCCCGCCGTCGTGGGGAGCGCGAACGCAAACGCTGTCGGTCACCGACGGATCCGCGACGATCGTGGGACCGGCCTCGTACCACTTCGACCCCGCCACGGGAAACTCCGTCACCATCACCTTCCCGCAGGCCTCGCGCAGGTTGCTGCGGCTCACCTTCACCGCCAACACCGGCTGGCCCGCCGGCCAGGTCTCGGAATTGGAGGTGTACAGCACATAGGATTGACGGGTACCAACAAGGTCCGCCTGACATCGACAATCGCCAATGGCGGGCCCAACCTCGATCGTCTCTCGATCGGCTGAGAAGTCGGCTAAGAAGTGGTCACTTGCTCCAGGGTGCTAGCCTAGTGATATCACTTTGATAGAGGGGCGGCATCATGCAGAGAAGGGCCTTCCGGACCACGGGGTTCCTGGTGGTGGCGATCATGCTGGTTGTTCTGGCGGCCATCGTCCTCGCCGCGGTCTCGGCGCCGGAAAACGTGGCGCTGGTCGTGACGGTCTCGACCGTCGGCTCGCTGATCATCGCGCTGCTGTCCAGCGGCCTGATCATCATCAGCCCCAACGACGCGCGTGTCATCCAGTTCTTCGGCCATTACGTCGGCACCATCGACAAGGCTGGATTCCACTGGACCTGGCCGGTGACGGAGAAGACGAAGATCTCCAGGCGCATCCGCAACTTCGAGTCCGAGCGCCTCAAGGTCTCCGACGCTGACGGCAACCCGGTCGAGATCGCGGCGGTCGTGGTCTGGCGGGTCGTCGACACTTATGCGGCCAAGTTCGCCGTCGACGACTTCGTCAATTTCGTGGAGGTCCAGGCCGAGACGGCGGTGCGGCACCTGGCAACGAGCTACCCCTACGAGGCGCACCACAGCGGCCGGACCAGCCTGCGCGATAGCGCGGCAGTCAGCGAGGAACTGACCAACGAGCTGGCCGAGCGGGTGAATCTGGCCGGCGTCGAGGTCATCGAGTCGCGCATCACCCACCTCGCCTACGCGCCGGAGATCGCCAACGCGATGCTCGCCCGGCAGCAGGCCGAGGCGGTGGTGGCGGCCCGGTTCAAGATTGTGGAGGGCGCGGTCGGCATGGTCTCGGGTGCGCTTGAGGCGCTGCGCGACCAGGGCGTGATCGAGCTCGACGAGGAGCGCAAGGCACAGATGGTGTCCAACCTGCTGGTGGTGCTGTGCGGTGACCGCCCGGCGCACCCGGTCATCAACGCGGGGACGCTCTACTAGTGTCCGAGCGCAAGAAGTTGTTGCTGCGGTTGGATCCCGCGGTCCACGACGCCCTGGCGAAGTGGGCCGCGGACGACCTGCGCAGCGTCAACGCGCAGATCGAGTACGCGTTGCGGATGGCGCTCAAGGCAGCGGGTCGCCGGGTGGAGAATGCGCAGCGGGAGCGGGACTGACCCCGTCCCGTCCGATGAAGACCGCCGCGATCACGAGCCCCATCCCGACCGCCCACAGGACGGCGGAGACGAGGTTGTGCACCGCCATGACGGTCATGTAGTTGCCCAGCCGGAGCATGCGGAACCCGGAGTAGACGTAGAGCGTGATCGCGATGCCGAGGATGGACTCAAGGATCAGCAGGGCGATCCCGGTGATGGCGAGCGGGCTCGCCCGGCCAAGGCTGCGCCGGCGCGCGATGGCGAAGGCCAGCGCGGTGACCAAGCCGGCGATGACGAGCAGCCGTGGGAGCGTGGCGGCCGCTTGAAAGAGGGATGCGTCCACGGGTCTCCTTGCCAGGGACTGGTGGTCCTACGAGCGATGGTCCGGTTCACGTTATCGGCAACACGCATACGATGTTGACCGTGACCATCGCCTACACCGTGCGGGTGCCCGCGACCAGCGCCAATCTCGGCCCCGGATTTGACGCCCTCGGGCTGGCGTTGACGCTCTACGACGAGGTGACGGCGACCCTGACCGGCGAGCCCACGCGCGTGCACATCGAGGGTGAGGGCGCCGGCGAGCTGCTCACCGACGACAACCACCTGGTGGTCAAGGCGATGCGCGAGACCCTGTCGGAGATCGGCGAGCAACCGGCGGGGATCCGACTCGACTGCGTCAACAGCATCCCGCAGGCGCGCGGGCTGGGCTCGTCGAGCGCTGCCATCGTCGCCGGGGTGACGCTGGCCAACGCCCTGTCCGGGTCGCCCTTGAGCAGGCAGGACGAGCTGCGCATCGCCGCGCGGCTCGAGGGGCATCCCGACAACGTGGCGCCGTGCCTGCTTGGCGGGCTCACGATCGCGTGGGTGAGCGCGGGTGGTGCCCGTGCGGTTTCGCTCCAGCCGCATTCGTTCATCCGGCCGGTCTTGCTGGTACCAACCCATCGGGGTTCGACAGAGCAGGCGAGGGCCGCCCTTCCCAGCACGGTGCCGCACCATGACGCGGCGTTTAACGCCGGGCGTTCGGCGCTGCTGGTCCACGCCCTCACCACCGACCCTGAGCTGCTCTTCGAGGCGACTGAAGATCGTCTTCATCAGGATTATCGGGCGGCGGCGATGCCGGCGAGCGCCGAGATGGTGCGGCGGCTGCGCAGCCTCGGCGTCGCCGCGGTGATCAGCGGGGCGGGGCCGAGCGTGTTGGTGCTCACACCCCTCCCGGCGGGTTTCGATCCCGGGCGGCGCTGGCTGACCCACACTCTTGCTGCGGAAACTGGCGGTGCGGCGCTCTCGGCGAGTAACATTTCGGGCGCGGTCGGACACGCCGAATAGGCTCGGTGTTGCCGCTGGTGGCAGGGGTTGATTACGCTCTAAGGCAGCACAGCCGCGAAGCGCCCGATCCAAATGCGGGGCGGCGCACCCGGAGTCAGACGGAAACCCCGTCCACCCCCCGTTCCACGCCCCACCGCAGTTAAGATCGCCTATGTCGTGGGCTGCGCAAACAACCTCCCGCTTTCGGCTCCCGTGGTGGAGCTGGCGCGGGTGTATCCGAGGCCGCCCGGCCACCATCTTCTGTTTCACAGACCCGGGCAGCCCGGCCAATCGAGGGAAGGAATCCATTGAGCGACATCACCGACACGACGTCGGATGTCTCCCAGGTCGCTGACGACGCCTCCACCGGCCGCCGCCGCCGTAGCAGCGGAAGCGGGCTTGCCGCCAAGTTGCTGCCCGAGCTGCAGGCCATGGCCGCCGGGTTGGGTATCACCGGCACGGGCCGGATGCGCAAGGGCGAGCTGATCGCCGCCATCACCGCGGCTCAATCCGGGGGATCGCCGAGGGCACGGGCGGCCGCCGCGCCGACCCGCGAGGAGGTCCGCGCCGACGTGCGTGAGCAAGCCGAGGAGACCGAGGCCGCAGCGCGGCCGAGCCGGCGCGCCAGCCGCACTTCCGGGCCGCCCAAGGCCGAGGAGGTCCTGGCTCCGGCGCCTGCTCCCGCGCAGGACGAGCAGGCCGGAGGCGGTGAAGGTCGGCGTGACCGCAACGAGCGCCGCGAGCGCAACAACCGCGACCGCGGCGAGCGCGGCGACCGTGACAGGGCCGACCGTGACAGGGCCGACCGTGACAGGGCCGACCGTGACAGGGGCGACCGTGACAGGGGCGAGCGCGACCGGTTCGAGGCCGAGGGCGACGAGGACGGTGACAACCGCCGCAGCCGGCGCAGCCGCTTCCGGGACCGGCGGCGCGGCCGCGACCGTGGCGTCAGCGAGGGCGCAGAGCCGCAGGTCACCGAAGACGACGTGTTGGTGCCGGTCGCCGGCATCGTAGATGTTCTTGAGAATTACGCGTTCGTGCGCACCACCGGCTACCTGTCCGGTCCCAACGACGTTTACGTGTCGATGTCGCAGATCAAGAAGTACGGCCTGCGGCGCGGCGATGCGATCACGGGCGCGGTCCGCGCGACCCGCGAGGGCGAGCAGCGCCGAGACAAGTACAACCCGCTGGTCCGGCTCGACACGATCAACGGGATGGACCCGGAGGAGGCGCGCAAGCGTCCCGAGTTCTACAAGCTCACCCCGCTGTATCCGCAGGAGCGGCTGCGGCTGGAGACCGAGCCGCACATCCTCACCACCCGCGTGATCGACCTGGTGATGCCCCTCGGCAAGGGCCAGCGCGCGCTCATCGTCTCCCCGCCCAAGGCCGGAAAGACGATGATCCAGCAGGCCATCGCCAACGCGATCACCCGCAACAACCCCGAGTGCCACCTGATGGTCGTGCTCGTGGACGAGCGGC
>Ga0209382_10002897_pt1 | contig 24386 bp, 16 predicted proteins | sample SoiMetdeltSBSDD5_FD_187599 | JGI IMG/M metagenome (GOLD analysis project Ga0209382, IMG submission 187599) | Bulk soil microbial communities from a Populus tree surrounding site in Tennessee, USA - Soil MetaG P. deltoides SBSDD5 (SPAdes) (version 2) | ecosystem: Environmental > Terrestrial >...
TCCACATAGATGGTATGCTTTAGAAGAAAAAGAGCATGGTGTGAATCAATTACGTGTAGTAGGTGGGGTTTGTGATTGCTGCCTTAGATTAGCTATGCAGTTCTATGATGGTGCAAGCATTTCAACAATATCAAGCCCGTCGTCAGCGTCAACTACATTGACAAGTTCAATAAATTCAGAAGAATTAATAGGAGATTTAATATCAACAACAGATACATCATCTGATAGCGTTGGAGATAGCTTACGTGATCATATCACTAACACAATCACAAATACTAATATCAACAACAACAATGACAATAATATCAATAACAACAATTTCAATAATAATTCTAATGACGGTATTATCGTCGAAAGCACTAATCTGGGAATACCAATGCATCCAGTACCAGAAGTAGAAATAGCTGAACTAACAAAGATTGTAGAGAATGCACATAGATATTTACAGATAGCATTTGCTGAAGATCTTTATCTATACTGTCAGGCAAATAACATTAACTTTGCAGAATTGAGAGATTCACTCAATACAAAATGGAATGTAAATATTCTTGAACCAAGAGACGGAATTGGCGGACATTGTTTACCTAAAGATACAAAGATGTTTCTGAATTCATCTAAATCTATAAAGAGTAAGATTATTGAAGCAGCCATACAAGTAGATTCAGAATATAGGAAATATCAGCTGAGTAATGCTTATGGAACGAACCCAAAATCCTTTACACTGACCGACGAGAAAGAATCAAGCTGTTTTCATGATAAGGAACAAATTTCTACTGTTGAATCGAAAGCAAGATTAATACCGGCGGGAACCTGTCACAACCATTCAACCGATACATAGCCGTACAACGAAAAGTGTCATGAAAGCGAAACGCTCCATTGTAGCATTTGGGGCTCATCCTGACGACATTGAAATAGGAATGGCAGGTACTGTTGCCAAGCTCATTGGGCTGGGCTACGAAGTGAACCTAGTAGTAGCCACTCTCCCTAATTTTGTGGCGACCGATACCAAGGATGAGAGAAGAAGGGAAGCGACTATGTCTGCCAAGGTCATGGGATGCAAACCACCTGAGTTCTTAGATCTGGCTCCCGACGATGTCATATTTTCTAGGAAGTTTGTAACACTCATTGATAAGCTAATAAAGAAATATGATCCTGAAGCGGTTTTCACTCAATGGATCGGAGATTCCCACCAAGACCATCAAGCGCTCACCAAGGCAGTAATTGCGGCAGCTCGCGATCTGGACAATCTTTTCATGTACGAAACTACGATTCCAGGAGGAGTTACTGAACAAGCATTCCGATCACAGCTCTATGTAGATATTACAGATACAGTTGGCATCAAAAGCAATGCATTAGAGTGCTTTCAATCACAAATGGTAAGAACTGGTCATCTTTGGATCGAAGCTGTCGTCGGGCGGACGGCATATCGGGGTTATCAGGCTAACGTAAAGCATGCGGAAGCCTTTGAGGTCATAAAGATTAGTAAATGGTAATCTCTACAGTGATTCGGGTCGACGGCCAACACATAGTGGCGCAAGCGTGCCTCATTTACGATTGCTCAAAAGTAATGCGCATCGTAAGAGTTTTTTTCGCCCAACACTTCACCCGACCTGGATAATTCATCATAAGCGTCCATAGTCACGTAGATTTCATTCCAATATCTTAAGCACAGCATCTTTTCATATTCCTTAACCTGAATGCTCTCGTTTAAGACCCAGTTACGATATAAGATATCGGGCTCATTAACTCCAGCTACGGCTCGTATGGGGGATGTAGCCGATAAACGCGGGTTTATTTCGAATACTTTGGCTTCATTTCCATCGAATTTTGCTTGGACATTTACTGGTCCTCGAGCTCCCAATTTCTTGGAAACCATTTCTGCCGACATGCGTACCTCGTCAAACGAGTCCACAACTGCCTTATACGTCTGACCAGATTTTGGGGACTTGCGCATTGAAATAGAAGACATTATGGAATTGCCAGACTTATCAATCGTCACCCCTGATGTAAACTCTTGATAAGAGTCGTTCAGATATTCTTGAATAACAGGATTCCAACCGTATTTTTGTATCGTCTCTACGGCATACCTCATTTCATCACGGTTGTGAACTATATAGAAATGTAGTGACCCATACCCTTCTCTTGGTTTTACTACCATCGGAAAGCCAAATGTTTCAATAAACTCGTCCTTACCTTCAGGCAGGCACGACATTGCCCTCGGAAGGTCATATTCGTTCAAAAACTGAAAGGTTTTCCACTTGTCCCTAGCGGTTTCGACTACGTTAGGTGGATTAGTAATTATAATGACATTGGAGCCGGATTCAAGATCTGGCCTTGAGCTAGCAAGTATACTCAACTCTATATCAGAACCAGCATACACAGCTTGAATGTCATTTTTTGAAATTATACGTTTAATGGAATCTAAGTAACCTTCAGAAGTTGCAGGAGGAACCAATACTCCGTAGTCACATCGGTATAGCCCAGCTGCTTGGCTGCTCATATCTGCACCATAAATCTTGTACTTTACCTGCGAAACCTCAGACATATTTGCAAGCTTTAGCGATTTTACTATTCCTTCTCCAACAATACCTCCTACAGCAGTGACCAAAACATTGGCAAAGACTGATTTCTGTTTCATGCCTGTCCACTGTACAGAGACTTAATGAAGATTGTTAGATCAATCAGGTTCTTGGTCGTAGGATAGAAGGCAGCATTAGATTGTCATTTCCCATTAGGTTCTGGCGCCATTGTAATTCAATTTCTCTTAATCCGAAATTTATCCCGTAATCCAAGAAACAGGGTTTGATTTGCAATGATTTTTTCACCTTCTCGACAACCTTGATCATGCTATGTATCTTCCGCTGTTGCTCCTTTACCGAGAATAGTCGCGATAAAACACCGGCTATGGACTGTCCTTGGGCTATTAACCCGTCCCTTTCCATCAGAAGCGGTCGTATTTCCTTGCTCCTCGCAGAATCTTCTGTCCTTAGCTTTTGAAGATAGTTTACCACTTCAGCTTCACCCCTCATCTTCACGTTTTCCAGTGCTTCTGCCTGACCTACTCCAATGTACCGGTCCTCGGAAGGCCAGACTACAGTCATTGGAGTTTTTATGCCTAGTTCATCAAAAATGAGGCTACCTACGATTGAGTATCCCACACTCCCACCAGTACCAGATGCATAGCACCCAATACCCAGTTCTCGGGAAAGAAGGAGTAAGATGGGAATAGCCCGGGGAGATACTCTTTGAATAATATCTTCAGAAAATCTCAGGTCTTGTGCGTTTTCAAAACCAATTTGAAGGTCACTTTTACATGACATACACTTACCTCTTATTTTTATGCCTCCGTTTACCCTCAGTACCTTTGCTGACGCCTTGCTGCCGCACTTACAATGTATCCAGACTGGTGCGTTGAGGTAGGCCGTCGAGCTAACACCAGTATTAATATTGTGCTGAATAAAAAACCGTTCAGCGTTTTCAACAGCGATCGAATACTTGTCGTAATTGGAAAGTAAGTACTCAAACCCTCTGTCGAATACAGATGAGATGTCTGAGAGTCTGACAAACAACGTTTTGTAACCCCAGATCTTGTTTACTATTTTAGACTGGAAGAAGGCATTAAAATCTGCATAGCTTTTTGATCGGGTATAAGCATCTTCAACTTCACGCCATAATTCATCGAAATTCCGTAGTAGAATTGATTTGTCTAAATTTTCAGTTGCAGCATTTCTGATCCATAGCTTTACCTGCCTCTTCCAAGAATCTAGGATAGCTCTTGGGGGAGGTGCAGAATTACAAACCATCTGCCATCTTCTTGAATTGCTAACAGGAGTTCGTATTTCTAGAATTCCGCCTTTGTGTCTGATACTGGGTAGTTGGGCCATGCGAATCCACATGTCGTCCAGAAAATCGTGGTCAACGATAAGAAAGAGGTTTATTAACTTGGAGTCTGCACTTTTAGATTCGGCCATACTTCTCAGGGTTTCAAGTAATATTATCTTCTTGTAAACACCTCCATATGCGAAGAGGTTTGGCTGATGTATTGAAACAAGAATCTTTGAAGACGGATCATCCAGAAGACCTATGGAGTCTTTAATTTCCAAGTTCATTGTGTTGGCCTGGGTATGAAAGTTGCTAATGTACTGACCAAGACGTTTTCTGTTTGTGAGAGTATAATCAGTTGCAGAGTAATTTTCGGTAAATTTTGGAGATATTAAATCATTTAACGCTTCGGTAAAGGTGTTTGGGATAGAAGAGATGTATTTAGAAACTGTGGGACTTTTCATTGTACCAAATTTGGAAAATAGCGCGCTGACTCGTGGCAAGATACTTTCCTCATTCGTTGTTGAATTTCCCACCAGCATACTCAATTCCACCTTACATATAAACTAGGATACATGAAGATTCTTACTTTATACTTCTCTGTTACCACAGTATAGTTCTTAAGCAATTCTGATATTTGGTTGTTAAGTTCCTTATGTGAAATTTTCTCAATATAATTTACTAATACAGATTCGGTTAAGTTAACTCCATAATCTCGCCTAGATTAGAATGAACTTAGGAATTCGAAGTCGCGTAGGTAATATGTTATGAATGTCATAGTTATGTAATATATCCATATGTGATATTATCATGAATCCTGCTTTTCTTTTAATCTGGTAGAAATCGTTGCTTCATCACATCCTGTTATGTTGTCTATTTGGTCATGCAGCAGTTTAAAAAATGTATAAATAATCAATTCTAAAGATAAAAGAAATTTAAGCCCAAATCTAAATCTACACTGACGCAATGCTAACGTTTAACCATTTTCGGCAAGGGAAATAAGATCGCTAACCCTCTGAAATTGGCCTATCTCAGACAGAGAGTGCGCATCGCTCCCGAGGTGGAATCTAACTCCCTTATCCTTAAAGATAAGTATCCAGTCACCTGGAGGTCGATGATACTTGGCGTTAATTTCTACTATTTTTTCATTTTCTACTATCTTGGCAGCTATTGACTCTACTTCAGTCCTATTTATAGTGAAAGCCGTTTCAGGTGCAAGATGTCCAATGACATTTACATCAGGATTTTCGATTGTCTTCGCTAGTGCATTCATCCAAATTTTTTTTTCTTGGTAGACATTATGAAAACTGGCTATTATCATATATGTTCTGCTATAGTTTTCTAGACAATCTATTGAGCCATCGGGTAGTATTTTTGCCTCAAATCCAAGTATGATGTCTATCTTCGAGCCCTTGCTATGCAATTTGACATCTTGAACATACTGGGGGACCCAAGTAGCTGACCGTCTGACATGTTCAGTAAATGCAAGTGTCCTAAGCCCCAGTTTTTCAGCAGTATCAAGAGCATTTTTTACCGTCAAATCAGGCGCTGAGTGGTCGTTATAGCTAGCGTGTACATGGTAGTCTTTTTTGGTATCCAGCACTATTATTTCGAATGATTGTTATTGAAAAATATAAATGGTAGTGGTTTCAGAAAAAATAGAACATTATATCGATACTTATAAATTATAATTCAATCCACTCATCTTAAGTATAATTGGTTGAATTCTAGATTCTTGGAGTCGCAAGTCGTACTAGTTCCTGGGGCTGCTGCGCCTGCAGGAATCAACACCATCAAATCTTTAAAGATGTCTAATTTTTCTGGCAAGGTAGTGGCCACTGATTCCACATCGTTGTCTGCAGGCTTTTTTATGGCTGACGCGAGTGAAATATTGCCAGAAGCTGATGCACAATACTATGTCAGGAGACTTTTTGAAATTGTAGAGAAACATAATGTGCGAGTCCTGATGCCAAGTTCCGGTTTTGATATATATCCATATAGCGAGAACCGCGACGCGTTGGCAAAACTTGGAGCCACCGCAGTTGTCAGTGATAGGGATACCCTAGAAGTTTGTAGAGATAAAATGTTAACGTATAAGAATATGTCCAGAAAGTTCAGCGTTCCGTTCACGACCGCAGATCCTGATAAGATTAAATCTTTTCCGGTAATTGCCAAACCTAGATACGGGAAAGGAAGTAGAAATGTAACAAAGGTCAACAATGAAGCCGATCTGAGATACATCGCAACCAACTTCGATAATACAATTTTTCAAGAATTTCTACCTGGAGTTGAATACACTATCGATGTACTAAGTGATATGAAAAAGAAACCCATTTTTGCCGTTCCGAGAATAAGGCTGCAAACTAAGGCGGGAATTTCTACCAAGGGGAGAGTAGTACGGGACGCCGACCTGGAAACAACCTGTATGAATATGGCACATGAAATAGGAATAAGGGGCCCTTCCTGCATCCAAATGAAGGAATCGGCTAACGGGCAGCTCCAATTGATAGAAATAAACTCAAGGCTCGGTGGTGGGACGATTTTTTCAACACTTGCCGGTGCCAACATCCCAGCAATGATTCTGGAAATGCTTAGTGGGAATCACATAGATCCGCCTAGAGTATCGGAGATAGCAGTGGTCCGCTATTATGAAGAGATCGTCATAGAAAATGACGAATGGAGTAGGGACAAAAGAAAAAAAGAAGTTACCGAGTCAAGTTTGCTATCCAAACCGGGGCTTGCTGAATAGATGCATAGATTGTAGCCACATTCTCTTCTGGAGACCTACTGCAGGATAATATACTTTCAAATTTTAATGTACCTAAGATATCGCAAGGCCAATAATCAGTGAATCGCATAATTATTACTGCAAAAGCTATAGACATTACCACTCCAATAAGTATGGCATCCCATCGCCGTTTCTTCATTTTCTTGAACGTTGGATTTTTACTCATGGAAACTTCGTCTTTTTTTTGTTATCCTGGAATTTGATAGTTTTGAACTGAATTGCACAAGAATATTGGGCTATGGTTTGACATTGTAATTCATAATGTTTTGGACCAGCGTAAAGAAGTGTAGCGGCTATCTCCAGGACTTGTTCTTAATAGTTGCCGCTGCGTAAGGTAACAGCCATGTATATAGAAAGGTAGTAAGAAATGTAAATATCGGTCGATAGAGCCAAAGCGGGTCACCAGGGTTACGTAGCCTGAAATCAACTGCGTATATCATTCCAGTAAACATAACTCCCAGCAACCATAGAAAAGTTGATCTTATGTCTCCTTCAAAGGGAAGTATAAATAGTGCCTGAAACAGGATATAAGGACGAACAAATTTCATCACTGTTTGGATATAATACAATAAAGCAATCCAGAAAGGCCTTCTCCAGTACATGCCTCCGGTTGAAAACAGACTTCTTATGAAACTTTTCTTCCATCTTACTTGCTGTTTCAAAACAGCCAAAAGAGTAGTCGGCACACCTATGTTTACTCTTACGCTCTGACTGTAGGCAACATTCCAGTAAGGACGTTCAGGTAATTGTTGTTTTTCATCAAGATCAGGATCTGAGGTAATTTTAAGAGTCTGTAAATCATCATTTCCGGTCTCCAATATAGGAAGATCAGTGGAGTCTTGATTTCGCTTTTTATTGATGTTACTCATGCTGGTATTGAAACTTTGATTTTTTAACGCATCACCATTACCTCCGTTCGATTCGTGGGATTGATCGGGGAGTGGTGGCCTAGTTCCCAGGACATATGCAGTCATACGTCTATCGGTACAAAACTTGAATTCCATTCCAAGGAACTTATCGTGTGCCCAGTCATGGATGAAATGTTGCACCGCGGCTCTCTTGTAAAAGCTTAGTGAACCTGAACAACAGGTGACTGAAGAAAAGCTAGTCTCTGCTGCCTTTACGGCTCTACATGAACCATCGACATATACATCCTGCATCTTCTGAAGTAAATTTCCGCTATGTGAGCCACGGACTCTACCATGCGAGGATAAGGCTCCTAATAGGGGATCTGCGGCAAAGATCTTGGACGCTTTTTCAACCGCGTCATGTGCCATGTCACAATCACTATCCATAAAAGCATATATTTCTCCTCTAGCAACTTTGCTTGCTACTTCTATCGCCTGCTTCTTGCCAACACTTTTTGATAAATGAAAAATTCGCAATTTGTCAGGACCCCATTCCTTGCGGATCTCGTCTAATATTTGGCCGGTCGTGTCCGTGCTGCCATCATTGACTATAATGACTTCTTTATTCTCATATGTCTGCTTAAGGCATGATTCGACGCAGGTTCGAATATCTTCCTCCTCATTCTTGACAGGGATTACTATGGAAAACAGAGGAGGGTTCTTAGGAAGAGGAACGTCCTTCACCTTTACATAGGGGTCACGATATCGTAGGTAGGCAAATATAAGAATATTGATAAGTACGAAACTAGAAAAGAAACTGTAGATTCCAAGTGTAAAATCAATTATGCTATATAGTAGAAGATACGTTTTAAATGCCAAAACAATTGCAACAGCAGCTATCAACAAGTACCTTACGAACCAGCGTCTCTTGTTTAATTCGCTAGATTGTGATTTAAGGTGGGTCTGGTATGTCATGAAACAAGTCTCACTTTAAGAGAATTCCTAATTTTGTAATCGGAAGAGGCATAAGAGTTCAAACAGACATAACATTGTAAATTGAACATTAATACCATATATGACTTGCTATTTTTAGATGGACCGGAGTTATTAACCAATAAGAAGAAATCATATTATATAATCTTCAGGTTATTTATTTCTGTTCAAATTAGATCACCAAGTATGTGTTGAAGTCTGCATACTTCAAGAGAAGCCGTTAAATAGCCTCCGACTTCATTTTCCGATATTAATAATCTGTTCCAACTATTGTTATTGGTACCGGGATGCATGCTTAGTGGACTGGCTCTATATTTCATACTATCTTATGCATTATTGACGCCTCCTGATGTCGCAATTATGCTATCAGTTGTACTGTCTATTCTGATTTTTGGGTTGTCCAATTACTATCGCTCAGGAGATGAACATGAAAAAGTTTCAGTAGAAATTGGTCCCAACTATTCCACCCACCCTTCCCACACAATACTTGCCAGGTCCCATTTTATTAGTGAGCGGCGTGGTTTATGGTCACAAACAGGAATACTCTCCGAAAAAATAAGATGCGATCGAATCAAGAATTTAGGTCTTGTCGTGGTATACATTACATTCTTGCTTATCATTGTTATATTAGGTCCAGTTTCATACTCAAATCAAGAATTATTCACTTCTTGGGTGTTGTTGCTAAACAACCCCGCAACGATTACGCAATTAGTTGCCGCAGTTATGTTATGTTTCTTTATCCCCGGATATACTTTGCTCCTTATGGCAAACTTGGATCAATCAAATAATGTAATTTCCAAGTTGTTGCTCTCGTTTCTCTTCAGCGTCCTTATTACAGGACTAACAGAGTACGTTTCGATAGCCATAGTGGGATTACCTTCCACAGACGTAAACAACGTTATCATTCTAGTTTACTCGATAGTACTCGTTTTGTTTGTTATGAATGCCAAAAGAGAGAAACTATTACCAACTGATTCTAATATCTTGAAGTCATTTTTTTTCATCCGTGATCAAATATCTAATTCCCTAAGAAGAAGGACGACAGTATCATATATCTTGGTTTTCGGAAGCATCTCTGCATTAGCATGCCTCTTTACATACTATATTGATGCCGGCGTATTAGTAGGAGACCAGTGGTTTCATCATGGACAGGCTATAATAATTAATTCCGGTACCTATGACGATGTCGCAGGCTCTATCGCTTACTTTCCCTATCCTCCATTTTTCTCTTCTGTGCTCGCGGCTTTTTTTAACTTGTCAGGCCTACCATCTGCTAACGCTTATGCTTCAATTCACTTCTTAAATATAATGCCAGTTATTGCGTTTTATTATTTTTTTAGCAAGTGGGTTCCTTATCATCAACGAAGAGCAGCTTTACTTGCTTCTGTACTTTTTATGCTGAGCTCAGGATTTGGATGGATCTATATGCTATACCTTTCTGCGGACAATCCAGATGGTTCTCAAGTATCTTCTCTCTTGAATCTTCGGCTGAGTTCATGGTATACCTCTGATATCAGGTGGCCAACTACATTCATAAATGTTGAACATCCCACATATTCGAATCCATTGACCGTTATTGGTCTCACCGCTGGATTGGCGATGCTTGGCCTAATCAAGGATGATTCCAAACGTGACAAATTCAGGTTCTTAGCCATAATTACAGCGATTTCGACTCTGGGAATATTGTCTCATGAGGAATATTATATATTCGTCATCGCTGCATGCGTCCTAACACTCATCTTCAAGTTGCCTAATAGGAACCTTATTTTTTCGTCATTTTTAGTGAGTATCTTACTTACTTTGCTTTTTAACTTCGCCTCACCCCTAAAGTATTATACTCTTACTGAAATTTTCGGTGTTCCTCTCATAGAGCTTTCCTTATTATTCGTGTCTTTGGCATGGATTGTGAATCTGATAGGAGGTCTGTTACACAAACATATCCGTTTGAAAGTAATACGGAGAAGGTCGCTGAAAATTCCGGGATATTTTACAAAACCTCTTTTGATAGTAGTTCTGGTTTCGCTTGTTATCTACTTATACTCTCTTAGTTTTCTTGTTTGGAATCAACTTTCTGTAGCTGACATAAGGTTACAAACAGGTAGTTCTAGACAGGAAGATATTCCGTGGTACCTTTATCCGATGAAGCTAGGTTTAACCGGACTGCTCGCTCTAACATTTATTCTCTCATATTTTTTTAGAAAATTTGAAAAGCAGGTATTTGTTTTTGGGATAATAGCAGTCATAGCCCTCTTTATGGGACCATACTACGATGAGCATCGTTTCAGCAAATATATAATGATGGGCATGGCAGGCTTTGCATCCTTGCTCATATATAATATTCTCGCACCAAATCGATCTATCTTTTTGAAGCCTTTAGTTTATTCATCTATAATTGGATTGGTAATTACTGCATCGAGCCTCTCAACATTTATGTTTGCTGCTTATAAAGCAATAGCATACGAGAATCCTGAATCTAAAGTAGATTTTTATCGAAGAACCAAGATAAATTTCCCCTCTGGCTCGGAATTTAACCTGATTAACTTCTTTCGCAGTGAGGGCGAAAATCTCAAGAAATCCTATATTGCTTTCCAAGGTAATGAAACAGATTCTCTAAGATTGGCTTACTTGCTCGATAGTTTTTCTGCATTTCCCAGCGACAAATACTTGGAAAATACTCTAGATCTTAACGCATCTTCGCCTGCCGAATTCTATAGATCACTAAATCATAGTAGCATCAAATATCTTGTCTTTTCACAAGGAGATATCAGCAGGCAGGCTGCTTTTTCACCAGGTATTAGTTTTGCTCTAAAGAGTTTTCCAAGGGCTTACCAGGACAACAATTATCTCGTTTTGGAAGTACCTGATTTACACATATCTCAGACTACTTCCCCGGAAAAGGATATCGGATTGATCTACAAAAAGAATCAATTATCACCATCTAGTGCAATCTCAAATCAGACTCTGTTAGATTACAGTGACAAGTTTTTTGATAGGCTAACGAGTAATTCGTCAGATTATGCAATAAATGGGGATAAAACAAAAATAAGATTAAGTCCCGACCCTGATAGATCAGGGATAACGCTTTGGACCAGGCCAATTCAAAACAAAAACATTAACTACATTGAGACGAATCTGAGGTTAACCGCAGAAAATAAAACTAACAATGATTTTGGGATCAAATGGAAGGATGATAGCAACAATGACTTCTATGTATCATTTGGTGACGACTCTTTGAGTCTCAAGCGGAGGTCGCCTGATGGAAAGGAACAACTGCTACACACGAACCAGGAAGTGGTAGGAGAGAGAGGACTGTGGCACAATGTAAAAATTGTGTTTCTGAATCAATCTATAAGAGTTTACATAGATGACACCTTAAGAGCAGATGCTTCCAAGGACCAACTGAACGGTTACCCTGCAAACCTATCTCAAATCGGACTTAGAGCATACAAGGACATGGCTGAATTTGGTCCTCTTATTATAGGCCAGTGGCAGAGAGAGTCATCGAACGATAGAGCTATCGAACCTAGTAATTACTACCCTTACTATGTGACTAGCGGACTTGGGCTGTCCAAACTGGGATACGATGAGTTTATTGATTCGGATTTCTCGGTCTTTGCCAAAAAGAACATCATAATGACATTCGATCCCCCACGTCACTCAGAAGGAGAGATCGGTAAATACTTGGATTTTGTAAAGTCCGGCGGCACCTTGATAGTTATGAATCTTGATAAATATAATGATTTTAGCGGTATTTTTAGCAGTCTTCTCTCGATTCATAACGGGAGCAGAGTTGGATTTGATGCATTGACTAATGCTGTAAAAGGCAAATCAAATGGGGCAGAAGTGAGTGACGGCAAACAAGAAATTCAAGAACGGCAATATATCAATATTTCAGGCGAAACTCCTAGTATCGAATTTACAAATTCTTCTGATCTGAGCGTACTGTCATTTTATGCAAACAAGAATCAAGCAGTTGCACCGTTTGCAATCGAGAAGAGTCTTGGGCAGGGAAAGATTATTTTTGTGAATATTATAGGATATTTTGAAGCCTTGAACAGATCACCTGAACAATTCTTCTTTTCTCTTTCCAATATTTCAAATCTAATTGGACTTGGGTCAGATAGTGAACATATTGATACGAAAGGTCACAACATAATGTATAGTGATTTCCGAAACAACAATAGTAGAAATGAAGGAACTGTACTGGATGAGAAAATTCTAGGATCTATCGAGCTGTCTGGGAATACAATACTTAGGAGCCCATCAGTATTTATTCCAAGTGACGAATCAATTTCAAGTATTTACGTGAGAAATATGTCTATTATTACACAATCAACTCGACGTGATGGATCTTTCACCGATGACATCACAGATCCCGCTCCTAAATCAGATAGAGAAAGATTGAATAATATAAAAATAAAAGACCTTGTACTGTATGGTCAGTACCAAGCAGTAATAAGTACAAATGGATCCGTGTCATTGCCTACCATGTCCTCCCACGGTAAATATGTTGGAATTTCACTGCCGACGAGATTTAATATGAGTGTTAATCTATCAAACAATGCTTATGCGCAATTCAATATAGAGGGAAATGACCCGGACGACCAACAACCAGTGAAAATTACAAATGGGTCAATTTACTTAGGTATAGTATCAAATTCTCCTAATTTGAAATCTACATCTGCTGTGATGAGATCTCCAGAGGTGCAAACAAAAGGAAGGGTCGGTTTTGAAGAGTTCGGGAAATCAAAGACAGAAACGGAGGACGGAATTTTGGAAACCAAAATCGATCATGTTGACCAATACTATGACCGCAACGGAAACGAAACTAGAACACAGTTCATAACATTTCTAAACGATATTCAGATCGAGGGAAATATTGTTTCAGATGACGATCAGAGTAATATACAGCTATTAGTACCAGGCGACATTTCGGAACGAGCCAAGTCCAGCGGTGTGTTCATACCACTTCAGAAGGTAATATTCTCGGTTCCCAGTGTAATCTTGATGATTTCCGTAGCAATTGTAGCTGGAATAGGAGCATATTATTGGTCACACACAAGGAAGGAAAAAAGGAATCTAATTTAGCTATTGAATAGCGGCTAAGCTTTCGTACTATTAGCATATGCTCCTAGATAAATATTTTAGACAGTCGTAGGTAGTGTCCACTCTGAAACGATCAAAGTGCAACTTTCTTAACATCAATCCAGACGATAACATAGTAAAAATTGCATTTGTAATTCTACCTCTGCTCTTGTCGGCTTTTACTCACATTTGGAATCCTGTTGGGTCTCCGAGTATCCATGATGACGAGGGTCATTATATAAGAAGGGCATTACATGTATCAGAAGGACTAGGGGCTCAGGAAGAAAGGAGAGGATATGATCATCCATATTTCGGATGGCTTTTCCTAGGAAGTATGTTTAATATTATTGGCTATCCCGATTCGCTTAGTCCAAGACTTGGAGATGTCCACTCTATTGAGGAATTATGGTCTGTTCCAAGAACACTTATGGGAATTATTGCAGTTGTTGACACATTTCTTGTTTATACGATTGCAGAGATAAGGTACAATAGAAAAATTGCCTTTATTGCCGCAGTTTTGTTTGCAGTCATGCCCGCGAGCTGGTACACGAGGAGTGTATTTTTAGAATCTATACAACTACCTTTGATTCTATTATCAATTTTATTTGCAGTAATTTATAAGAAAAGTTACAATTACAAATTGACCAGTGAAGATGGTACATACTACAATCTGCTTCTATTATCCTCTCTTTCTGGAATCTTTTTAGGGCTGGCTATATTTACAAAAATTCCAGCATTCACTTTCATTCCTTTGTTAGCATTTCTTATAGTTGAGGGCGACAAACGGATCAATCAAGCTAGCAAAAGAATCACAGTGAATAGGCTAAGGTTTTTGATCCTTTGGTTTATTCCTGTAATTTTAGTTCCGACGCTCTGGCTGGTGTATGCCATTTCGGCTGATGACTATGACAAGTTTATCGAAGGTATCAACTTTCAAATGTCTAGAAGCAGTAAGCCTTTACTTGATTCCTTACAGTTATTTTATAGCACCGACCCAATTCTGCTAATACTCGGAATATCTGGTATCGCCTTTTGTGCCGCTAAAAGGGAATTCCTTTTTTTAGTTTGGATCGTGCCATTTATGTTGTTTCTATATATTCTTGATTATGCTTCATATTTTTTCCTTATCCCTATAATACCCGCGCTTTGTATTGCCTCGGCTGTGATGATAAGTGATTCTGTAGATGCAATATTCAAACGTAGAAAAAGAATCAAACAAATATTACCCTTTGCTGCAGTTTCTGCGGTTGGCGCGTTCGGACTCGTATCCACTACAGCCTTAATAATGAGTCAGGAAAACTCATCTTATGTAATAGCAGCAGCCGCTGCGACGCATTATTTGCCAAACAGCAGTCCCGTTTCAAGTGCTGGTAATATCACTCAAAATACACTCAATTATGACGGAGGTTTGACTGTTATTGCTAGTCCAAAACTTTATTGGATAATCCAATATGTATTTGATAAGCATGAATATGATTACAGAACTCAGTTCAGCTTGATCAGTATGAAGACTCTTAACAACATATTAGAGGGCTCTGAAAAGGTTCTCATGGTAGCAGATCCCGGAATACTGGAGATAATTAGTAATGAAAGAGAGCCAGACAATGAAAGGGCAAAGCTAAGAGCAGAGAGGCTGTCGGAAATATATAATAATACTGAACTAGCAGTCAAATTGGACAAGATAGAAATTAGAAAGAACTATTAGATCTGAAAGCTTAACCAATCTCAACCTAAGTTTTGTGACAAATAACGTGAGGAGGGGAAGAGGCAACCTTAATATTAATTGCAGAAGCAATACAGTGGTTTTGTATGACTATTACTTTACTCAATCTTTCTGGATATAAGAGTATCAATCTATTGAAGTCTTTATTTTATCCATGGTATTTCAAGCCAATACCCACGCACCGAGTGTTTAGTTGGGATAACTTTTATCCTATTATATTTTTTGACTTAATATCGATTCCCAATATAGCTCACTGTAGGGTCATATCATGCAAAAAGTGATCGTCACTGGCGGGGCAGGGTTTATTGGATCTCATCTAGTGAGAAAATTGTCTTCAGACAAGGATTATCAGACCGTCGTCATTGATGATTTAAGAAATAATGATAAAAATGTTGGGCCAAGTCCAAAGCAAACTGAGCACAAACATTCTGTAACATATTACAAAGCGGATCTAAGAAATAGAGATCTCATCATGTCTATATTTAAACGAGAGAGGGTAGATACATGCGTTCATTTGGCCGCAAATATTAATGTCGATAACTCTTTTCTTGATCCCTATGACATGATTGATGCCAATGTCGTAGGCACTTTTAACGCGTTGGAGGCGTGTTCAGAATATGAAACTGCAAACTTTGTATTGGCGTCTTCAGCTGCTGTATATGGAGAGGGTACAGAATCACGTATTTCGGAAAGTCATGTTTTAAATCCACTGTCTCCATACGGGGCAAGCAAGTTGGCAGCAGAATCACTTGTTAGTGCTTATTCATTATCTAAAAAGGTTCGTAATGCTATAGTGTTACGTCTATTCAACGTTTATGGTGAAGAGCAGCATTTAGTTCCCGGAGTAATTGGCAAATTCGCAGGACGGTTGGCCAAAAACTTGCCCCCTGTAATCTATGGAGACGGAACTCAAGTTAGGGATTTTATCTCAGTGAGGGACGTTGTCAACTCTATATTTACATCTTTAAAAGTACAGCAGAAAGGAATCCTATTAGACGAGTACTCACCAACTTCCTTCTGTTCGCAAGTATTCAATATTGGAACAGGAATACCAACTAGTATAGATAGTCTTGCAAATAAAATGATCCAGCTCTCAGGTCTTACCCTACAGCCAGTATATGAGGAAAAAGGCGCTTTCGCCGAAATAAATTACAGTTGCGCAAATACACACAAGGCAAGAGATCATCTAGATTTCAAAGCTAATAGCAAGTTAGAAATTTTCTTACGGCAATTACTAGGGCGAAAAACAAAATAAATGCGGCACCAAGTAGACAGTGATAGTAGAAATTTACAGACATCATCTCGAAGTCAAAAATTTGTTACAACATATGATTTTTCTAACCCATCTACTAGAGAGGCGAAGACATGCGATAGAGCTCGTATAAAGATAACGAAATCTTGTAACTTAATGTAGGATCGAGAGTTGTATTAGTGGAGGGAATTTTTTCATGTAGTAATGTATCACCTTTATTACAACATATTTTCACTCTGCCAGTTCTGATTGTGCTTTTTACAATATGCCTAAAGGGTTTGGAGATAATAGAATATTAATATATAAGTAGTAGGATTAAAAAATAGAAAGATGTTTAATAGGTCATTATTTAGCCGTAAGGTTATCCTGCCTACTCTTGCTATTCTCTTCCTACTAGGAGCATCAGTGGCAGGAACAGGATTTGTTACGACGGAAGCGCAATCACAGAATGCCACAAACGCGACTAGTATGAGTACAAACCAAACTGGGACAAATAATCAGAGTGCAGGGCCACTGAGTAATCTAACTAGAGCAGACTTTGATCCCGTAGGTGATAACTTGGCTATTGCACGTGAAGCGTTGCAAAATCAGGATCCAACCTCAGCGTATAATGCATTAGGATCGGCTGATATCGATTTATTCGGTATTGCCACCAGCCAGGGAAATCAGAGTATGGCTACGCTAAATATTCAGTTCCAACCAATAAGGGAAGGTTTGCAACAAGCACAAAAGGCACTGGCAACAACCAATGATCCCTCTGCAGCATTGGACAGTCTGAATTCTGCGGACGTCAAGTTCTTTGAATTACTAAATAAATTACCGTCGGAAGAATCGGAATAGGCAGCGAAATAATCTTAGTATTGAATAAGCTTTATTCGAAAAGTCAATACTACTCTCCTCATTTATTTGAATCTTTTTTATCTACCAGTCGTTATGCTTTCTAACTGTTTTTGCCAGGACGTGTACAATAATTAGAATAACTAGACCGTTCTGTTTGATTATTTCAATGAATTTGCATATACTGGTATGAAGTCATTTCTTTCCTTACAAATTCATTTAGAGGGATGCAATTAACTCTGCCTTTCAATTTCTTCTGTATCTTGTCAGATAATCTTATGATTGTATTTGATACTTGAGAAGGCTAGAATAATGATACTAGCTAGAATATCTTGAATATCTGATATAGAATCCGTCATTTAGAAAACATTATGTAAGAGAATAAAATTGTAGCAATAGATTCACTGATGTTGTTTTTTTGCAAATATGATAATAGAAATGCAATACTAATCAAGATGATAATATGATAGCAAGTCATTTCCAAGATATTTCCGTTCGATCGCCTTGCAACCACCACGGACTAAGCATGTCAAATCATATTTACAGAATATGCCTCCAAATCTAATACAAAAGCCTTATTGATTACTAGTAGTCGATAGTTTGTATATTTCGCGAATCCTATATTTTGAATATTGAAGGACAATTCGAGTAGAGAATTAAATTTAATCTTACTATTTGATACAGTACAGCACGTGAAATTGAATGGCCATTATGAAGGTCTGGATCAGCACAAGAAGGGGGACCATATCGAACCCATATAAAAAGAGTGATATCCAGAACGGTGTAGTAAACTCAATGACGGTCTAATAATAGATCATACACAATAACCAGCACGACAATGATATAAGGCTAATATATTTAATTCAATGTCATAAGTGATGTCTGCGTCAAGGCGTACGTCGGATAGTAATAATAAAAATGAAATGTTAAACAAATTGAGAAAGCACAATTATGGACAGTTTGTACCATCGTTTGAACCCGATGTCGGTTTTTGCTATAATGAGTTTGAATCGTTCAATGTTAGAGACCAAGTCCATTTCTTTGATACCCTAGAAAAAGCAGGAGGAGTGATAGCCGACAAAACATTATTTACAATTCTGAAATGCAATTTTTGTGGCTTCCCATACTTTTGTATAAAATATATCTGTAAATTCTGTAGATCATCTAACATTGCTCGTGGCACAGCTATAGAACATGACACATGTGGAAACGTCGACTTTGATTATAAATTTAAGTCCGTGGATGGTAGACTGAAATGTGACAAGTGTCAAGAGGAATTGAAAGCCTTGGGCGTAGATTATTCAAAAATAAATTACTATTATAAGTGTCTGGAGTGCAAATCTACGCTTCAAGACGTAGAACACCACTATGGCTGTTTGCATTGTGGAAAATTTCTTACTCAGGATGAGCTTCAGACTTTACAGTTATTTTCGTATAAGGTGATCGCTCAAAAATTATCCCCTATTCTAAACAAGAATAACTATATTTGCTCTGTTAAAGATGGATTAAATAAAGCCGGTATAGCCTCTGATATGTCTCAAGAACTTCTAGGGACTTCAAAGGTACAGCATACCTTTGATCTCGTAGTATACTCTAAGGACAACCAACCAATGCTTGTATTGGACATCCTTGAATCTACATTAAATGGAAATGAAATGGAGAAAAAAGAAGATGAAGCATTTGTATTATCATTCATTTCAAAGTGCATAGAGGTAAAGGTGCTAAATAGAGTGTTAATCAGCTTTCTGGAATTGAGTGATAGACTTAAACAGTTAGCGAGTGCGTACCAAATCAACATTATTGAAACTACATACGGGGATGATACTTTACCTGAAGTAGTTGGCGAAATGGTTAGACTGTGTAATGTAATTGAGAATAAAGAATAAAAATAATAGCTAAGACTTTTGAATATGACTTCAAATCATCGATCGAGTTTTGACAACAAGAAAAAAGATCTACTTTTGATTGCTACAGTCACGCTTGAACTTCTAGTGGGCATAATTGTATTTTCAAGTAATCTTATCATAGTATTGCTTGCGATAGCCCCTTCGATTATATCATTTTCGACCCTACGAGTGAAACTTATGCAAAGGAATGAGTTCAAGAATGATAATGAGATGAAAAAAGGGTCACCAATTTTTTTGTTTGGGGCTATCTTAGCGCCTATTTTTTTAGGTATTACCGTTTTAGTCTATAATCACTATGATTCTGACCCAATGGGTTTGATGTCACTGTTTTTTCATGCCCTTATCTTCCTCACACTTGTATTTACCTTCATGCTGACAATCTTCTTTGTGCCCCTAGCAATTTACAAGGTGGAGAACAGAACCCCTCCTGGAGTATCGATGAGGCGTTATCCCCTTTTAACGGTAATTGTTCCGGCGTACAACGAAGGGAGAAACATAGGTGGAACTCTCGAATCGATCTTGGAGACGGACTACCTTAACAAAGAGATATTGGTAGTAGACGATGGTTCGAATGACGATACGTATTATGTTGCATCCAAGTATTTAGAAAGATTACCTGTGGGCAGATTTTCTATTCTGAGGAAGCCCAACGGTGGAAAGGCTACTGCGATAAATTATGGCATAAGATATGCTAAGGGCGAAATAGTAGCAGTCATAGACGCTGATTGTCGGATAGAGAGGTCCTCACTAAAAGAGATTGTGAAAGAATTTCAAAAAACCGGTGTTATAGCTGTGGCTGGTGGAGTCAAAATCTCAAATCGCATCAATATTATGACAAAATGTCAAGCTTTGGAATATCTAATTTCCATCAACGTACACAGAAGAGCTTTTGGCTCGGCGGGAATTACTCTAATAGTTCCTGGGCCCTTAGGAGCATTTGACAAGAAGACTCTCCTTGAAAGAGGATTATTTGATAATAATACTTCTACTGAGGATTTTGATGTTACCATGAAGATGTTAAAAAGCAGGGGGGAAGTCCCCGAAGTTGTTGCACAATCGTACACAAAGGCACCTTCCACAATAACTGGTCTTTATGGTCAGCGGAGCAGATGGTATAATGGTGCCTTTAGAACCTTATTGAAACACAGAGGTGTCTTGGCAAATGCTAGGTATGGTGTTTTAAGGGAATTTCTGTACCCAATCAAATTGCTTTCGTTTCTTATTATTCCTTTTTTCGACATGATAATTATTGCATTTACTATTGCTGCTGTTTTTACAAGCACGTGGTTCTTTCCTATAGCCTGGATAACTTTGTATTTTTGCTGGCAATTTCTAGTTTCCCTTATTTCGATCATGTTGGATGGGGGAAAGGATTGGCGACTTGCATTATACTCGCCCCTTTTTGTCATTGGGTACAGGCATTTTATCGATTTTATTATGATAAAAAGTATCTTTGAAGTTCTGTTTTATGAACGAAAAAGTACCCAAAGTCAGCAGCAATGGCATGTTTCATCTAAAAAAGCTACGTAACAAGTCCCAATAGAGTGATTAAGGAAAGACAGAATATATTTAGGAAATAGGCAGTTGCTGAATATATTAATTTGAACTCGAAGCTTGGTACAATAGATGTGAGAATGTCGACAACTCCATATTCTTTGATCTGACTACTTCGATTAGATTTTCAACATTAGTTATTTCACGAGTATCAATTTCATTGGTATATTTTCCGTCTATGCATTTAATGATACTTTGAGGATGGATCGTGATTACCGCATAACCGTATCTAGATATATTGGAGTCAATTTCCTTTAGAATACGTTTAATTGGAACTTTAAAAAGGCGAGATCTTTTGAAAGTATCATAACCTGTCATCTGTGGGATATGGTAAATACTATTAATAACCTTGTCATCTAATGGGTCTTGCTTTTCTTCTATTCTTTTTCCAGGACTCTGATCCTGAGTGTGCTTCATATTAAATGCCTCATTCTCGTCCAAATCAAGCTCCGAGCTTAAGACGCTTATCCCCAACCTCTTCATTGCTTGGAGAGTATGTTCATTAAAGCTGTTGTAAGGCGGAATAAATACTTGAGGACACCGTCCAAAAATATGCTCAATCTTGTTAAGTGCATCAAATAAAAATTTGTGTTGTTGAATTTCACTCATCAATGCAAAATCTGTGTGCTCCCAACCATGTATAGCCAATTCAAATAGGTCCAAATTCAGACCTTCTTCAATCTTTTTTATCACTGATTGGGATTCATTCACGTAACTTGCAACTAAAGCCAGAGATAACTTTTGGTTTTTTTCAATAAATAGATCCATTATGGCCAGTTCTGCGTCTATCAGATTATATTCATTTTCTGGCACGTCATATGGTATGTCATCGAATCTAAATATTACATAATTGCGAGAATGTGGGGCTTGATGGGAGAATGAAGAACCAATCGCGGAGATAGAAGTGGAATTATTAAGAGAAGGGACGGAATCAAAAGCCTTCCTAATCCATCTTCTAATGAGAGATTTAGAATTATTCATGGCCATAAATTGGAGACCGATCCTATATAGATGGATTAAACTAGAATATCTTTGTATAAAGATTTTTCATTGGAGAACACGATAAGAGTGGATGACTTTATTTCAACGCTTCTTGTAAACTTGAAAAAAGCAGTAGTTTAATGACGGGGACGAGACGAAGGAATCAATGAATCTGGAAATATTATATGCTCCTACCGCCAGTGCTTTTGGCGGCTTAACTGACAACAGAACATAGTACAGAGGCCAGGTAATGAAATGCATTCCCTTTTCATAAACTAGTTCTAATTGATAGTTTGACGCAGCCTCAGTAATCGGTTGAGGCAGAAGAGGTTTTTTTCTCTTATTCTTAAAAAATCCGTAGACTCCATAACCTACGCCTAGTTTCCGCCCGATTTTTGCAAAAGGATTTCTCTCACTTGGCTCGTTAACGATAAAGAGTCCATTGGGTTTCAAGGACTTTGAAATACACTCAAGAATTTTATCGATATCAAAATGGTGTAGAACCGAAATCGAAAATATAACATCGAAATAGTTTTCTCTAAATACACAATTATTTCCAGATGTTTTTGCGAAGAGAATATTCCAGTTAGTTGGCAAAGGCCTTTTTTTTGCCAAACGCATCATATTCATTGATATATCTATGCCGACGTAATCTACGGTCAAAAATTCTAAATTTTCAAGATATGCTATGGCAGATCCATTGCCGCACCCAATCTCGCCAATATGCATATTTTTTTTGTCATGGTCTGGCCATTCGTTTCTGATACACTCAGCACATACATTTTGATAATCTTCAAACATTTTTCTGTCCATATATGGATTGAGACTCTCAATACTCTCCGGCCATCCTTCTTCAGCAGTATCATTCCAGTATTTTTCTTCGTACATTAGATTTTGGTCTCTAACTTCTGGCATAATATCAACAATCCCATCAATTACTTTAAAGGAATGCCCATTTTCACACCGCGCTGAGATCGAATCAGAATTTATGTTTGTACGGCAAGTCGGGCAAATCAATAGCTGCATTTGAATATTCTACGATAAACTCATATTCCGTATATATCTTATGTTGTGCTAAGCTTTGCAAAGGAGCGAAGCTACGAGTTTAGGTTATTTTTCCCTTCTAAGTTAACGATTGAGTAGGTAGCTACGAATATTCTCCGATATTTGTGAGTATATTTGCACGCGAGAGAATATCCGGAGATAATACTGTGTGCATTATACTTATATTTTCTAGGACTAAAATTCAGATATACATCCAAAGCGATTCACTATACGATAGGAGTAAAGCTAAAAGAACGATAGAATATCTCAAGAGGAACTGAGGGAATTGATTATTACTTACATGTTCGAGAGTTCGACTATGAAATCTGAGACACGTTTACAATCTGCTGCTTTTCATTGTCTCCTTACATAACTGCATTGTCAAATCAGATACTAGAATTAACAATCTAGGAGGTGGAAATATCTTCAAATTAACAAGGTCTAGTGATACGTAGTCAGATCATTAGAGACGAACACATTTTATTCCGGCACATATCTGTATATTGGAAACGGCAAGGTATATCAACTCATGATATGGAGACTAAAAAAACAGGAACAAGTGAAGAAAAAACCTGATGAAAATGTTCAAGATGGTTTGCATCCTTGTGTTGCTTTTAGACTAGACGACGTCCAGGATCTATATCTTAACGATATACAAATGGCCATAATCGATAAGTTTAGAGAGGAAAATGCGAAACTGACCATTGGAATTATTTGTAATGCTTTTGGTGAGGACTCGATATTATTGAATTACATTAAAAATGCTACAGGAAAAAGAGATAGTTCCGTAATTAGAGTGGCAGCACATGGATGGAACCATGAAGACATGACCAAACTGAAGAAAGAAGAACAGGCGCTGCTTATCGAACGATCTAACCATAAAATATTTAATACTCTCGGTATTCGTCCTTCAGTATTTATTCCCCCATACAATTTGTTGAACGACGATACAATTGCAGCCCTCCGGCAAAATAAAGTGCCGTACTTAAGTTCAAGTTTAAAAAATGGTCCATCCCCCCATAAAATTCAAAAGTCAATGCCTTACCACTATCCCGTGACAGTGCCTTCAAGCTATGTTTTTCTTAACAAATTTTGGTATGAAATAGGAAATACAAAAATTGTAGGTAAGATCCGCCAAAGCGTTGGAAGATATGGATACGCCATTGTTCTAATTCATCCTCAACAGTTTGTTCCAAATAAGGCATTTACCTACAAACGAGAATCAGTCAAGGAAAAAAAATTGAGGAAGCTTAAAACTCTAATTCAAAGTATTCGAGGCATCGGGCTAGATATAATATCGATAGAGGAAATGAATCAGCTATCATGAAGCTTAACTCAATGTCATGAACACATCTTATCATTGGGAAATAAACTGAAGCTGATCTGGCGATTCATTGTCATATATTGAAATTTGAGCATGTACGGAAATGACTGGGACCTTGACAGAAGATATTTGAGATTTTAACCGGTAGAGATATGCCTCTATTCATAAAGTTAGGCTATCGAGCCGAAACACTCCTCCAATTATTCTTTGTTTTTCTTGAAAGTATTA
>Ga0209382_10002899_pt1 | contig 24372 bp, 24 predicted proteins | sample SoiMetdeltSBSDD5_FD_187599 | JGI IMG/M metagenome (GOLD analysis project Ga0209382, IMG submission 187599) | Bulk soil microbial communities from a Populus tree surrounding site in Tennessee, USA - Soil MetaG P. deltoides SBSDD5 (SPAdes) (version 2) | ecosystem: Environmental > Terrestrial >...
GCTCGAAACTGGAGGGATCCTCCATGTCGGCCCAAACCACGTGCCAGCCGAAGGATTTGAACGAATGGTTGAACTGATTGATCGAACCACCGTAGAGCTGCCGTGCGGCGATGAACTCGTCCCCTGGCTGCATGAGCGAGTGAAAGATGATGAGCTGCGCCCCGTGCCCCGAGCCCGTGGCAAGCGCCGCCGTGCCGTTTTCGAGCGCTGCCACCTTCGCCTCGAGAACGGCCTGCGTTGGATTCATGATCCGCGTGTAGATATTCCCGAATGCCCTGAGCGCGAACAGATCGGCGGCGTGTTTCACGTCGTCGAAAACAAAGGACGTCGTCTGATAGATGGGCGTGGCCCTGGCCCCGGTCGCAGGATCGGGCTGAGCTCCGGCATGGATGGCCAGCGTATCGAAACCGGGCGTCTTGTCGCGTGTCATGCTATCCTCTTTGGCTCGGGAAGGGTTCTCATAGCGCGGTCACGGCATGCAAACAATTGCCGGGGACCGACAACGCCCAAGCCACTTGCGGGCAAGATGTTTGTCGTGCACATGCCCGGAAACGAACGAACAATTGGGAAGACTTTATGGCCCCTGTCACCAAGGAAATGATCTTGAGCCGATTGTCGGCCGTCAGGGCGCCGGGCGCCAGCGTCGACATCGTTAGCGCCGGTCTCGTGTCCGAGATCATCATCAATGAGAGCAATGTCATGTTCGCCCTGATGGTCGAAGGTCAGGACGCCAAGCGCATGGAAGCCGCGCGCCAGGCAGCCGAGGCCGCCGTCAGAGCAGTGCCGGGGATCGGCAAAGTCATGGTCGCGCTCACGGCCGACAGACCTGCGCCGCGCGCCTCCGCAACGCCCGCGCAAGCGGCGCGCCAGGCACGCGGCACCGCCGTTCCCGGCATCTCTCACATCATCGCCGTCGCCTCGGGCAAGGGCGGCGTCGGCAAATCGACCACTGCCGTAAACATCGCCCTGGGACTCGCGGCCCATGGTTTGCAGGTAGGCATTCTCGATGCCGACATTTACGGTCCCTCCATGCCGAAGCTTTTGGGCCTCACGCAGCGTCCTCAGCTTGCCGGCGACGGCTCCAAGATGCTGAAGCCGCTTGAACGCTATGGTCTCAAGGCCATGTCCATGGGTTTCCTCGTCGAGGAGGGCACCCCCATGATCTGGCGCGGTCCCATGGTCATGGGAGCGCTTGTGCAGATGCTGCGCGAGGTCGCCTGGGGCGTTCTCGACTGTCTCGTCGTCGACATGCCTCCGGGCACCGGCGATGTCCAGCTCACCCTTGCCCAGCAGACCCCGCTGTCCGGCGCGGTCATCGTCTCGACACCGCAGGACTTGGCTCTCATCGACGCGCGCAAGGGCCTTGCCATGTTCGAGAAGGTGAATGTGCCCGTTCTCGGCATCATCGAGAACATGAGCTATTTCGTGTGCAATGCGTGCGGCGCCCGCCACGAGATCTTCGGCCACGGCGGCGCCCGCGCCGAAGCGGAGAAGCTTGGTGTTCCTTTCCTGGGCGAGGTGCCGCTCGATGCCGAACTTCGCCAACGCTCCGATTTGGGGGAGCCGGTCACGGCCCTGGCTCCCGCGTCTGGCCTCGCCGGCGTGTACAACGACATAGCTGGGCGCATTTGGGACGCTGTTTCGGCCCGCCAAAATGCTATGAAGCAGCCGCCGCGCATCGTCATTGAGAGGTAGTGCGAAACTGGAAATGAGCTTGATTTCACCCCCGCCGGACGCGAAATATGCCGCTGTCGGATGCGAGTCGGAGCTCTTTTCGACAGGCCGCTCCCGGCCGGCCAAGGAACCGTGAAATGAACAATGTCGTTCGAACTGGCGGATTCGTCCTCATTGCCCTGGGCGTGCTGGCCATTCTCCTGACGCTTGTTATGGGCGATTCCCTTCCAGGGCTGACGCTTGACTCGGGCGCCACGCTTCTGGCCGGAGGTTTCATCGCTTTGGGCCTGAGCACTCTTGCTGCGGCGGTCGAGACCTTGCGTGCCTATCTCGCTGTGGAAGAGCAGGGAGCCGAGACATTCGAGGCGAGCGCCGCTCCTCTGCCACGGCCCTTTGCCGAAAGCTCCAGTCCCGCAGAGGCGCCCTTCAAACCGCGAGGCAATGCGCAAGGCGCAAGGCTCGAGGAGCCGGAGTTGACCCCGCCGCGTCTCGACAAGCAAAGGCCCGCCGAGGAGCGCTTCTCGCTTATTCGGGAAAATCCCCCGCCTCCTGCTCCCGAGCCTGAGGTCGAGGACGTGCATGATTACGAACAAGTGCCGGACGAGGAGATATCCGAAGAGGAACTCTATGTGGTCGAAGAACGCACCATCGCCGGTAAGCCGGCCCGCATCCTCTCCGACGGCACGGTCGAAGCTGAAACTGACGATGGCTGGATGCGCTTCGAGAACGTGGAGCATCTGGAGGAATACATGGAAGCGGTGCGCAGCCAGCATGGCTGATCCACTTCTTGGAATGCCGGTTTTGCATTCCCTCGCCATTGCTGATCGTGCTACCCCTTGAGCCTCATGGAGGGCGGAACCCAGATCAGGCCGCCCATGCAGGAGCAATGGAGCAGCATTCATGTCACAATTGGCGCTTGCCATTCTATTCGTTTTGTCGTCGAGCCTTTCCGCCGCCGCGCACCCGGGTCCCGAATCCGCTCATGGTTTTGCCGCCGCATTTCTTCATCCGTTGTCCGGCCTCGATCACCTCTTGGCCATGGTGGCCCTAGGCTTTTGGGCGGGCATCGCGGGGGGTAGGGCGTTGTGGCAATGGCCTGCAGCCTTTCTCTGCTTTCTGCTCGTCGGCGCCTTGTGGGCTCAGGGCATCGAGCGTCTGCCTGTCGCCGAAGAACTGGTTTTCGGTTCAGCGCTAATCTTCGCTTGCCTTGCCGGCTTGCGCCTGCGCCTGCCGAATGCCCTAGCTCTGGCATTGATCGCCACCGCGGCCGTCGCGCATGGCCATGTCCATGGCCGCGAACTCGCCCTTGGTCCCTCCGATCTGGGCGCCGCTTTTGGTTTCATTGCGGCGACGGCCGCTCTTCACGTCCTGGGCGTTCTCCTCGCCTATCTGACGTCGAGAACGGAAGTGCGGGCCTTGCGCGCCACCTCATAGGCGATCGACCCGCGCCACATTCTCTGCCACCAGGATCGTCCTTCGTCCGTGACGACGATGATCTTGTAGTCGGAGCCGAGTTCGATGATGCGCTCGGCCGGATTGCCCACGGCCACGCGGGATTCGGCAATGGCGATTCCCAACGCTTTGAGCAGCGCCTTGGCGTTTTCGACATTCTCCTCGGCTGCCGGCTGCGCCGCTGTGGTGGGCGCAGCCGAGAATAGCGTGATGGGCTCGCCGATCGTGTGGGCAAGCACCGCCGCCCGCCGCACTGCCTGCATGGAGCGTGACGTGCCGTCGGTGCAGATGAAGAAACCCTGCCGTTCGAGGCTATTTCGTGCGACGAGCACGGAGCAGGGGGAAAGCATCGTCACCCGCTGCACGACACCTTTGGAGAACAAGGAGAGCCTCTCGCCCCGCCAGCTCGATGATTCCCCTAGGATCATGAGATTGTAGGGCCCGAGCTCATATTGGTCGAGGATGCCATTGGCCACGTCGGGTGCCGTTTTGAGTTTCAACACCACCGAGCGGCCTTCGGGGTTTGTGTAGACGACCTTGTTGTCGCCGGCGGGATCGCCCCACGCGTCCTCATGCGCGGCTTCCTGCGGCCAATCCGTGACGTCGATTCCCTCCTCTTTCAGGACGTCAAGAGCCGTCTTTAGATGCTTGACGCCTGGAAGTTCGAGTCCGGCCTCGAGCATGCTCTGCCGCGCCAGTCTGACCTGCAGCCCTCCCGACCATAGTTCCTGGTCGATAGGCCTCACGAACAGCACGATGATGTCGCACTCATTGCCGGGCGCCAGTCTTGCTGCAAAGCGCACCGTGATATAGGAGGCCTCCTCTTCGTTGATGCAGGCCAGCACCCGGAAACGATTGCGCCGCTGCACGCGCAAATTCTGCAGCGTCTTTTCGAGCGCTCGCTCCTGCCGGTTGGACAGCGTTGTGCGTTTGAGACGGCTGATCATCCGGAGCCTTACTACCGATGAATTCCGCCAGTTTAACGACCGGAGATGAGCGGCCAGTAGAATCCGGCGAGGAACAGCAGCAGGAAGAATGACACAAACATCATCTTCCAGCCAATCTTGAAGAAATCGCGTGCCCTGAGATAGCCCGAAGCATAGATGATCGTGAAGGCGGGCTGCGCCGCCGCCGTCGCATAACCGAGCCCCGATGAGATGGCGGCGATGAAGCCGATGGTCAGGGGATCATCGCCTGCCATCTGCGCAGCATTGAGCACCACCGGCCCGAACACCGCGATTGCGGCTCCGGCCGTCATAGTGTTCGACACCGCGATGGTGAGCAGCGACACCGCCGCCCACAGCCCAACGCCCTTTTCCGCCCCGAAGGAGGCGAGCAGGGAAAGCATGCTGTTGGCTACCCATTCGGCAGCGCCTGAGGCTTTCATCTCGACGCCGAGGCTGACGGCTGCCGCATAGAGCAGCACCACGCCCCAGTTGACCCCCGCGTTGATATCCTCCCAGCGCACGAGCCCGGTGACGAGGAACAGGAGCGCCCCGCCGATTGCCACCGTGCCCAAGCCCAGGCTGCTGGAATAGAAGATCCAGGCGAGTATGGTGAGGCCGAACAGGGCAAGGGTCAGCCAGTCGGAAGGCTTGACCGGCCCCTGCATCTCGACCTGCGCCCGAAGCCGTGCCACCGCTCGCGACAGATCCGTCGTCTCCGGCTTGAACGTCCATAGGAGCAGGAGCGTCAGGATCGGCAGGCGGATCAGAAACATCGGAAATGCGTAGACGATCCAGGTGACGTAATCGACGAGGAACCGGTAGGTCGAGGGATCGATCGGATTGAAGAAGAACTGCTGCCAGTAGTTGATCATGATCGCATTGCGCGCGCCTCCCGAAGGCGTTGCGATGCTGGCGATCGAGCAGCCATAGGCAATCGAGAATAATATGACCGCCGCCACATTGGGTATTTTCTTGGGTTCGGTCGAGGTGAGGGTGATGAGTGTCGCGCCCACGGGCAGCATCATGGCCGCCACGGTGTGCTCGCCGACGAAGGCAGCGAGGAGCCCGCAAACCAGCGTGATGCCGAAGCTGATCCAGTAGAGATTGGTGCCCGTGAGTTGGACGAGGAACCAGGCGATGCGTCTATCGAGCCTCTGTTTCACGATAGCCACCGCCAGCATCAGCGAACCCATAATGAACAGAACCGAATCCGACATGAGGCTCTGCGCCACCTGATCGGGATTGAGCTTGAGCAGCACCACCTGTCCGACGATGATCAGCAAGGGAACCGTAGGCAGCGGCACGGGCTCGGTGACGAACAGGATCGTCGCCACCACCGACATGGCGAGCACGGTCTGAGCGTCCGCGCTCAAGCCTTCCGGTGTCGGTAGCCTGATGATCACAAACCCGACGAGGAGCGCGATGAAAAACCACTTCCTTTCCCAGAAGTAGTGGATGTTGAATTGTGACTTAAGCAGAAGGAGCCGCTGGTATCCCTGCCGGCGCATGCGCATGAGCCGGGCGGAGGGCTGATGCGCCTGCAGGCTGTCGCGGGCGAGCGAGAAAGCGGCGGTCACGACTCACCTCTTGCGCAAGTCGCGCTCGCGTCATAGGCCTTGGGTCCAGGGAGGAGCCGATGGCTCGCGTTAACGACATATTGGATGGGGCAGATAAAGCATTCGAGACTTCGGTCGAACGCTTGGTAAATTTCCTGAAAATCCCCAGCATTTCGACCGACCCCGCCTATGATCCGGCCTGCCTTCAGGCCGCGCGCTGGGTGCGGGGGCTTCTCACCGACATGGGTTTTCGCGCCCGCTGCGTCGACACGCCCGTGCATCCCGTGGTGATCGGCCGCTACGAGCCCGATCATGTCGATTCCAAAACACTCCATATCCTGCTTTACGGCCACTACGACGTGCAGCCGCCCGACCCGATAGAACTGTGGAAGACTCCGCCCTTCGAACCTTCACGGCGGAAGGACAGCAAGGGAATCGAATCCATTTACGCCCGTGGCGCTTGCGACGACAAGGGCCAAGTGATGACGATTCTGGAGGCCAGCCGCGCATGGTTAAAAGTCAGGAAGGAATTGCCCTGCAGGCTGACCGTCCTTATCGAGGGCGATGAGGAGTCGGACTGCAGCCATCTCGACGCCTTTCTCGCTGCCCATCGGGATGAGCTTTCCGCCGATTTTGTCTTTGTTTGCGACACCTCCATGTGGGACGATTGCACTCCTGCGATCACCACGCGCCTTAGGGGCTGCATCAGCGAGGAGGTAACCATCAGCGGGCCAAGGATCGATCTCCATTCGGGTTATGGCAATGCTGCCGCCAATCCCATTCATATTTTGGCGAAGATTCTGGCCGACCTGCGCGACAAGAGGGGCCGTATTACCCTTCCGGGCTTCTATGAGGGGGTCCACCGCGTGCCCAAGGCCACGATCGCTGAATGGAGCAAGCTCAGGAATCAGGATCGCCGCTTCCTCAAGGGCCTCGGCCTGTCCATACCCCAGGGTGAGCGGGGCTATTCGCTGCTCGAGCAGATATGGGCACGCCCGACCTGCGAGGTGAATGGCATTCTCGGCGGCTATACGGGAACGGGCGGCAAGACCGTTATTCCCGCGCAAGCCTCGGCCAAGCTCTCTTTCCGCCTCGTCGGCGATCAGGATCCTCACGCCGTCAAGAAATCCCTCCGCAAGTTCGTCAAAAGCCGCATCCCCAAGGATTGCCGGGTCGCGTTCAATTCGACGGGCGGAGAGGCGCGCGCGGTCGAACTCGCCCGAGATAATCCCTTCATTGCCAGGGCGGCCGAGGCGCTCTCAGAAGAATGGAAGCGCAAGCCGGTCTTCATCGGCTCCGGCGGCTCCATTCCCATTGTCGGCAGCTTCAAGCGCGTCCTTGGCATGGACAGTCTCATGACCGGTTTCTCGCTCAACGACGATGGCGCCCATGCCCCCAACGAAAAATACGATCTGCGCTGTTTTTGGGGCGGGATCAGAAGTTGGATCCGCATTTTCGACGCAGTGGCAGACTTAAGGCCCATTCATGGCTGATCTCCAACGCATACTTGCCGCAATTGATGAGGGTCTCGACGACAGCGTCGCCAGGCTCTTCGAGCTTGCCCGCATTCCCTCAATCTCGACCGACCCGCAGTTTAAGCAGGATTGCCGTAAGGCCGCTCTCTGGCTTGCGGACGCGTTGAAGCATTCGGGCTTCGCATCGAGTGTTCGCGATACCGAAGGCCACCCCATGGTTGTCGCCCATTACGAGCCGGCCGCGCGCGGCAAAACTGTCGCGCATGTGCTTTTCTACGGGCATTATGATGTGCAGCCCGCCGATCCGCTTGACAAATGGCACACACCCCCCTTCGAGCCGCAGCGCATCAAGAAAAACGGCGCCGAGCGTCTCTATGGTCGCGGGCTTGCGGACGACAAGGGTCAACTCATGACCTTCATCGAGGCCTTTCGGCACTGGCTGGCGGTGGAAGGGTCTCTGCCTTTTAGGATCACAATTCTTCTGGAGGGTGAGGAGGAATCGGGCAGCCCCAGTCTCGTGCCCTTCCTTGCTGCCAACGCCCGCGAGCTCTCCTGCGATGCTGCCTTCGTCTGCGACACGGACCTCTGGGACGAGAAGACGCCGGCCATCGTCACCCGCCTGCGTGGTCTCCTGCATGAGGAGATCACGGTCAGGGGCCCGCGTATCGATCTCCATTCCGGCCTCTATGGCGGCGCCGCCCAGAACCCCGCCCGCGTGCTGGCGAAAATCATTGCGAGCTTCCATGACCGGAGCGGCCGCGTGACCATTCCCGGCTTCTACGATGGCGTCGATGAGCTTCCGCCCACGATCAAGAAGCAATGGAAGTCGATGAAATTCTCCGAACGTTATTTTTTGCGCCAGGTGGGACTCTCCGAGCCCGCGGGCGAGAAGGGGCGCATGCTGCTCGAGCAAATCTGGTCCAGGCCGACGCTCGAGGTCAATGGCATCTATGGCGGCTACACGGGCAGGGGTACGAAGACGGTGCTCCCCGCCGAGGCGACGGTGAAAATCTCATGCCGTCTAGTCGGCCGCCAGAATCACAAGAAAATTCGAGCCGCACTGCGCCGCCATGTGAAATCGCTTCTGCCCAAGGATTGCACGGCAAGTTTCGGCGGCCATGCCGGCAGCCCCGCCGTCGTGATTTCCGAGAAGAGCCCGTTCATCGCCAGAGCCGCGGAAGGTCTCAAGAGGGAATTCGGCCGCGACCCCGTGTTCATCGGCTCGGGTGGGTCCATCCCCGTCGTCGGACATTTCAAGGATGTCCTGAAGATGGACAGCGTTCTGGTGGGCTTCGGCCTCAATGATGACGCCATCCATTCGCCGAATGAGAAATACGATCTCGCAAGCTTCCACAAGGGCATCCGCAGCTGGGCCTGGATCACCGACGCCCTTGGCCGAAAGGTCTAGCCGATCTCGAAGTTCTTCACATGCGCCGGCAACTCGACGCCTTTAAGGCAGCGTGGATCAGGGATTGCGTCGAGCGCCTTGAGTTCAACTGGGATAAGCCCCGCCCAGATCGGCAGGGCATAATCTTCCTCATCGTCGATGGGCTGGCCTTTTCTTATTTTTGCTGAAGCCTCGTCGAGTTTCATGGCGAGCACGGTCGTAGCTTTCAGCTCCTGCGCCGTCACCGGCCTCAGCATGTCCCAACGGCCTGCATAAAGGCCGTTCACGAAATTCCTAAGCCGCGCATCACCTTCTCGTTTGGGTCTTTCACCTTGCGCGCCTTGGGAAACCCTTCTCGCTCCTCCCTTCAGGATCATTCCTGAGGATTAGCGTCCGCCCCGCGACGTGCTATGGTGATGCTGGAGGCGGCTTTCGGCAAGGAGGTGCGCCATGCGCAACCTGAGATGTTTCGCTGCAGCCGCGGCAGTGGGGGGCCTACTCGTTCTCCCATACGCTGGCTGGGCGAGTCCTCTGACCGCTAACTTATCTGCTGTCGGATTGACCACGCCGTTAATCACTGATGGTCCGGTCCTAAAGATTCACGGCTGGCACTGCGCCAAGAGGAAAGGCTGGTACAAGGGGAACAAGGTCTGGCACCGCCATCGTCGCGCCTGTTATGAAACGCAGTACGACGACGATGATTATTATGACGATGACGATTACTACCGCAGGTCCCCAAATGTTTACATTAGTCCGGGTCCTTCCATACGTTTGCACCTGGGCAACCATGGGGACTGGCATTAGATAGCCATTTGGCATCGCTGAGGTAGGCATAGGGCCGGGGAAACAGTTCTCGTTTTCCCGGCTTGCATTCAGCTCAGGCGCGACACGTCTGCTCGCACCTTGCAGAGACTTGAGCTTTCCCCTCTAGTAAAAACAATCCGGGCCGAGAGGAGGATCGCCCATGCTTTTGAGCCACGCCCGTGATGATGCGCATCGCTGGATTGACGAGCACCAGGCCCAATGGTCGGCATGGAACGCGCATATCTGGGATCTCGGTGAAACGGCCTGGCGTGAATACCGCTCCGCGGAATGGTACATGCGCAAATTGCGCGATGCAGGCTTCGACGTGGAGGAAGGCTCAGGTGGAATGCCAACGGCCTTTTCCGCGCGCTGGAGCAGGGGCAGGGGCCCGGCTGTCATGGCCTATGCCGAATACGATGCCGTGCCAGGCAATTGCCAGATGGCCGCAACCTATCGAGCGCCACGCTCCGGACTGTCGCGCTTTGCCGGAGGCCACACCGATCCCCATTCCGCTTTGGGGCTGAGTGCTCTGACCGGCGTTCTCGCCGCCAAGGCCGCCATGGAAAAGCACAGTATCGAGGGTGTCCTGCGCTTCATGGGCGAGCCCGCCGAGAAGATGCGGGGCTCCAAGCCCATCCATGCGGCGCTTGGCTACTACGACGGTCTCGACGCTGTGCTTTCTTTTCATCCCTTTTACATGCTGCCTCTGTGCAACACCGCTCGCTGGGACACCCATTGCGGCCCCTATTACGCCATTCTCTATGAGTTCCTTTGCGATGAACCGCAGAGTTGGCTCGCTGCGGCGAGGAAGGGAGCATCGGGTCCCATCCCGTCAGCCCATGCGGAAGCTCGTGCCCCCGGTGCCAATGATGCGGTCGTTGCCATGTACGTCATGTCGAAGATGCTGCGCGATCACATGTTGCCGCACGCTGGAATCTGGAGTCTCAACGAAATTATCCTGGCGTCGGGTCAGGCGACAGCCGACAATCTCGCAGCCGGAGTGGCCCAGATCGTCTTTGCCGCCCGCGCCTCCTCGCTGGCCGAGCTTGAAAGCATCAAGGCCGTGCTCGACCAGAATGCCGAAGCGGCCGCGCGACTGTCTCACTGCAGAGTGCGGCGACACTGGATCTCCAAGTCGCGTCCCGGTCTGCCCAACCATGTCATGGCCGAAGCCGTTTATCGGAATCTGAGCATGATTGGGCCGCCGCGCTGGGGACCTGAGGCCGTTCGCGTCGCGCAAAGCCTTCAGAGGGAGCTCGGCCTTGAACCCATGGCCAAGCCCTTCATTCCCGAGATTGAGGAGCTCATTGCCCCCGAAGCCGCCGAACGCCAGCTGCGCGATGGACTCCCCGCATGGCAGACGCATTACACCTCAGACGATTACACTGAGATGACCTGGCACGCTCCGACGGCGAGGTTCTACGTTGGCCGCCCGGCCCTGCGCGCCCCTGACGGTTTCGCCTATCCCGACTGGGCGATGAATGCATTGGGCGGCATTCCAGAGACCATCGATCCCATGATCGTCACCGCCGCCAAGACCATCTCCGCCACGATCCTCGATCTCCTCGCTGACCAAAAGACGCTCGCCCGCGCCAAGGCCGAGTTCGATGAGCGCACCAGTGGCGGGGTTGGGGGCAAGCGCTGGCTCGCCCCTCTCTGTGACTATCCTCCGCCTATTGAGTTTCCCTGGCCGCGCTATGTCCGTGGCGAGACGAGCCGCGAATGGTGGATTCCGGAGACCGAAGAGGATCGCAGGCTGCACAGGTGAGTTTCCCAGAGCCAGCGGATCTGTTGCCTGGCCAGGACGAGGACCTCTCACCCGCCCGCAATGCGGGGAAGCAAATAGATCTCGGCATTGCCCGGCAAGGGCTGGTCCCAGCTGTCGCGATAGATCTTGCCGTCGATCGAAACGGCGATGCCGCGCTCGATATGGGGCTTTATGCCCGGATGTGTCTCGCCGAGCTTCTGGAACAGCTCGCGGATCGTGCCCGCCTCGACCTCAAGCGAAGAGGCGCCCGAAACCAGAGGTTTGAGCGCCCCCCAGAAATGCACCTGCACCATCAGGCGGCCTTTTTCGACCCCTCGATCGCCTTGAGAATTCTCGGCGGCGACATCGGGATATGGGTCATCCGCACGCCCACGGCGTTCGACACGGCATTGGCGATAGCCGCGAGCGGCGGCACGATCGAGGTCTCGCCCACTCCGCGCACCCCATAAGGATGGTGCGGATTGGGGATCTCCAGGATCACCGTGTCGATGAAGGGCAGATCCGAGCAGACGGGCATGCGGTAGTCGAGGAACCCCGGATTTTGCAGCCGCCCGTCCTCACCGTAAATGTACTCTTCGTTGAGTGCCCAGCCGATGCCCTGCGCCGCCCCACCTTGATATTGACCTTCGACGTAAGAGGGGTGAATGGCCTTTCCGGCATCCTGGATCACCGCATAGCGAATGACCCTGGTAGCGCCCGTCTCGGGGTCGACCTCGACATCGCAAATATGGGTGGCGAAGGACACGCCCGCCCCGTCGGCCACGAATTCATTGTGCCCGGCGATCGGCCCACCGGTATTGGCCGCAGCCGCAGCGATCTCCTTCAGCGACAGGGGAGGGAAATTGCCGGCGTTGGCGCCCGCCGGCCGCGCATGGCCGTCCACCCATTCCACCGCGTCTTCGGGAATGTTCCACATTTTTGCGGCGCGCTTGCACAAGACCTTCTTGGCATTGCGCGCGGCGATCACTGTCGCCATGCCGGAAGAGAAGGTGACGCGGCTGCCGTCGCTCATGTCGTTGTAGCCGAGCGAGCTCGTATCCGCGACGACGCAGCGCACATTCTCGTAGGGAATGCCCAGCTCCTCCGCCGCCATCAGGCACATGGAGGCGCGCGAGCCGCCAACGTCGATTGTGCCCACCGACAAGACCGCCGTGCCGTCGGCATTGATGTTGAGACTGGTCGAGGTCTGGCCGCCGAAATTGAACCAGAAGCCGCAGGCCACACCCCGTCCCTGGCCCTTTTCGAGCGGCGCCTTCATCTGCGGATGGTTCTTCGCCGCCTCGAGCGTCGGTCCGATGCCGATGGGACCATAAGTCGGGCCGTAGGAGGACTTCGTGCCTTCCTTCGCCGCATTCCTGATGCGGAAGTCGAGCACGTCCATGCCGATTTTTTTCGCCACCTCATCCATGACGCTTTCGACAGCGAATGCCGCCATCGGGGCCGAGGGCGCGCGATAGGCGGCGACCTTTGGCCGGTTGACGATTACGTCATAGCCGACGGTCTTGACGTTCTTGAGATCGTAGCAGGCGAAGGAGGTCATCGCCCCAAGTTCTGCCCACATATAGGGGAAGGCTCCATCCTGATAGCGCAGCGTCGCTTCCGCGGCCGTGATGGTACCGTCCTTCTTCGCACCGATCTTGACATCGATCGAGGTCGAACTCGTAGGGCCTGAGGCGCGGAACACTTCCTCGCGGCTCATCACCAGCTTGACGGGACGATTGGCCTTGCGCGACAGGGCGAGCGCGATGGGTTCGGCCCACACATGGGTCTTCCCGCCGAAACCGCCGCCGATCTCAGATGCCGTGACCCTGAGCTTTGAGATTTCCATGCCAAGAAGCTGGGCGCAGGTGTTGCGATAGACGAAATGGCCCTGCGTCGTCACCCACATCTCGCCCTGGCCGTCGGGTCCGACACTCGCCAGGCACGCGTGCGGCTCGATATATCCCTGGTGCGTCTGCTCGGTCCTGAAGGATTTCTCGACGATCACGTCGGCATCCTTGAAACCCTTGGCCGTGTCGCCATGTCCGAATTCCGAACGCTTGGCGACATTGGAGGGCTTGCCGGGCTTGGGCTCCACGCCCTCGGTGAAGATATCGTCGTGGACGATGGGCGCATCGGCCTTCATTGCCTTGTCGACATCCGTCACATGCGGGAGAACCTCGTAATCGACCTTGATCAGCTTCAACGCCTTGCGCGCCGTCGCGGCATCGATTGTCGCCACCGCCGCCACCGCATGGCCATCATAGAGCGCCTTCTTGCGCGCCATGCAGTTTTCCAGAATGTCGCGCAGGTTCCGGTCGCCGTTTGTGAGATCGGGCAGATCGGCGCTGGTAATCACCGCCTTGACGCCCGGGAGCTTCTCGGCTTGCGAGGTGTCTATGCTGCGAATGCGGGCATGCGCATGAGGTGACCGCAGGATGCGGCCCACGAGCTGTCCCGGTGCAAAGGCGTCGGCGCCGTATTTTGCCCGGCCGGTGACCTTGTCGACGCCATCGGGCCGGAGCGGCCTCGTCCCGACGACCTTGAATTTCTGCCCCGTATAGCTTGCATCGTCAGCCATCGCTGAAAAGCTCCTCTGCATTCACTAGAAGTTTCACACTAGCTTAGCACCTCCCCAAAGCAGGGGAAAATAGACAACTTCACATGGCAAGCCTGCTGTCATCGAGCCAATTGGGAGACCTCTATGCAACAAATTGAAGCATGGCCCGAACTGCCCTGGAGCGAATGGGCCTCAACCGGCGAGGCCCTGCACCGCTGGAGCCAGCTTGCGGGCAAAGTCAAGCTTGCCTTGACCCCCTTGGTCAATCACTGGTGGAACGTGACCTTGAACGTCACGCCGTCTGGCTTGTCGACAGGTCTGATCCCTTACGGTTCCGATAGCTTCGAGATCAACTTCGATTTTCTTCGCCATTGCCTCATCATTTCGCGGAGCGATGGAAGGAGCGACGAAATTCCCCTTCGCGCCGCCTCGGTTGCTCAATTCCATGCCGACTTCATGGGCGCGCTTCAAAGGCTCGACATCGAGGTGCATATCTGGACCATGCCCAGCGAGATCGAGAATCCCGTTCCCTTCGACAGGGACGAGACTCAGCGTGGCTACGATCCCTTCTGGGTCGCGCGCTTCATGCAGGTCCTGCGTCAGGTCTATCGTGTCTTTGGCGAGTTCCGCGCGCGCTTCATTGGCAAGGTGAGTCCCATTGGATTCTTTTGGGGCGGCTTCGATCTTGCCGTAACCCGTTTTTCCGGCCGCACCGCGCCGCTTCTCCACAGTAAGACGCCCAATGTCGCTGAGTGGGTCATGCAGGAGGCCTATTCCCACGAAGTCTCGAGCTGCGGTTTCTGGCCGGGCAATGGCGGCTATGGCCGCGCCGCCATTTTCTCCTATGCCTATCCGGAGCCACCAGCCTTTGCCGAGAGAGCGATGTACGTCGATGGAGCTTTTTACGATCAAAACCTCGGCATGTTCATTCTGCCTTACGAGGATTTGCGCAGAGCGCGCGATCCTGAACGTTTGCTCTTGAGCTTTCTGCAGGAGACCTATGAAGCGGCCGCCGATCTCGGCCATTGGGACCGCACCGCGCTCGAGGGGCACTGAAAAAGAGCACACCTTGTGGCTTCCACATCGCGTCGCTTTGGACAGTGGAATTACTCGCTTCCGATTATCGCATTGAACTGTGACATTTCGGCAAATAGGCTGTGTTAACGATTCGGGAGCGGGGAAGCTTTCGTGAACAGCCTCTTGGGACTAGCAGGGGCCATTCTGGCCACGCTGATTTTTTGCCTCGGGTCTCAAGCAGGCGCCCAGACCTCGACGAGCTACGTGCATTATCTCGTTGCGGGCACCTCGGCACAGAGCCTGTTCGAATCCATGCTCAACAATGGTCCGCGTGTCGGGGGCGGCAAGGCCTATGCCTCGACTCGCATGGACCCCAATCTCGCCGCCTCCACCATCGCGAGCGGCGGCCAATGCCGAGTTGCCAGCTTCAAGATGAACATGACCTTCACCATCAGGCTGCCGCAGCTCGACGCGACGAACCAAATCGAGCCAGCCTTGCGTACGAGTTTCGAACGCTTCTATGCCTTTGCCAAGCAGCATGAGGAAACTCACCGCCGTATCTGGCTCGCTTGCGCCGCCGAAGCCGAGGCGTTGGCCACCGGCGTCGTCGCCGCCACTTGCCCCGAAGCCGAATCCCGCAGTCTTAAGATCGTCGAAGAAGTGTCGAGGCGCTGCGATCGCCGCCATGCTGAATTCGACGCGGGAGAGCAAAAGAAGCTCGCGAAACATCCTTTCCTCCGCCAGGCTCTATTCAAATGGCCAACCGCGCCGGCGCAGGCGCTCGCCTCCAGCAAGCACGAGCTGAACAGCGTCCATCAAGGTGCCTTAGCCAGCCAATAGCGGCGCTTCGCCATCGTCATCCGTGTTTCGCCGTATCGGTTTTGGCTCAAGGGTGGATAGATTTCACGGATGAGCTTCTGCCGGATCGACTGCGCGAAATGGTCGTAATTTTCCGCCACTTCGACGAAGGCGTCCTTGCCACCGATCAGCGAGCGCCTGTAATAGGCCTCAAGCTGCGGATCGTCGTTGAGAATGGCTAGCCCATTAATCGTGAGGCCGCGCCGGACCACAAGGTCGCGAATGCCCTCGATGTCGGGCGGCGTATTGTTTCGCCCGTCGCCAGATACGTCGATGACACGGCGGTCGGCCGTGAACCCGTTGCTCTCCAAGAGATTGGCCGACAACTGAACCGCATGTGCCATGGCTGTCGTGCCGGTCGTGCTGCGCCGCCGCGTGAGGCTGACGAGAAAGCCGAAAGCTTTGGCGGTCCTCGCGTCATGCACATGCGCGAAGGGCAGGACCTGGTCTGTGTCCTCCGGTGCGCTCCACTGCACCAGGCTGATGGCCATTCCCAGGCTTCCCAGGCTTTCGATAGCCGCGATGACCTCTGGATTGCGAAAGGCCTCCGCAATGCCGGCGACCTGGAGCGTGAACTCCCTTTCATCGACGCTCGCCGACGTATCGATCGCCAGGACCAGCTCCAGCGCGACGGGTTCCTCGGCTCTGGCCTGCCACGCTTCGTGACAAAGAGCCGCAGCTATCGTCACGGCCGCAACCGTCAGTCTCTTGTCGCGCCGGTTCATCACTCGACTCTACCGCAAAATGTGCCGCGACGCTCTGTCACGTCGCGCGCGACACGAGTCTGCCCAATTGGGCTGCGATCACGACCATCTCGTAAACAATCAAAGAATTGCCTCCTCATGCGCTTGCGAATGCTCATCGAGCTCCTGGCAGCTCTTCTTTTGACATTTGCTGCCCTCCTCGCTATCTCGCAGATGGCGAAGGCCAATGGTATCGAGGTCCTCGAACCCTATGCCCGCGCCACGATCGGTTCCACGAAAACGGGCGTCGTTTATTTGAAGCTCGTCAATCGTACGGCGGACGCCGATCGCCTGCGCGCCCTCTCGACCGATATCGCCGACCGCGCCGCGCTGCATGTCCATGGCATGAAAAATGACGTGGTGACCATGGACGAGATCGCCTGCTTGGAAATTGCTGGAAGCGCTGAGATCGAGTTTGCCCCGGGCGGCCTGCACGTCATGCTGATCGGCTTGTCCCAGCCTATGCATGAGGGCGATACCTTTCCTCTTCGCCTCACCTTCGACAGGGCGGGAGAGATCAGCGTCGATGTTCCGGTCAAATCCTCCGCCGAAGGGGCGCTGCACGCCCATCGGGCAGTCAAGCTAAAGGTCTGTGACTGAAGGGTCTGTCTTGAGGGGCGCGATCGCCTCGCTCTCGATGCGCATGCGCCAGTACAGCATGAGCCCGTTGATGATCGTGAACAGGAGCGCATGCCACCACAGGCCGAAGGCCAACGGCAGCACCAGGATCTCCGCCGCCACCACCAGATAGTTCGGCTGCTTGATAAAATGCGTCGGTCCTCCCTGGATCACCTCCTCGGGTGTTACCATGATCTCGATCGTCCAGCGCGGACCGAGAGCCATCAGTGTCCACGCCCTCACCACTTGGATCAGCAGATATATGACGATCATGGTCCAGTAGGTGGGCTGATCCCAGGCGAACCACCACAGACTCGCCAGCCATGCCACATGCATGACCACGAGCAGGACATAATGGAACTTGCCGACCTCGAAGGCACCCTGTTGCTTGAGGATCTGGGCGTTGCGATACGAATAGACGAACTCGATCACACGCTGCGCCGTCACCAGGGCAAGTATGAGGAAGACATACATCGTCGATGGGTTTTCCCTTTGGAGTGGAATTGGATCATAGGCGCCGAGCCACCATTGTCCAGAGTACCGTCCTTCAACAATCGTCATTCCGGCAGTGGATTCCAGCTTTTGTCGGAAAGACAAACAACCGATTGGCGCAAGACGGGCGACTTTGCGCTGGACCTTGCGACGCTTGCGAGGCGACAGTTGTCCTCATGACACTCACCCTGGGCGCAATTCTTTTTGCCGTCGGCCTCGTCGCCGGAGGCATCAATGCTCTCGCGGGTGGATCGGGCTTTCTCGTCTTCCCCGCCTTTATTGCCGCCGGTCTTCCTCCGATTGTCGCCAATGCTTCGGCCTTTGTCTCACTGGCGCCCGCCAATGTCGTAGGGTTTGCCGTCCATGGCCGCTATCTCTCCGAAGCCCATCATTCCATTCCCCTGCGTGCGGCCGTTGCGGCACTGGGGGGCGTGTCAGGTTCGCTCATTCTTATCAGGACCGGCTCTGAAGCTTTCGAGAATGTTGTCCCCTGGTTGCTTCTCACTGCAACCTTGCTGTTCGGATTAGGTCCCTGGGTCAAGGCACGCATCGAACGCGCCTATGCGTTCGAGGGCCGGCGTTTTCCGCTTCTCCTCTATGCCTTCGAATTCCTGATCTGTGTCTATGGTGGCTACTTCGGCGTCGGCATGGGGATCGTGATGCTCGCCATTTACGAGGTCTTGGGCCAGGACAAATTCCTCGTTGCCAATGCGGTGAAGAATTTCGTGATCGCCATTGTCACTTTCATCGGCGTCGCGCTGTTCGCCTCGTTCGGCCTGATCGCTTGGGGGCCGGCGATTGTCATGGGACTCGGCGCGACAATCGGGGGCTACGCGAGCGTCAGCCTGGCGCAGCGCTTGTCGCGCAGCTTTCTGCGCGGTGCTGTCCTTTCCTGGGCCATTGGCCTGACAATTTATGCCTTCTGGACCTACCTCGATGTCTGAGCCGCCTTGAGTCTCTTGAGTTTGGCCTCGCGGTGCAGCGTATAGATGCCGGAGGCGACAATGAGAACGATGCCGGCGAGCGCCAGCCTATTTGGGATCTCCCCGAAGACCAGAATTCCCGACAGAAGTGCCCACAGCACGCCGGTGAATCGAATTGGTGCAGAGGCCGAAACGTCGGCATAGCGGAGCGTGTGCACCATGAAGAGATAGCCAAGCGAGAGGAACACGCCCGCCACCGCGAGATACAGGAGCTGATGCCCGCGCGGCATCTCAAGCCCGCCTTCCATCTGGGCCAGGGCGACGGCCGCTACCACCACAAGGGTGCTGTTGGCGAAAGCTACGACCGGTGCTGGAACACTCGAGGGGATTCGCCGGGTTAGAATGTCCCTGAGCGCTACCCCCGCCACCACCCCCACTCCCATGAGGGCATAGCGGTCGAAACCGCCGCTGCTCGGCCGCGTGATCAGGAGCACGCCCAGGAATCCAACCAGGATGGCAGTGCTCCGCCGCCACCCGACATGCTCTTTCAGGAAAATCGCCGCAAGCGCCGTCACCACCAGCGGCGCCGCATGGCTGATCGAGGTAAGATTGGCGATTGGCATGTGGACGAGTGCGGTGATGAACAGGATCGTTGCAATCCCGTCGGTGAGTGAGCGCAGTACAACCTTGGGCGAGGCCGCCATTGGCAGATGGGAGAGGGCGCCGTTGAAGGAAAGGGTGGAGAAGAGAATGAGCGAAGCAAATATCCCCCGCCAGAAGATCAAAGTGCCCACGGGAAGTTCGGACGACAGGAGCTTCATAAGCGTGTCGTTAGACACGAACCCCGCCATTGCGATGGCCATATAGATTCCGCCCTTGAGCGCATCCTGGCGCGGCAGGTCGAGGGGGGTTGCCGTCACGCCGGAAGAGTCTTGATGACGCTCAGCCGCCCGTCACGCTCATGTGACGAGAGAGTGCGGGCCTGTTGTGCTGCCGGTCGATGATGAAATCATGGCCCCTGGGCTTGCGGCCGATCGCTTCGTCGATGGCGGCATTGAGGAGGTCGTTGCCTTCGGAGGCCCTTAAGGGAGCACGAAGATCGGCGGCATCCTCTTGACCCAGGCACATGAACAGCGTTCCCGTGCAGGTGAGCCGCACCCTGTTGCAGCTTTCGCAGAAATTGTGCGTAAGCGGCGTGATGAAGCCCAGCCTTCCGCCTGTTTCCTTGATCCGCACATAGCGCGCCGGACCCCCGGTCTTATAGGGGATGTCTTCAAGGCCATAACGCTCTTGAAGCCTCGACCTCACCAGGGACAGGGGCAAATATTGATCGGTCCGGTCACCGTCAATCTCGCCGAGAGGCATAGTCTCGATGAGAGTCAGGTCCATGCCCCGGTCATGACACCACAGCAGCATGGGCTCGATCTCCTCTTCGTTGAGGGAACTGAGCGCAACCATGTTGATCTTGACCGCAAGCCCCGCTGCCTGGGCCGCCTCGATGCCGGCGAGAACTTTGCCCAGTTCTCCCCAGCGCGTGATCCTGCGGAATTTGTCGGGGTCCCGCGTGTCGAGCGACACATTGATACGCTTCACACCATGGCCAGCCAGCTCCTGGGCGAAGCGGGCAAGCTGGCTGCCATTCGTCGTCAGCGTCAACTCTTCGAGAGCTCCTGAACTCAAATGCCGCGATAAGGACGCGACGAGCTGCATGATGTTGCGGCGCACGAGCGGCTCCCCGCCCGTGAGCCTCAGCTTCCTGACGCCGCGTTCGATAAAGGCCGTTGACACCCTGTCGAGCTCCTCAAGCGTCAGAATGTCGCGCTTGGGCAGAAAATGCATGTCTTCCGCCATGCAGTAGATGCAACGGAAGTCGCAACGGTCGGTGACCGAGACGCGAAGATAGCTCACTTTCCGACCGAACGGGTCGATGAGCGGCCTCAGCGCTGGAGTGATCTGGTCCAAGAGGTCCTCGTTTGGGATCTGCCTGTATTTCGGCCCGCAACGCGCAATCGTCAAGTCCACGCCGGTGCGCCTTGCAATTCCATCCTAGCACGTTCGAGGCAGGGCTGCAGGCCGCCACGCTCTACAACCATCCGCTTCACTTTTTGAGGAAGCATCGTATCATCTTCCCACCATAAGTGAGCCGTTACCGCCAAAAGGGGGCATTTGAGGAGACATGTCGCAAAAGGCGATCGCTGACGCGCCGATTGTGCGCTTCTTCAACGTCCAGAAAAGCTACGACGGCGAAACTCTTGTCGTGAAGAACCTCAACCTCGACATCGCCCGGGGTGAATTCTTGACGCTTCTTGGTCCCTCAGGCTCTGGCAAAACCACGACACTGCTCATGCTGGCCGGCTTCGAGGCTGCTACCCACGGTGAAATTTACCTAAAAAAGGCTCCCATTAGCCGGGTACCGCCACATAAGCGCGGCATCGGCATGGTTTTCCAGAATTACGCGCTCTTTCCTCACATGACGGTGAACGAGAATCTCGCCTTTCCCTTACAGGTACGCGGCAAGAGCAGGGCCGAGATCGAGGAGCGCACCAGGCGTGTCCTGGCCATGGTCGAGCTGCCAGCCTTTGGCAATCGCCGGCCAAGCCAGCTGTCGGGCGGCCAGCAGCAACGAATTGCCGTCGCCCGCGCCCTCGTGTTCGATCCCGACCTCGTGCTCATGGACGAGCCCTTGGGCGCCCTCGACAAGCAGCTGCGCGAGCAGATGCAGTATGAGATCCGTAAGTTGCACGAACGCCTCGGCATCACCGTCGTCTACGTTACCCACGACCAGGCTGAAGCGCTCACCATGTCCGACCGGATCGCCGTCTTCAATAATGGCGAGGTGCAGCAGCTCTCGACACCCGACGAGCTCTATGAGCGCCCGCAGAATTCCTTCGTCGCCCAGTTCATTGGCGAGAACAACAGGCTGAAAGGCACGGTCGAGGAAGTCAACGGGAACGGCACCTGCATCGTCAGGCTCGATTCGGGCGATCGCATCAGGGCCTCCGCCGTCACGGTCGGCAGGAAGGGGGAACGCACGCTTCTCTCGCTGCGTCCCGAACGCGTCGAGATCAATCCTGAAGAGGGCAAGCTTGCAAATATCTTCGACGGACGCATCGAGGAACTCATCTATCTCGGCGATCATTTGCGCACGCGTCTCTCCGTCGCAGGGCACCCCGATTTCATTGTCAAGATTCCGAACAAGAGCGGATTGGAAGGTTTGGCGACCGGCGCAAAGGTCAGGATCGGTTGGTCGGAAACGGACTGTCGCGCCCTCGATGACGACTAGCTGTTGAGTGCCGAGCCTTCCCTCGCCTTGACGAGGGCGGGGGCAGCGTTGGACAGTGTCGCATGCATCTGCCGCTCCCGATACTTCCAACCTGGAGACTTGTTGCTGCTCTCTCTGTCCTTCTACTGGCGCTTCCTGCCCTTTGTCTACGCCATGACGTGGGGCTGCGCGCGCAGGCCATGGACGTCGATCTTGCCCTCGTGCTCGCCATCGACTGCTCCTTCAGCGTCGACACGACCGAGTTTCGCTTGCAGATGCAGGGGCTGGGCCAGGCGTTCCGGCGGTCCGAGATTCACCAGGCCATTGCCCAAGGAAAGACCGGCCGGATCGCGATTGCGGTCTTCCAATGGTCGGATGACCGCAGCCAGCTTATCGTTGTGCCTTGGACCATCGTCAGCGGCAGCAGCTCGGCCATTGCTCTCGCCGATCAGCTCGAGAACATGCCGCGCAAGTTGGCTGAAGGGGGCACCTCCATATCGAGTTCCATGCGCTTTGGCGCCGCCATGCTCGAGGCCATCCCCATGCGAGCCGAGCGCCGCGTCATCGACATCTCCTCCGATGGGAGGAACAATATCGGCGTAAGCCCCGATCGCGTGCGCAATCAGATCGTCAGGCGCGGCATCACCATCAACGGCTTGGTCATCATCAACGAATGGCCGACCCTTGACACCTATTTCGAGCAGCAGGTCGTAGGCGGGCCTGCTCATTTCGTCATCGTCGCCAACGACTACCCCGCCTATGCTGAGGCCATTTACCGCAAGCTGCTGCGCGAAATCACCGGACCTGGCATTTCCTGATGAAATTCATCGATGCCGCAGAGGTTCACCGCCTGTGTGAGTGGCAGGCCCTCGTTGATGCGTTGGCCCGCGCTCATGAGGGGTCGATGCCGCTCGTCGATCGTTCCGAGATTCATCATGAGCAAGAAGGAGCGCGACAGACCTTTTTCAATCTCCCCGCCTGGCAACCGGGAATCGTCATGGGCACCAAGATCGTCACCGTCATGCCCCAGAACCCAGCCCACAGGCCGGACCTCCCCGCCGTCCAGGCGGCCTATGTGCTGTGCGAGGGCGACAGCGGCACGCCCATAGCTCTGATCGAGGGAACCGCTCTGACCTACCGCAAAACGGCGGCCGACTCGGCTCTCGGTTCGAGATTTCTCGCGCGGCCCGATGCATCGACGCTTCTTCTCGTCGGGGCAGGGGGGCTTGCGCCCTTCCTCGCTTCTGCCCACCGCGCCGTTCGTCCGTCTCTGCAACGGCTCTTTATCTGGAACCGCGACCATGCCAAGGCCGAGCGTCTTGCGCATGATTTGGGCGGAGAACCCGTGCGCGACCTTCCCGCTGCCGTGCGCGAAGCCGACGTCATCGCCTGCGCCACATCCTCAACCGAGCCCTTGGTCAAGGGCGCATGGCTGAAGCCAGGCGTCCATCTCGATCTCGTCGGCGCCTTCACTCCTGACATGCGCGAATCCGACGATGATGCAGTGCAGCGCGCCCGCATCTTCGTCGACAGCCGGCAGTTTGCGATCGACCAGCCGGGCGATCTGGCTTCCCCCCTTCGCCGCGGCGTCATCACGCGAGATGCGGTTGAGGCCGATCTTTTCGAACTCTGCCGCGACGGGCTCTCCCGCCCACGCTCCGACGCAGATATCACGTTGTTCAAGAATGGCGGCGGCGCCCATCTTGATCTGTTCACCGCCCTCTTTGTCTGGAGATCGGCTGGAGCCTCGGCCTGACCTTACCCAGGATTGCGGGCGGTCACTTTCCACGAACTTGAATCCATGAGGATGCCCTGATCCACCTGATATTGGGCAAGCTTTGCCTTGAGGGCTGAGGTGATCGCCCCGTGATGGCGTTCGGCCTCCGCTCCGGCCTCCCGATAAACTTCGCCCGCAGGCCCGAGCGCCAACTGGAAGGCCATCGCATCCTCGGCGTCGCGCCCCACCATCACCTTGGCGTCGATTCGTTCGAAGGCGATCTCGTCATAGCCTGCGGCTTTGAGCTGCATAGTGACCATTTCCGGATCCGCCATAGAGAACGGTCCGGGGCCGCAGCTCGGCACGCCCGGCTTCACCGGCGGGAGATAGTCGAGGACGACAGCCTTGGGGATGCCGAGCCAGGGATTGTCGTCGATCCATCGCCAGACGATCATCGTCATGAGTGCGCCGGGTTTGAGGCTTCGCCGCATGTTCCGAAGGCCCGCAACCGGATTATCGAAGAATTGCGTGCCGAAGCGAGAGAAGCAGAAGTCATTCTCCGGCTGGAAGGGATAGACCTGCACGTCACCCTCGACGAATTCGACGTTCGAAAGTCCAGCCGCTTTCGCATCGGTTCGTCCATGAACGAGGAACGCATCGCAGCAGTCGATCGCCAGCACTGAGCCTTCCGGCCCGACACGCTTGGCCAGTTCTATTGCGGTATCGCCAAATCCGCAGCCGACATCGACGACTTTGTCCTTGGGTTTCACCTTGAGAGTAGGGAAGACCTTGGCACTGTGGAGCGACAGACCATCCACGAGTATGTGCCGATACTTCGAGAATTTCGGTACGAGAACGGTGTTCCAAAACTCGACGGATGGACTACCCGTCGCCTGCTGTGCTTGTGCAACGCTCATGACCCAACCAGCCCTTGCTTTGGTCCTATATACCCTTTCTTCGCAGGTCACGTGAACTCCCTTCACCGCTTGACCAGTTGGAGCAGCAATTCTAGAGCGACATCAAGCTTCTATGGGGATCGCATGACCGGCCAGTTTAGCATCAATGCCATACCGGAGATCCTGTTCGGCAGTGGACGGCTCGCTGAGATTGGCGACAAAGTCACGGCTTTGACGGGTTCAA
>Ga0209382_10002900_pt1 | contig 24363 bp, 15 predicted proteins | sample SoiMetdeltSBSDD5_FD_187599 | JGI IMG/M metagenome (GOLD analysis project Ga0209382, IMG submission 187599) | Bulk soil microbial communities from a Populus tree surrounding site in Tennessee, USA - Soil MetaG P. deltoides SBSDD5 (SPAdes) (version 2) | ecosystem: Environmental > Terrestrial >...
ATGGGCTGTATGTAATCATTCCGCCCGGGCGTCGTCATCCAGGTACCGGGTCACACCCAGGAGGTGCGGTGCAGGTGGCGGCGGTGACGGAGGCGGCCGGCGACGAGCGCTCGGACCTGGAAAGGGTCTTCGTGGCCCACCAGGCGCGGGTCTTTCGGGCCGCCTACCGGATCACGGGCAATGCGCAGGACGCGGAGGACGTCCTCCAGAGCGTCTTCCTGCGCCTGGCGCGGCAGGCGGAAGGCACGCTCGACGTGGCGAACGCGTCGAGCTATCTCTACCGGGCGGCCATCAACACCGCCTTCGACCTGCTCCGCTCCCGCCGTATCCGCCCCAGCGTGCCCCTCGACGAAGCCGCGGACGCGCCGGGCGGGCTGCCCGGGCCGGACACGGCCCAGGAGGCGGAGGAGATCCGCCACTGGCTGCGCAAGGCTCTGGCCGCGCTGCCCCCACGCGCGGCCGAGATGTTCGCGCTGCGCTACCTCGAGGGCGAGGCCAATCGCGACATCGCGCGCATGCTCGGGGTCTCGCGCGTGTCCGTCGCGGTCAGCCTGCATCGCACCCGGCAACGTCTTCAGAGCGAGCTCGGGCAGTGGAAGAGAGGCCGGCGATGAGGAACGAGAGCGGACGCAAGGAACCGGGACTGGACGACGCGATCGCGTCCGTACGCGACGATGTCGCGCCCGCGGGCGCGGCGGAGGCGGCGGCGGCGCGGGCCTGGGAGCGGATCGCTCCTCTCCCGCGCGGCCTCGCCCCGTCCGTCGAGGCCATCACCGGATGCGGCGACGTGCTGGCCCTCCTTCCTGCCCATCGCCGCGGCGAGCTCTCCACGGCGCGTGCGCTCCTGGTCGAGGACCACCTCCGCGACTGCGTCTCCTGCCGGAAGGCATTCCTGCAGCCCGCGCGGGGCCAACTGGCGCTCCTCCCCTGGCGCGCGTCGACGGCATCCACGACGCTGGCCCCACGGCGTATGAAGCCGTACGCGGTGGCCGCCTCCATCCTGCTCGCCGCCGCCGCCTCGGCCTGGGCCGTGCGCGAAGCGTTCTTCGCCGTCCCCGCGGGCAGCCGCGCGGCCGTGCAATCGGTCACCGGCGGCCTCCAGCGTGTCGCGGCCGAGGCCACGGTCCGCCTGACGCCGGGCGCCGAGATCGGAGAGGGCGAGCCGGTGCGCACGGGTGGCGCGTCGCGGGCGGTGCTGCGCCTGCGCGACGGCTCGCTCGTCGAGATGGGCGAGCGCGCCGAGCTCACCGTCACCGCCCGCGGGCAGGACACGACGATCCACCTCGCGCGCGGCCAGATCATCGTCCAGGCCGCCAAGCGCCGGACCGGGCATCTGCGCGTGGCTTCGGGCGACTGCACGGTCAGCGTCACCGGCACCGTCTTCTCCGTGAACAACGGCCTCAAGGGCTCGCGCGTCTCCGTCTTCGAAGGCTCGGTGCGGGTCGCGGGCCTGGGAGAGGAGCAGGTCCTCAGCCCCGGCGACCAGTGGGCGACCAGCGCGGCCATGGAGATGGTGCCGCTGCGCGAGGAGATCGGGTGGAGCGGGGACGTGGACCGCCACCTCGCGCTCCTGTCCGAGATGAAGGTCCTCCGCGACCGGCTGCGCACGGTGCCCACGCCCGGAATTCGCTACGAGAGCCGTCTGCTGGGCCTGGTGCCGGAAGACGCGGTGATCTTTGCCAGCGCTCCCAACTACGGCCAGGCCCTGGCCGAGGCCTACCGCCTGTTCCAGGAGCGGCTGCAGGAGAGCGCCGTGCTGCGCGAGTGGTGGGCCCAGGCCGACCCCAAGCGACACGGAGGACCGGATCTCGCGACCGTGATCGAGAAGGTCCACGGCTTCTCCGGATTCCTGGGCGACGAGATCGTGCTGGCCGCGATCGATACCGGGACTCCGCGGCGCGTCGTCCCCCTCGTCCTGGCCGAGGTCCGCAAGCCCGGACTGCGGGAGTTCCTGGAGAGCGAGCTGGCGCGCCTGCCCCTGGCCGGTGATCGCCACCCGGTGACGATCGTGGGCGAGGGAGAGGTCCCGGCCCCGAGCGCGCCCGGCGGAGGCATCTTCATCCTCCTTCGTCCGGGGCTGATGGCGGTTTCGGTGGACGGCGCGGACCTGCCGCAGCTGGCCGCGCGTCTCGACGGAGCAGAGGCCGCGCCTGGCCTCGACCGCACCCCCTTCGGCGCGCGGGTCGCGGAGAGCTACGCGAACGGCGTGGGCCTCCTCTTCGCGGCGGACCTCCAGAGGATGTCCGCCCGCCTGGCCGCCGGGGCCCCGGACGCGCGCCGCGACCAGGCGCTGCACCGCGCGGGCATCGACGGGCTCCACTATCTCGTCGTCGAGCGCAAGCAGGCCGGGGAGGAGTCGCGCACGGAGGCGCTCCTGGCCTTCGACGGGGCGCCCCGGGGAATCGCCTCCTGGCTGGCCGCGCCCGCGCCCATGGGCGCGCTCGACTTCGTCTCGCCCACGGCCCAGGCCGCGGCCGCCTTCGTCGCCAAGAGCCCGGCCCTCATCTTCGACGACCTCGTGTCGATCGCGGGCGCCTCCGGAGGCGCGAGCGAGGAGATCGCGTCCCTGGAGTCGAAGCTCGACCTGCACCTTCGCGGAGACCTGGCGGAGACGCTCGGCGGCGAGTTCGCTCTGGCCCTGGACGGGCCCCTGCTCCCGACGCCGTCCTGGAAGCTGGTGGTCGAGGTCGTGGATCCGGCGCGGCTGCAGTCGTCGCTGGAGGTCCTCGTCCGCCGGGCCAACGAGGAACGCGCGCGCGAAGGGCGGACGCCGCTGGTCCTCGAGTCCGAGGAGGCGGGCGGACAGACGTACCACGTCCTCCGGGGGGCCGGCTTGCCCGTCGAGGTGCACTACGCGTTCGCGGAAGGCTACGCGGTGGCCGCGCCCTCGCGTGCGCTCGTGATGCGGGCCCTCCAGAGCCGGGAGTCGGGAGACACGCTGGCCCGTGCCGCCTCCTTCCGGGCCCTGTTCACGCCGGACCGCGACGTCAACGTCTCCGGCCTCGTGTACCAGAACCTGGGGCCCCTGGTCCGCACGATGCTCGACGCGCCGGGAGCGGGCGCGCTCACCGAGGAGCAGCGTCGCTCGTTCGATGCCTTGTCACGGGACACGCGTCCCACCATCCTCTGCGCCTACGGGGAGCCCAGCGCGGTGCGGGTGGCGGGGCTCGGGGGCGTCTTCGACCTCGACACCACGGACCTCGCGCTTCCGATGCTGCTGGAGCGCGTCATCGGGCCGCGCCTGCCGGGCCGAACATCGGCGGCGGGGACTCCGTAGAGAGGGACGATGGCGCCCGTCATCGAGCTGGACCGGCTGGTCGTACGCCTCGGCGAGCGCACGATCCTCGATGGCTTGACGGGCACGCTCGCCGGCCGCGCCATCGGCCTCCTGGGCCCGAACGGGGCGGGGAAGTCGACCCTCATCAACACGCTGCTCGGATTCCATCCCGCGACGTCGGGCGCGGTGCGCGTCTTCGGCGCGGACGTACGCGAGGCCAAGGCGCTGCGGCGGCTCATCGGCTACATGCCGGAGAGCGACGCCTTCATCTCGCACATGACGGGCGTGCGCTTCGTGCGCTACATGGCGGAGCTGGCCGGCCTGCCCGCGGAGGCGGCCCTGGAGCGCGCGCACGAGGCCTTCTTCTACGTGGGGCTGGGCGAGGCCCGCTACCGCAAGCTGGGCACGTACTCGCTGGGCATGAAGCAGCTGGCCAAGCTGGCCCAGGCCATCGCCCACGGCCCGCGCCTTCTCCTGCTCGACGAGCCCACGAACGGCCTCGACCCTCCGGCCCGGCAGCGCATGATCCGGCTCATCCGCGAGATCCGCGACGCGGGTCAGATGCACATCCTGATCTCCTCGCACCTCCTGCGCGACGTCGAGGAGACCTGCGAAGAGGTCGTCATCCTCCGTGAGGGCCGGATCGCCGCCCACTGCGACCTGGAGACGGAGCGCCGGTCCAACCGCAAGTTCGTGGAGCTGGAGACGGCGGGCAGCGCGACCTCCTTCACGACCGCCGTGCAGGGCCTGGGCGCGGAGTGCGCGTTCTATCCGAACGGCCACGGCATCGCGCGGGTCAAGGTGGTGCTGCCGGACGCGGTCGAGATGCGCGAGCTGTTCCGTCTGGCCGCGGAGCACGACGTGCAGATCCGGCGCATGAACTACCGCCGCGATTCCCTGGAGGACATCTTCCTGGCCGCCATGAAGGACAAGGAGAAGAAGAAGGAAGGCGAGCATGGCCGTCCATAAGCGCGCCTACCGGCCGTACGAAGGGCCCTTGACCGCCGAGCGCTGGCGCTTCCTGGTCCTCCCGCGCTACGGGCTCCTGGAGCTCTTCGAATCGCGGCTGCTCACCGCGTTCGCGGTCCTGTGCTTCGTGCCGTTCCTGGTCGAGGCCTCCGCCATCTACGTCGCCCACAGCCCGGCCGTGCGGGCCCTGCTCGAGATATCGTCCGCGTCCGACTTCGTTCGCACGCCCGGCTTCTTCGTCGTGACCCTCACCGTGCAGGGCTGGCTGGCCTTCGTCCTCACCACCTGGGTGGCGCCGGTGCTCATCTCGCCGGACCTCGTGAACGGCGCCCTTCCCCTTTATCTCTCGCGTCCGTTCACGCGCGCCGAATACGTGCTGGGCAAGGCCACGGTGCTGATGACCCTGCTCTCCGCCATCACCTGGGTGCCGGGACTCCTCCTGTTCGCGCTGGAGGCGGGACTGGCCGAGGGCTGGGGCAGGCAGAACATCCGGATCGCGGTCGCCCTCTTTGCGGGGGCGTGGGTGTGGATCCTCGAGCTCACGCTGATGGGGCTCGCCCTCTCCGCCTGGATCCGCTGGCGCATCGTGGCCAGCGCCGCCCTCGCCGGCGTGTTCTTCATGGGGGCGGCCTTCGGTGAGATGTGGCTGGAGGTGCTGGACGGGCCGTGGGGGCGCGTGACGAACCTGCCCTACCTGATGGGTCTGGTGTGGCGCAGCCTGTTCGGGGTCTTCTCGCGCGAGTCGGTGGCCCAGGAGATGCTCAATGCGGGGCCGGGCCGCGACCTTCCCATTTGGGCGGCCTGGGCGGGACTGGCGGCGACGGCCGCCCTCAGCGTGTGGCTCCTCGACCGGCGCCTGCGCGCCCGCGAGGTGGTGTCGTGAGCGCGGACCGCCGGATCGTCTTCGAGGACGTGTCGAAGTTCTACGGCGAGGTGCTGGGCGTCAACCGGGTGACCTTGTCCCTGCCCCCGGGGATCACCAGCCTCGTCGGACCCAACGGCTCCGGCAAGACCACGCTCATGAACCTGATGACGGGGCTGATCCGCCCGACGCGCGGACGCCTCTCCGTGCTGGGCCTCGCCGCCGACGACTGCGTCGCCCTCGGCCGGCTCATCGGCTACTGCACGCAGTTCGACTCCTTCCCGCGGGGGGTCACCGGGCGCTCCTTCCTCCGCGGATGGCTGGGGCTGCACGGCCGGCCCGCGGAGGAGGTGGACCGCTTGACCGACGAGGCCCTGGACCGCGTGGGCATGACCGAGGCCGCCGACCGCAAGATCGGCGGCTACAGCAAAGGGATGCGGCAGCGGATCCGGCTGGCCCTGGCCCTGAGCCACCGGCCCGAGGTCCTGGTCCTGGACGAGCCGCTCAACGGCCTCGACCCCATGGCGCGCGCGGAATGCCTGGCCCTCTTCCAGGGTCTGGCCGGGGAGGGGCTGCACGTCGTGATCTCCAGCCACATCCTCCACGAGGTGGACCGCGTGTCCGACCACGTGGTGCTGCTCAGCCACGGCTACGTGGTGGCGGAAGGGCAGATCCACGACGTGCGGACGGAGGTCACCGATCACCCCATGCAGATGCTGGTCCGCTGCAGCCGTCCGCACGTGCTGGCCGCCGGGCTCTTCGCCGCCGATCACGTCGTGGAGGTGCGGATCCACCCGGACGGCCGGGGCCTCCTCGTGCGCACGCGCGACGCGGCGGCCTTCCACCGCCAGCTCAGCCGGATCGTGCTCGACACGGACATCGGGCTGGAGGCGGTGTCGCCCGCGGACGACGACGTGGGCGCGGTCTACCAGTACCTGATCGGCTCCGACACGGAGGCCGTGTGACCGCGCTGGGACAGGCGTGGGCAGTGACGCGGATGGAGCTGCGCCGCAGCGTCTCCTGGCGCAGCCTGTGGGTGATCGTGATGGCCTTCGCGCCCGTGGTCATCATCGCCGCGCACGCGATCGAGGACCACTCGCACCGGCTCGACGACGAGACGCTGGTCTTGAACGGCATCGTCCAGATCTACTACGTCCGCTGCGGGATCTTCTTCGGCTGCCTCGGCATCTTCCTCCGCCTCGTGCGCGGGGAAGTGGCGGAGAGGACCTTGCATTACTTGTTCCTCGCCCCCGTGCGCCGGGAGGCGCTCCTGGTCGGCAAGTTCGTCGCGGGAGTGATCACGACCGTCCTCGTGTTCGGGACGGGCGTGCTGTCGTCCTTCCTCCTCATGTTCGGACACTTTCCCGCCGGGCGGGCGCTCCTTTCCCAAGGGCCCGGCCTGGCCCATCTGCGCCTCGACCTCCTCGTGGTCGTGCTGGCTTGTCTCGGCTATGGTGCCGTGTTCCTCGCCTTCAGCCTCCTCTTCAGGAACCCCGTCGTGCCCGCCGTGGTCTTCATGGCCTGGGAAGGCGTGAACGGCGCCTTGCCCGCCTGGCTGAAGCACCTGAGCGTGACCTTCTACCTGAAGCCGCTCTTCCCGGTGGAGCTGCCGATGAAGGGCATCTTGAGCCTGTTCACGGTGGTCGCGGAGCCGACGCCTCGCTGGCTGGCCGTCTCGGGGCTCTTCGTCTTCACGAGTCTGGTGGTCACGTTCGCGTGCTGGCGGATGCGGCGGATCGAGGTCTCGTACAGCTCGGACTGATCCCGTCTCAGTAGACGAGAACGCCGAAGGCCAGGCAAAGGAGCGCGTTCGCGGTGGCCATGGTGAAGTCGTCGGTGCCCCGCGGCGAGAAGAGCTCGAGGAGCGTGTTCGAGAGCGAGATGACCACGGCCAGGCCCACCCACGGCAGCGGGAGGCCCCGGCCGAAGACGACGGCCAGGCAGACGGCGAGCGAGGCGACGAAGCCGGCCACCGTCCCTTCCACCGACTTTCGGTTGACCTCGCCCATCCCCCAGACGCGCAGCTTCTGCTTGCCGAAGAGCGAGCCCGCGATCTCCGCGCACGCGTCCGCGGCCAGGTAGGAGGGCCAGATGAAGGCGAACAGCGCCGCGAAGGTCTCGGGGGGGAAGTGCGCGGCCAGGCGCAGGGACAGGGGCACGAAGATGAACTTGAACCCGCTCCACAAGGTGGTGATGAGCAGGCAGTTCGCCCGTCCGAGGATGCCGTCCATGATACGCGTCTGCGCGCCGTAGACGACGCGGCCGAAGAACCCGTCCGAATAGTAGAAGGCGAGGAACAGCCAGCTTCCCACCATGGCGTCGAAGAGGCTGTCCCCGGCGCCGAACACGAGGTATTCGGGCTTCGGGTCCACGGCCACGCGCCCGTAGATGTAGAGGAAGCCCATGATGCCGATGGTCACGAACCGCCCGCGCCGCCCGATCATGTCCGTGATGCGGATCCGGCGCTCGGAGTACCGGCCGAGGTACCGCGCGAGGTCGAAGGGCTGACGCATGCGCGACGTGAACACCTCGCGCACCTCGTCCTTGGAGAGCCCCACGAACTTGCGGAGGAGCAGGGCGCGGATGCCGTACCAGATCCAGCCCCAGAGCACGGAGAAGATGAGGAAGCCGAAGAAGACGGCCCCGAGGGCCTGCTTGTCGATGCGGTACCGGCCGAAGATGGGCGCGCGCTCGGGGCCGAGCACCATCATCGACACCCAGAACGCGGTGATCGCGCAGGTCCAGAGTAGCGATCCCAGGAAGACCCGCCGGGCGGTGCGAAGGTGATGATCGGCGGGGGTTGGCGGTTGGGCGGCCGGCACGATCGGCGCGGCCAGGGGCTCGGCGCTCATGGCGCGAGATCCTACCCCAGTCGCTACCGAAACTCGCCCTGGAGCACGAAACCGGCCCAGTAGAAGGGGGCGGCCCACCGCGGGTCGCGGGACATCTGGAGCTGCGCCGCGCGCAGGGCATCCGCCGGCCGCCGGTTCTCCTTGAGCATGCCGCGGTAGAAGCGCTTCATGAGCTCCGCCGTGGACTCGTCGTCCACCTGCCAGAGGCTGGCCACCACGGCGCGCGCCCCCGCGTACATGAACCCTCGCGTCAAGCCAATGAGGCCCTCTCCGCGGATCTCGCGGCCGAGCGCAGTCTGGCACGCGCTCAAGACCACGAGGTCGGCGGGGAGGTGCAGGTTGTAGATCTCGTGCATGCGCAGGAAGCCGTCGACGGGAGCGCCCTTCTCGTCCACCAGCGAGAGGACGAGGCCGGAGAGGTCGGGGTGCTCGCTGTCGAGCAGGCCATGCGTGGCGAAGTGCACGATGCGGTGATGGTCGAGCGCGCCGCGCGCGACCAGGGCGCGGCTGGCCGCGAAGTCGGTGGCCTTCAGCAGCGCCGACGGCGGGACGAACGCGGCGATCGCGTCCGCTTCCCGGCGGGAGAAGGGGAGGCGCGTGAAGCCGCTCCGGCCGAGGCTCTCGATCGCGCGCGTAAGGCCGATGGACGGAGCGTCTGCCCTGGGCGCGCCCCCGCGTGCGTGGACGCGCGGGTCTGCCCGCTCGAACACGGGATCGGCGATCACGGCGGCCGATGCCGTCGCCGCCGGCGGCCGCGCCTCCTGGCGCTGGGCAAAGAGAACGGACGCCGAAGGAGCGAACACGATCTCGTGGTCCAGGAGCAGCGGCCGGCCCTCGTCTCCGGCCGGCGAGGGCAGGGCCTCGAAGGGAAGGTAGGCGAGGGCGCCGGAAGTGACGATGAGGAGGCGCTTGCCCTTCCAGTCCTTCTCCAGGAGGTCGGCCACTCCTCCCAGGAGCAGGCGGCTCAACGCCTTCGATTCGGCCTGGAGCTGCCTGTCCGCCTTGCGCACGGCGGCGGGAGCGCGCGTGCGCTGGCGCTCGATCGTCAGCCCGTGCACCTTCCGCGCCGCCGCGTCGATGGTGGCCCGCCCCGGGATGGCGCGGCTCAACACTGCGGACCGGGTGGCCGCCCACAGGTAGCTCCGGTCCTTGGCCAGGTAGAACTCCAGGAGGACGGTCTCGTCGTCGAGCAGCTCGCCACGGATCTGCTCGACCGTGATCGGGGACGGTTGGGTAAGCGCGGCGTAGCGTGGGCTCTCCCGGCGGATCCGGGCCTGGAGCTCACGGTAGTCCTCGGACTTGCGCTCGAGGTCGGCTCGAGCCCCGCGCACCTCGTCCGGCCCCGCTTCCCGGATGACTGCGCGCGAAAGCCGCGACGAGGCGCGGCTCAGCTCTCCCTGCAGCGCCCGCTCACGCTCGAGGAGATCGGGCGCCACCCCCTCGCGGACATCGGCCCGCGCTTCGATGAGGGCATCGAGGAGGACGCGCGCCCGGGCGCGCTCGCTGGCCTCGAGCGCGGCCGTCTCGTGGCCGGCGGTGGGGTCCCGTTCGTGCATCCGCATCAGGGAGTCGATGTAGATCGCGTAGATGTTCTGCTCGTAGGCCACGTACGAGGCGCGGAGATCCGGACTCGTCATCGCGGACCGTATGCCCTCGATGAGCGTGATGGCCGCTTCCGCTCGCGCCCGGGCCTCCGGGAAGTTCCCGCGGCCGTGCTCCACCCACGCCATTGACCCCAGGGTCGACGCCGTCGCGTAGCGGTCGCCCAGGGCCTGGCGCAGGCGCAGCGCCTCGCGGAGGTGCTCGAGCCCGGCCTCCGAATCGCCGGACCGGTGCCAATTGATTCCGAGGAGGGCGAGGCTGGCCGCTTCACCGGCGGGATCGTGCATCCGGCGTCTCAGCTCGAGCGACCGGCGGCCGACCTCGATCGCCCGCGCGGTTTCGCCGCCGCGGCCCAGAGCCCTGGCCAGGCTGTTCAGGTTGCGGGCTTCCGTGTCGGCCAGCCCCGCCGCCTGGGCGAGCGGGATGACCTGGTCGAGGAGCGCGATCGCGCGTGCGTCCTCGTCCATCTCCAGGTAGACGCTCGCCATGCCGCCGAGGGTGGCGATCTCGGCGGCGCGATTCCCGATCGCGCGCACCAGCGCCAACGCGCGGTCGTAGTACTCGAGAGCCCGTTCTCCGTCGCCGAGGTTCATGTGGCAGACGCCCAGGCTGTTCGTGGCGCGCGCCTGCAGCCATCGGCTGCCGGCCTCCGTGGCCACGGCGAGGCCCTGCTTGAACAGCCCGGCGGCCTTCTCGGCCTCCCCCCCGCGATCGTAGGTCACGCCCATGTTGCTGAGGGCCGCCGAGAGCATCCATCGGCTGTCGATGGCCCTTGCGTTCGCGGCGGCGGTGTCGAACAGGGCGCGCGCCTTGTCCAGGTCTCCCGTGCGGATCGTCGTCCAGCCGAGCTCGAGAAGGGCCGCGCCCTCGCCTTCACGGTCTTCGAGTTCGCGAAAGAGAGCGAGGGAGCGCTCGATCGAGGCCGCCGCCGCCGGCTGGCCGGCATCGAACTGGAGGCGGCCCCGCTTCAAGAGGGCGAGCGCCTCTCCGGCGCGATCGCCGGCCTCGCGAAAGCCGGCCTCCGCGGCTTCGAACCGCGCCAAGGCCAGGCGCCGCGATTCACCGCTCCCCTCATTCGCGAGCCTCACGGCTTCGGCGAGCGAATCGTCGGCCAACGCCCGGGCCTTCTCGCGATCCCCGGCCGGCCGCGGCTCTTCCAGCCCGATCTCGTACGTGCCCGGCCGGCCTTCCCCCGATGATTGGACCTCGAGCGTGAAGGCGCCGGCGATCGGCGCGACGAAGAGCATCCGAACCGTCGCGATGGTGTCGGCGGGCGCCTCTCTACGGGCCAGGTTCGCGCCCTTGTCGTCCAAGAGCGTCAGGACCACGCGGGGCCCCTTCTCGTGCACCGCGACCTGGAGCAGTTGCTCGGCCTCGAGCCGGACGGGGTGACGCCGGACCGCCCCCAGGGCCAGCTCGAACTCCACCGGAGTCCCCGGCGCCACGGCATCGTCGGCGAGGACGGAGGGTGCAGGACACACGAGGGTGCCCAGCAGCAGGATGTGAGCAGTGAGGGCAGCGAAGGTACGAACCCCGCCGCTCATCGTGCGATCCGCAGGAAGTAGCGCTGGATGCTCTCGCGGCCGGTCGCGGACAGCGTGACCACGTAGTCGCCCGGCGGCAGCACGCGCGCGGGTACCTCGACGGACGCAAGACGCTGCGCTCGCGTCGCGGCACTCACGCCGCGAGCGCGGTCGGCGGGGCCGCGCCAGACGTTGGCGCCTTCCACGGTCGCGACGGCCGCCTCGAACTCCGCCGGCCGCGCGGGCAGCAGGGCCGGATCTCCCTCCAGCTCCAGCACGACCGTGTCCGTGCCCGCGGGAATGCGCCCGGCCAGAGGGGGCTGGTCGCCCCGGAGGAGGACGGGCGAGAGAGCCAGGACCACCTTCACCGGCACGGTCGGCGCCACCGTTGTGGCGCGCCCAGACGGAGGCGGCGACGGGGAAGCCGTGGCCGGAGTCGCCATCTCGATGCTCGGCTGGGGGGAGAGGGTTGCCGTCCCGGGTCCGGGCGCCGGCCAGCGCCAGTAGGCCACCGCTGCCACCAGCAGGCTGGCGGCGAGGGCCAGGGGGAGCGTCCCGCTCCGGCCCGGCCTCCCCGCGACTCGCGGTGCCGCCGGCCTGCCCGCTTCCGCAAGGGCGCGCCGCAGCGCGCGTGCGGCCATCACCCGCTGTCTTAGCGGAGGCGAGGCGAGGTATCGCGCCTCGAAGGCGCGCTTCTCGTCCTCGCGGAGGCGGTCGGCGGCGTGGTCGTCGAGCAGGTCGTCCTCGACCGCGCGCAGGCGCTCCAACGTCTCGGGCTTGTCGAAGTAGGCCTGCTCCAGGGCTTCCGCCTCGGCCTCCGGCATGAGGCCGAGCAGATAGAGCCTGAGTCCGGCGTCATCCGGCTCGGGGAGCACGGCCTTCACACTCCTCTGTGAGTCTTTTCATCGATTTGTGCCGCCAGGCACCGGCCGATGCAGCGCTCGACCTCGTCTCGCACGCGCTGCAGGCGACTGCGGAGGGCGCTCTCCGAGACGCCAAGCTCACGAGCCATCCGCTTGCGCGCCTCGATCCGCGCCCGGCCCTCTCCCGCGTAGTACTCGAGGATCAGCGCCCGGCTCTCCGCCGCGAGCTCGCCCAGGCACCGGTCGAGGCAGTCCGCGAGGGCGCCCTCGTCGGGATCGTCCTCCGAAATGAGCGTGGTCGAAGTAAGCGCGGCCACAGGCACGCCCCGAGCATCCGGCCGCCGCCAGTGCTCCCGGAGGACCATGCGGGCGATCCCGTGTGCGAAGCGCGCCACGTCCTCCACGACCACGCCTTCGGCCAGGCGCACGGCCAGCCGGTCCAGCGTCTCGTCTGCGCACTCCTCGGGAGTCGCGGCGCCTCGCCACGCGAAGAAGCTCACCAGCGCGCGCCGCAGGTGCTCGTATGCAAACCCCGCTCGTTCGGCGTCGGGACCGAGCCGGGAGAGAAGGCTCGTGAAGGCGCCGGCGGTGAGGCCGCGGCCAGGGTCCCTGGACATTGTCGACGCGAGAACCCGCTAGGTTGTTGCCGCGTGCCAACCGCCGCGGATGTGCGGCGGCGCACCCTGACACTCGCATTCTGCTTCAGTTGGGCCTGCCCGTGTTCGTTCGGGGCGCCGTCCCCGACACGTTTCCGCCCCCGCTCGCACAGAGAGGAAAGGCCTTCCGAACGAGGAGCGCGTGGCTCCGGCCACGAGGCTCGAACGAACGAGCATGGCTCGATCGTTGGTCGTCGCCCCGAGGAGCCGGACATGAAGACCCGCCGCCGTAACGTCGGCCGCCAGACGGTCGGATTCCTCCTCGCATGCCTGGTGATCGTGGCCGTGCCGACCATGGCACAGCTCGTCGACCGCACGACCGCGCCCAACGCGTCGGGCTCCGGGATCGCGAAATCGCTGGCCGACGAGATCGGCGCCGGCCGTGGCGACTGGACGACGCCGGAATCGTCCTCCTTCATCATCGCGCGCGACCCGTTCCGCGCCATCCGGCGCGGGCGCCAGCTCTTCCAGCGCAAGTTCACGCGCGGGCAGGGGCAGGGGGCCGTTTTCGGGGACGGCGCCGGGAACATCCACAAGGACCTGGCCATCGGCGCGGGCCTCTCCGACAGCTGCGCCTCCTGCCACGGCCGGCCCCGCGGCGCGGCCGGCGCCGGCGGGGACGTGGCCACACGGCCCGACAGTCGGGATGCTCCGCACCTGTTCGGCCTGGGTCTCAAGGAGATGCTGGCGGACGAGATGACGTCGGACCTGCGCGCCATTCGCCTGGCCGCCATCGCCGAGGCGCAGCAGCGCGGCCGAGACGTTTCGCGCGAGCTGAGGAGCAAGGGCATCTCCTACGGTGCGATCACCGCCCATCGCAATGGCTCCGTCGACACCTCTCGCGTCGAGGGAGTCGACCCCGACCTGCGGATTCGACCCCTCTTCGCACACGGCGGCACCATCTCCATCCGCGAATTCGTCGTCGGGGCCTGGAACGCGGAGATGGGCATGCAGGCCGTCGACCCCGAGCTGACCACGGCCGCGGCCGGCGCCCGCGTCACCACTCCCTCCGGCATGGTCCTCGACGGCGCGCAGGACGTGATCGAGGCTCCACGCGCGAAGGACGCCACCGACGATCCGGACGACGATGGCATCAGCAACGAGATCCCCACCAGCCTCGTCGACTTCATGGAGTTCTACCTGCTGAACTACTTCAAGCCGGCGCTGGGGGAGCAGACGGTCCGGACGGCGACGGGTCGCGCGATCTTCAAGGACATCGGATGCGCCGCCTGCCACGTGCCCAACCTGACCCTCAACCGCGATCGCCGGGTCGCCGACGTGGAGACGGTGTTCAATCCCGAGCAGGGAGTATTCAACCGGCTCTTCGCGACGGCCAGCGGCCGCTTCGTCGAAGAAAACGACGGCAGCGGCTACCCGACGGTCAAGCGGCCCAGCGGTGGCTCGTTCGTGGTGCGCAACATCTTCACCGACTTCAAGCGCCACGACCTCGGTCCGGCCTTTCACGAGCGCGACTACGACGGGACGGTTCGGACCCGTTTCCTGACCACCGCCCTGTGGGGCGTGGGCAGCACCGCGCCCTACGGCCACGACGGGCGGAGCATCAACCTCACCGAGGTCATCCTGCGCCATGGCGGGGAAGCTCAGGCCGCGCGCAATCGCTTCGTGGATCTGGAGGCGGGCGAGGCCCGGAAGCTCCTGGATTTCCTGGGGTCGCTCGTCATCTTCCCGCCCGACGACACGGCCTCGAACCTCGACCCGGCCGATCCTCATGCCGCGGGGTTCCCTCAGTTCAAGCACGGCAGCATCAAGCTGACCGTGCTGTTCAACGATCCGGCGGACATCGAGTAGTGGCCCGTTGACCAGGACCTGGGGAGCGCCCGAGAATGACCCGGCATGCGCCTGACCTTCAGCGACGGCCTCGAGTCGTGGAGGATCGCCCTGATCCTGTCCGGGCTCGGCCTCGCCTTCGCGGGCGTCTTCATGTTGGGCTCGTTGACGGGGACCCACTCGTCCGTGGGGCGTCAGATCGCGGTGGGAGCGGTCGCGGTCGTCGGCCTGCTGATGGTTCTCTCCGCTACCCTCATCGGGCGGCAGACCTCGACGTCCCGTATCGGGTCCTCCCTGACGTGGATCTACTTTGTGGTCCTGCCGGTGGTCGGCTACCTCGCGAAGCTCTCCACGGGATGGAAACTCATTCTCGGCGCCTGGTGCCTCGGCAGCGTCGCCGCGGCCGTGGTGATCGCGCGACGACGCGGCTGACGGGCGCCTCGCGACGTCGAAATCGATGCATCCCAAAACGTATGGAACGCGAAGGGCAGCTGTGACGTAAATCGCTTCCCTTCCGTCCGCAATCCGCGCAGACTCGGGCCCTCATTTCGGGGTACCCCAGCATCCGCCCGGCGGGCAGTGGAGCGGTTCCCTCGTCCCGGATCTCCCTCTCGTCGAGCTCCCTGGAGAGCGAGGCTCGACATGCGGAAAGTGCTCCTGGGCATCGTCGCCCTCATGATCGCGGGCGAGCTGCTCGCCGCCGCCGCCACCTCTTCGCGACGGGCCGTGCGAAAAGTCCGGGTCACCGATCCCGCGGTTGCGCGGGAGCTGATCACGGGCGGCGCCACCCTCGTCGCCGACTACGGCGCGTTCCAGCTCCTCGAGGTCGACCCCGCGCGCGTGGCCCCCCTCATCCAGGCCGGACGCGCCGAGGCCCGCGACGAAGAGGACCTCGTCCTCCTGAACACGCGCCCGCTCGACACGCGTGATGACGAAGAACGGGCTCTCACGGCAGCCCGTCCACCCGTCGAGAGCTTCGCCGGCCGACGCCTCCACCTCGTCCAGTTCGCGGGACCGGTCAAGCCCGAGTGGTACGCGGCGCTCACCGCCACCGGCGCCGAAGTCGTGACCTACATCCCCCACAACACGTACCTCGTCTACGGCGACGAGGAGAGCCTCGGACGCGTCCGTTCTCTCGGCCCCTTCATGGAATGGGAAGGGCCGCTGCGGACCGAGGACAAGGTCCATCCCCTCGCCCGTCGCGCGGGTAGGGCCGGACGGGCGGATGGGGCCGGCAACGACCTCCACGCCGTCCAGCTCGTCGTGGACCCGGCGGCGAACGAAGCCACCTCGAGGGTCATCGACACGCTCCGGCTCGGCGCCGTGCGCAGCCGCTTCCGCGTCCTCCAGTACGAGAACGTCATCGTGCACCTCGACCCCGGCCAGCTGGCCGCGCTGGCGGAGCGGCCGGACGTCGTGTCGATCCAGCCCTACGTGATCCCGCAGATGCGCGACGAGAAGCAGGGCCAGATCGTCGCGGGCGCGCTGTCCGGCGGCGCGCCCACCGGTCCCGGCTACCTCTCGTTCCTGGCCGCGAAGGGATTCACGCAGTCCCAGTTCACCGCCTCCGGATTCGCGGTGGACGTGTCGGACAGCGGGGTCGACGACGGCACCACCGCCCCCAACCATTTCGGCCTCTACGTGGACGGGATCCTCGGGGGCGTCAGCCGCGTGGTCTACAACCGCCTGGAGGGCTTTCCCCTCGGGGGCGGGGTGATCCAGGGCTGCGACGGGCACGGCACGATCAACGCCCACATCATCGCCGGCTTCAGCAACCTCACCGGCTTCCCCTTCGAGGACGCGGACGGCTACAAGTACGGCCTCGGCATCGCGCCCTTCGTGAAGGTGGGATCGTCCGTCATCTTCGATCCGAGCTACACCTTCCCGAACTTCCCGAACCTCCAGTCGCGCGCCTATCGCGACGGCGCGCGCATCAGCTCGAACAGCTGGGGCTCGGCGGTGAGCGGGGCCTACAGCGTGGACTCGCAGGCCTACGACGCCCTCGTGCGCGACGCCCAACCGTCCGGCTCCGCGGTCCCGGTGGCGGGCAACCAGGAGATGGTGATCGTGTTCGCCGCCGGCAACGACGGACCCACGCCCTCCAGCCTGGGCGCGCCCGGCACGGCCAAGAACGTCCTCACCGCCGGGGCCAGCGAGAACGTGCGCGCCATCGGCGGCGCCGACCAGTGCGGACTGGACGACCTGGGCGCGGACGCGGTGGGCGACATCGCGTCCTTCTCGAGTCGCGGTCCGACCACCGACGGTCGCCGCAAGCCCGATCTCGTCGCCCCCGGCACCCACGTCACCGGCGGCGTCTTCCAGACGGACACGCCCGGAGCGACGGGCCAGGCCGACGCGTGCTTCGACGGCACCGGCGTCTGCGGCGGACCCGTCACCAGCTTCTTCCCCGACGGCCAGCAGTTCTACACCTCCTCCTCCGGCACCAGCCACTCCACGCCCGCGATCGCGGGCGGCGCCGCCCTCGTGCGCCAGTACTTCCTCAATCACGGCCTCGCCGCTCCCAGTCCGGCCATGACGAAGGCGTTCCTGATGGGCTCGGCGCGATACCTCACCGGCGCGGACGCGGGGGACACCCTTCCCTCGAACGCGCAGGGCATGGGGCTGATGGATCTCGGCACGGCCTTCGACGGCGCCGACCGCGTCCTGCGCGACCAGGTGGCGGCGGACACGTTCACGGCGACCGGCCAGACGCGGACGTTCGCGGGCACGGTCGTGAGCGCGAGCCGGCCGCTCCGCATCACCCTGGCCTGGACGGACGCGCCGGGCTCGACGACGGGCAACGCCTTCCGCAACGACCTCGACCTGACCGTTCGTATCGGGGGACTGACCTATCGTGGCAACGTCTTCGCGGGCGCGCTGTCCGTCGCGGGCGGCGTGGCGGACGTGCGCAACAACGTCGAGAGCGTGTTCCTGCCCGCGGGGACGACCGGCACATTCACCGTGACCGTCACCGCTGCCAACATCAACTCGGACGGCGTGCCCAACGTCGGTGGCGCCCTCGACCAGGATTTCGCGCTCGTCGTGTACAACGGCCTGGAGACGCCGGTGCCCAACGTGGTGGCCGCGGGATCGTCGCTCGCATCCGAAAACTGCGGCGGCGGCAACGGCGCCATCGATCCGGGGGAGACGGCCACCGTCAACCTGGCCCTCTCCAACACGGGGACGGGCGACACGACCGACCTGATCGCCACGCTCCTCTCGTCCGGCGGCGTGCTCGCGCCGAGTGGTCCCCAGCACTACGGCGCGCTCGTCCACGGCGGCCCGGCGGTGAGCCGGCCCTTCACGCTCACCGCCGCCGGTACGTGCGGCGGGTCGCTGGTGGCGACGCTCCAGCTCCAGGACGGCGCGACCGATCTCGGCACCGCGAGCTTCACGTTCACGCTGGGCGCGACGACGCCGGGCGGGACGGGGACGTTCAGCAATACCGCCGCCATCACCATCCCGTCCAGCGGCTCGGGCGCGCCGTACCCCTCGTCGATCAACGTCTCCGGCCTCACCGGCTCGGTGCTGAAGGTGACGGCCACCCTGACCGGGTACAGCCACGGCTTCTCGGACGACGTCGACGTGCTGCTCGTCGGTCCCGCGGGTCAGAAGGTCCTCCTGATGTCCGACGCCGGAGGGGGAGGAGCTCCCAGCAACATCAACCTGACCTTCGACGATGCCGCGGCGACGGCGGTCCCCGACGGCGCGCCCATCGTCTCGGGCACGTTCCGTCCCGCGAACTACGAAGGGACGGCGTCGGACGTCTTCGCCGCCCCCGCGCCCGCGGGCCCCTACGCCACCGTGCTCGCCGCCTTCAACGGCACGAATCCCAACGGGACGTGGCGGCTGTTCGTCCGCGACGACTTCACGGGGTTCAACGGCAGCATCAGCGGGGGATGGCGTCTCAACATCCAGACCGCCGTTCCGTCCTGCTGCGTCGGGGCGGCCGGCATCACGGTGACGCCGACATCGGGGCTGACCACCACCGAGGGCGGCGGCACGGCCAACTTCACGGTGGCCCTCAACTCCGTGCCGACGGCGGACGTGATCATCGGCCTCTCTTCCAGCGACGCAGGCGAAGGTTCCGTGTCGCCCGCCTCCCTTCTCTTCACGGCCGGCAATGCGCTCACACCGCAGACCGTCACCGTCACCGGAGTCGACGACGCGGTGATCGACGGCGACCAGGCCTACACGATCGTGACCGCGCCCGCGGTGAGCGCCGATGCGGCCTACTCCGGGCTGAATCCCCCGGACGTGTCCGTGACCAACGCGGATGACGACGTCGTGCCTGTGCCCGTCATCGCTACCGCCGGAGGGACGCTGACCGCCGAGGACTGCGGCAACGGCGCCATCGACCCCGACGAGACGGTCACGGTGAGCCTGGCTCTCCACAACACGGGGACCGCACCGACCACGAATCTCGTGGCCACGCTGCTGCCGACCGGCGGAGTGACGGCTCCCGGCGCGCCGCAACCGTACGGTGCCCTCATTCCGGGGGCGGCGGCCGTCGCGCGCCCGTTCGCGCTGACCGCCGCCGGCACCTGTGGGGGCACGCTGACCGCGACGCTCCAGCTCCAGGATGGGGCGACCGATCTCGGCACGGTCGCCTTCGCCTTCCCGCTGGGCACGATGGGGCCGGGAGGGACAACGACCCTCGCCAATGCCGCCGCCGTCACCATACCCACCAGCGGCAATGGGTCTCCTTATCCCGCGTCGATCATCGCCTCCGGCCTCACGGGCACGGTGACGAAGGTGACGGCCACCCTCAGCGGCTTCGGCCACTCCTTCCCTGACGACGTCGACGTGCTGCTCGTCGGTCCCGGCGGTCAGAAGACGCTGCTCCTCTCCGATGCCGGAGGCGGAGGCGCGGTCTCGGGTCTCACCCTCACCTTCGACGATGCGGCCGCCGCGTCGCTTCCCAACGGCACTTCCCTCACCTCGGGCACCTGGAAGCCGAGCGCCTACGAGCCGGACAGCGATGGGTTCGCCAGCCCGGCCCCGCCCGGGCCGTACGTGGCGGACCTCTCGGTCTTCAACGGGACCGACCCGAACGGCACCTGGAGTCTCTACGTCCGCGACGACTTCTCGCCCTCGGGAGGGAGCATCGCCGGTGGTTGGAGCCTGGCCATCACCACCTCCGTGCCCGTCTGCTGCACGGCCTCCGTCGCGGGAGTGACGGTCACGCCGACGTCCGGTCTCGTGACCTCCGAGGCCGGGGGCACGGCCGCCTTCACGGTGGCCTTGACCTCGGTCCCGACCGCGGACGTGACCATCGACCTCAGCAGTTCCGACGTCACGGAGGGCACGGTCTCGCCCGCCTCGCTCACGTTCACGCCCGCGGACGCCCTGACCCCGAAGACGGTCACGGTGACGGGAGTGGACGACGCCGTTGCAGACGGCGCCGTCGCCTACACGATCGTGACCGCGCCCGCGGTGAGCAGCGATTCGAGCTACTCCGGCCGCGACGCGGCGGACGTCTCCGTGACCAACACCGACGATGACGTGGCCGGAATCGTGGTGAGCCCGACCAGCGGTCTCGTCACCACGGAAGCGGGAGGCGCGGCGGCCTTCACGGTCGTCCTGACCTCGGTGCCCACGGCCGACGTGACGATCGGCCTCAGCAGCTCGGATCTCACCGAAGGGACGGTCTCGCCGGCCTCGCTCATCTTCACGGCCGCGGACGCCCTGACCCCGAAGACGGTCACGGTGACGGGAGTGGAGGACCTCGTCGCGGACGGAAGCGTCGGCTACACGATCGTGACCGCGCCCGCGGTGAGCAGCGATTCGAGCTACTCCGGCCGCGACGCGGCGGACGTCTCCGTGACCAACACCGACGATGACGTGGCCGGGATCGTGGTGAGCCCGACCAGCGGTCTCGTCACCACGGAAGCGGGAGGCGCGGCCACGTTCACCGTGGTCTTGACCTCCGTCCCGACCGCGGATGTGACCATCGCCCTCAGCAGCTCCGACGTCACGGAGGGGACGGTCTCGCCGGCCTCGCTCACGTTCACGATCGCGGACGCCTTGACCCCGAAGACGGTCACGGTGACGGGAGTGGACGATCCCGTTGCGGATGGCGCCGTCGCCTACACCATCGTCACCGCGCCCGCGGTGAGCAGCGATTCCAGCTACTCAAGCCGCGACGCGGCGGACGTCTCCGTCAACAACACCGACGATGACGTGGCTGGAATCGTGGTGAGCCCGACCAGCGGCCTCGTCACCACCGAAGCCGGAGGCGCGGCCACGTTCACTGTGGTCCTGACCTCGGTGCCGACTTCCGACGTGACCATCGGCCTCAGCAGCTCCGACCTCACCGAAGGGACGGTCTCGCCGGCCTCGCTCACCTTCACGGCCGCGGACGCCCTGACCCCGAAGACGGTGACGGTGACGGGCGTCGACGACACCGCGGTGGACGCCGCCGTGGCCTACACCATCGTCACCGCGCCCGCGGTCAGCAGTGATGCCGGCTATTCGGGGCGCGACGCCGCCGACGTCTCCGTCGCCAACACCGACGACGACGTGGCCGGGATCCTGGTCAGCCCGACGAGCGGCCTCGTGACCACTGAAGCCGGAGGCACGGCCACGTTCACGGTGGTCCTGAGGTCGACGCCGGCCGCCGACGTCACCATCGGCCTGAGCAGCTCCGACCTCACGGAGGGGACGGTCTCCCCGGCCTCGCTCACCTTCACCCCCGCGGACGCGCTCGTCCCGAAGACGGTCACGGTGACGGGGGCGGACGATGCCCTTTCGGATGGCAACGTCGCGTACACCATCGTGACCGCGCCCGCCGTGAGCGCGGATCCCGTTTACACGGGCGCCGACGCCTCCGACGTGTGGGCCACCAACAACGACGACGACGCGGCCGAGCTGATCTTCGCGGACGGCTTCGAGTCGGGCGACGTGTCGCGCTGGTCCTCCAGCCGCAACGTCGGCGGCCGCCTCGCGGTCACGGCCGCCGCCGCCCTCGATGCCGCGTTCGGTCTCTCCGCGAACGTGACGGATACGAACGCCCTCTACGTGCAGGACGACACGCCGGCCGCCGAGCCGCGCTACCGCGCGCGATTCCTGTTCGACCCGAACGGTTTCGTGCCCGGGCCGGGGAACGGGAACTCGATGGTGAACCTGTTCGTGGCGTTCCAGGGGACGAGCACGCGCGCCATCACGATCGCGTTGCGGCGTCGCCAGGGTCAATATTCCGTGCAGGCGCAGGCGATCCTCGACGGCGGCACCCAGGTGAGCACGGCCTTCGTCAACATCACGGACGCTCCGCATGCGGTCGAGTTCGATTGGCGGCGCGCCACGGCCGCGGGCGCGAACAATGGCTCCCTGCAGCTCTGGATCGATGGGGCCGCCGTGGCCACCATCGGGGGGCTGGACAACGACACGACCGGCGTCGATCTGGCCCGTCTCGGTCCTCAGAACCTGCAGTCGGGAGCGTCGGGCACGCTCTTCTTCGACCGCCTCGAATCGCGGAGGACGACCTTCATCGGCCCCTGAGCCGGGCCCCGGGTTCAGTTCACGGCGAGCAGGTCCCGGTCGGGCAGGACCGGGAACGGCGCGTGCGGCTCGCGCTGGTACCAGAACGCGACGGAAGCGATGTCGTCCTGCAGGGGCAGGTAACGCGAGTCGTTCCCCGAGCGGCCCGCCATCCAGCCCAGGGCCTGGATGGTCACGCGCAGGTCCTTCTCGAAGCGCACGGGGTCCATGATGTGCCAGCGGTAGAGCGAGAAGCGCTGCTGCGACTTGTAGAGGCCGTCGGGCCGCTGCACCTGCGAGAGGCCCGAATACGGCGTCGTGAACTCCTGGTACTGATGGGTGACCGGGTTCTCGAAGTTGTATGAGCCGTTGAAGTAGTCCTCGGTGCCGGTGCCCGCGATGGTGGGGAACTCGGCGTCGCCGTCGAGGTAGAACTTGATCTCGCCTTCGCCCCACCAGCCGGAGTTGTGGACGCCCCAGGCCATGTAGGTCCCGACGTAGTGGCCCCAACCCTTCACGCCGTCGAGGATCGTGTAGACCTGCTTGTAGGGAAGCGGGTTCACGCGGCGGAACTGCGCGTGGAAGTAGGCGGCCTCTTCGGGCACGGGGCCGAGGGCATAGTCGATCTGGTAGTAGAGCGTCTGCTCGGTGAGGCCGCGGTTCTCCATCGTGATGCGGAAGCCCTTGCGGAACGGCATCTCCCAGTAGGAGTTGAACGCGCTTCCCGGGTTGACGCACACCGCGAGCGACGAGATCTGCGCGTAACCGCCCCAGCCGGAGGCGAAGAAGTCGCCGACCGGGGACTCCACGGAAGGCGTGGCCTCGCCGTCCCAGTAGATGCGGAAGATGAAATGGCGCCAGGGACCGGTGGGCGTCATCCAGATGTGCTGGATCACGCCCTCGCCCTGGACCTCGCCCATGGTGAAGGTCTGGCCGGGCTGGATTCTGACCGACGGCGAGATCTTCCAGCCGCGGCCCAGGTCGCGCCCCACGTTCGCGCCCGTGCCTTCGGTGGCCATCCCGCCCTTGCCCTTCTCGCCCGTGAAGTTCTCGGGGCTGATCGAGCGCGTCCTCGCCTTGGACAGGCGCGAGAGGCCGCCCATGCCGAGAGGGCGGAGGATGTCGTCCTCCGCGCGCAGCGGCAACGCGGTGGCGGCGACGAAGGCGAGAACGGCCAGGCAGCCGGAGGGCGCGATGCGCGTCATGGGACCTCCTGATTTATCATCGGAGTATGTGCCGAAACATCCGTCCCCTTTTCAATTTCGAGCCCCCCGTGACCGAGGGCGAGGTGCGCAACGCCGCCCTGCAGTTCGTCCGCAAGATCTCCGGAGCCACCAAGCCCTCGAAGGCGAACGAGGCGGCCTTCGAGACGGCCGTCACCGAGGTGACGGCGTCCTGCCAGCGACTCCTGGCCTCGATGGTGACCACGGCGCCGCCGAAGGATCGCGAAGTCGAGGCCATGAAGGCGAAGGAGCGGTCGCGGCGGAGATTCGCCTAGGAAGCGGACGCGGACGCCCACCGGCGCGGCGGGCATCAGGAGTCACCCTCGAGGCGCCTGGTTCGCGGACCAAAGACGAGCTCGGCCTCGTATTGATTGTGGCGCCGGCAGCGAAGGGAGATGTTCTCGGCGGAGGTCGGCCCTCCGAGCGCGTAGGGCCGGATGTGATGGAACTCGAGGAAGGCGCGCTCGGTGCATCGGCGTCCATCCTTGCTGACGAAGCCGCATTGGCCTCCATCGTCCCGCCATGCCGATCTCTTGATGTGGCTCGCCGCGTGACGTGAGGCGAGCCGCGGGCTCGAGGCCGCGCTCGAGCCTGGGCTATCCGCCCCGGGGCGGATGGAGCGAGGCGCTCGCGGTTTGGTCGCCGCCCCCAGCTTCTGCCTTTCGACTTTCTCGAGAAGGAGGGCGATCGCGCGGTCGAAGATCGCGCCGGGATCGCCATCGGGGATCTCGCGACGAAGCAGCGCCTGAACACGCCGCAGCCTGTCGTGGCTCTCCTCGCCGATCGTGAACTGGACACGGTAACGCTCGGGTGATGTCGTCACGACGATCGGACGGCGCGTGGCCGGTACCGGGGTCGGGGCGCTCATCGAAAGGGCCGATTCTGAAGCCACGACGGCGCTTGGCTTCGCTTCAATTGCGGGTGGCGGCGCGGTGGCGGAGGGGGGCGTCGGTGCCGGGGGCGTGACCCCTGGGAGTTTCCGGACAAAGGAGGGCACATCCGGTCGAGGCGCCAATTCCGCAACCAGCGCCTCGATCTCGCGCCGGCTGCGGCCGCTGGCCCGGGCGAGCACCGCCTGATGGTTCTCGGGCGTGAGGTGCGGGCTGAGCATCCGGACCGAGGTGAGGGACAACTCGCCCGAAGCGAGGGCGTCGAGAATGACGGGGAAACGCCGGCAGGCCCGCGCCGCAGAGATCCGGTTGCAGGCGGCGTCCTCCGAGAGCTTGAGGACCTCTCTGCAGTAGGTGAAGAGCGTGCCGTAGCCAAGAT
>Ga0209382_10002904_pt1 | contig 24350 bp, 14 predicted proteins | sample SoiMetdeltSBSDD5_FD_187599 | JGI IMG/M metagenome (GOLD analysis project Ga0209382, IMG submission 187599) | Bulk soil microbial communities from a Populus tree surrounding site in Tennessee, USA - Soil MetaG P. deltoides SBSDD5 (SPAdes) (version 2) | ecosystem: Environmental > Terrestrial >...
ACAGATAATGTCGTCCAGTTGAAGAATCCAACTGACTCAAAACATCAATTGATAATAACTTCGGAAGGAAAGGAAGTTGCGTCTAGTGGAGACATACAACCTGGGAAATCGGGCGAACTTACATTTGCAAAACTTAGTCAAGGAGAAACTCTAGAATATCATTGTCTGTATCATCCAACTACGATGAAAGGAACAATAACAATTTCTTCCTAATCTTTTCCTTAGTAACTCAATATCTCTAAGATCTATATAGAATGATATCATAAACATGTTATATACACGACTCCGAGAAAGATGGAAATTGAGGAAAGCAACAGAAATAAGAGTAGATTTTTCTTTTAATCGTGAGGTATTCTTTGTTGTCATAGGGGCTATGTTAGGAGGAATATCGATGCTTATTCCGACAGCTTTTGAAGTTGGAATGGGCTTGCCTTACTATGTTACATGGGTAGCATTTGGACACGTCGTAGGCATATACGGCTCTGACGCGGCTTTTGCAGGGATTGCAATTCATACATTAACCGCTATTTCAATAGGCGTTGTTATCGGTGTTTTTCTCTATAAGACTGGAATATTGAATATAAGTAAGCTTTCAAATGGTTTTATTTATGGGTTATTCGCCGGTACTGTGGTCCTAATTGTTTTTTTTATACCTGTTTACTTGTTAATTTTACATCCAGAGATCAACCGGATTCTAACCGCGACTATATCAGAATCTTATGATGAATACGGTACAACACTATATCAATACAGCTTCCCACTAGTGATTATAAGTTATATTATAATGCATCTTGTTTTTGGTATCATCGTAGGGGTAACTTCATCTATTTTATCCATTAAGTTTGGAAGCCGCTATAGATGTACAAATTGTGATATTTCCTTTTCTAGGATCGATTCATATCAGAAACATGTAGAACTTGTACACGGAGAAAGACCGATTCAATTAACGCGCATTTTAATTTTGGGGGGTGGATTTGCAGGAATTGAAGTTTTACGGCAGCTTCAAAAAGCATTTCAGAACAATATTAGAATTGACATAACACTGGTAAGTCGGGACAACTTTTTCCTCTTTACACCAATGCTTCCAGAAGTATCATCTGGGATGATAGAGACAAGGCATATAGTAACACCGCTGAGAGCCTTTTGCAATAGAGCAAAATTTTATGAAACGGAGATAGATTCACTAGATCTGGAGAATAAGAAGGTCGTTATAACTCATAGAATCGGAAGGCATACAAATCCTATCGAATGGCGCAGTCATGTGCTGAAATACGATTACCTTATTATAGCGTTAGGTAATGAAACTAACTTCTTTGGTATTAGTGAAGCTACAAAACACACTTTTACTCTAAAGAGCCTTGGTGACGCCATAGTGTTACGCAATCACGTGATAAATATGTTAGAACAGGCTGACATTGAACACGAAGATCCTAACATTAGGAAAAGATTATTGACTTTCGTGGTGGTGGGAGGTGGTTTTTCTGGCGTTGAAATTGTCGGTGAATTGAATGACTTCATACTAGATTCAATAAAATATTTTTACCACAATCTGCATAAATCATATGCAAGAATAATACTCGTAAACTCGGGTAGCAGGATACTTCCTGAAGTAACTGAGGATCTAGCAGACCTTGCTTTACATGAAATAAGAAAAAATGGGGTTGAAGTACTTTTGAACACCCGTGTGACTGAAGTTACCTCAGATAGTGTTAAACTAGATAAGGGAATTATTATCACAACTCAAACAATAATATGGGCTGGAGGAGGAAAGCCTCAAACCTTACTATCCTCTCTTTCTTGTGAACACGACAAGTCTGGCAGAATAATGACCAACAATTATCTTGAAGTTGTGGGATATACTGATAGTATTATTGCCCTAGGCGACTGTGCCTGTGTCACAGATCCTAATACAGGGAAGCCTTATCCTCCAACAGCACAGCATGCAATAAGACAGGGAAAAGTTGTTGCTAGCAATTTAATCTCCACAATTAAATGTCAAGAAAATCATAAAAAACCATTTAACTATAAGACAAAAGGAGTCATGACGTTAATAGGAAAGAGAAACGGTGTTGGCATTATACTTGGACGTAAGGTTCATGGATTTTCGGCTTGGTGGTTCTGGCGCTCATATTATCTAGTTAACCTTCCTACAGTAGAGAAGAAATTGCGAGTTTTGGTGGACTGGATTATAGACTTATTCTTCAAGCGGGACGTAACGAGACTTAAAACACCTACAGAGGAAATTGCTTTCAAACCTAATACTGCCGATCGTTCCTTTATCAGTTTATCAGGATCTAGCCAGAAATAATGCAATTGTCACCAATTTTATAGAACTAAAATAGTTCCACAAGTGGGATTGGTGAGCTCAAATTCACTGGTCTTGGGCCGTCGGTAGCTGCGACGCAATCGGTTCTAAATTGGGATTCTAAATATCGAAATGCAGGAGTAAGCTTTTAAGTTTTACTTTCTGGATAATGAGGTTCGTTAGTCCTAGTTCGAAGGATTATGATTTGTATTTTACTTGATTTTTAATTCTCCACCTGTCTCTAAAGTGGAAATTGAAGATTCTCTACTTTGAATTGTTCTTTATGAAACAAAAATATCGGTTCTTCTAAATTAACCATCGGTAATTTTACGATTGAAACCGTCAGATCGAAGCTGAACTTATCTAAACTTATTTGTCTTTGTCTTTTTTCTCGGGTAATTGTTGGTACACCAACGCTATAACTAGGCTGAAATTTTAAACCTTCAAACATTCCGTCTATGTCTATTTTAAACGTAAATCGTAATTTAGGTGGTGTTGGTACTCCATCGACCAACTTAATAAATTCTACATAAGGTTTTAAAGACTTGAAATTAATAGGGATACTCCCCTGCACTTGGTATTGTTCATTAATTTCACATTGTAATTCAATACTTTCGCTAATTGAATTAATAAAGTGTTCCTTACTATAGTTCAGTAACTCTTCTATTATTCTATTTACAATTATTGATGGAATTTTTTTCGGATCTTCCTTAGCTTCTTTATACCATCCTGCAACCGTCTTTATATCATCTAATTTGCTGAATATCTCTTCTTTTTCAGTTAATACCGAAGAAAGAGAATTTCTAAATGCTTGTTCTAACTTTTGCTCTGTGTCATTCAAAGCTGATACACCCTTCTTTTTTCAATACTGCTCTATTCCTCCTTGTGTCATCACGTTTACATGACTTTGAGGCACTTTCTTTGAAGATTTGTGCTTGGCATATCCTCCTATAACTGCTCCTATAGCTCCTAATAGAATTACCGGAACTATCCAATCGAAATTTCCATCTGGTGGTAGCGACCCTTCTCCTGATAGCGACCCTTCTCCTGATAGCGACCCATCTCCTGATAGTGACACATTTCCCGGTAGCGACCCATCCTCATTGAAAACATCAAATTTATTCGATGCTTGCGCTGGTTCATATCCTTCTGCAGAGGCGTCTGCTGCTACTGTAAATATACCCGGACTAGTACTCGATCCTATCTTCCAAGAATAGATAATCTCTCCATCATCATCAGAGAATTCTTTTGTATAACCATTTGAATATGTTACTGTTCCATGGATAACGGCATTATCTATAATCTGGTTCGAGTTTATATCGAACGCTTTGATTGTAATGGTCTCTTCCATTCCAACATTAATTGGATTTTTTTCTACATGAATATCGAGGGCAAGTTGATTCACCTGTGATGGTCCTGCACCTGGTAATTCACCAGGACAGCCTTCGTCAATCCGTCCATCCTCATTGTCGTCTTTCCCATTACAAATTTCTTCTTGTACTTGTGGTTCAACAGAACAGCCTTCGTCAATCCGTCCATCCTCATTATCGTCTTTCCCATTACAAATTTCTTCTTGTACTTGTGGTTCAACAGAACAGCCTTCGTCAATCCGTCCATCCTCATTATCGTCTTTCCCATTACAAATTTCAGGAGGCGTTACTGATGGACAATCATCATCATCTGAGTCGATTTCTCCATCCTTATCATTATCATACGTATCACTGCACCACTCACTAAACCTATTCTCAGGTTCACACATTATCATGTCATTATCACAATTATCAGGCACTGATGTTGACTCTTGCGCAATTACCCGATGTATGATAATACTACTTTTAGCGAATCTGTCCATAGTATTGATTTTAGGAATTAACCCAGAAAATAATATACTGGGAAAAAGCAACACTATCATTGTTACGGCTAATGCCATCAGAGTTATATTGATCGCATCCCTTTTCGAAATAACCGAAACAGCCATTTATATAAAGATTTACAATATTTACTAAACTATGCACCCAACTTTTTATACGAATTTAGATTCAATATTTTTAATACATTCTAGTTCGAAATTAGCAGACGACAGTACGTCGAGGGTTGGTAATAAGAGTCTCCAGATAAGTTAGACTCACCAGAGAGATCTTTTTATACAAGATATTTGATACTAAAATTAGGACTGTGTATCAAAATGGAAGAAAAATGGAATAATCCTGATAACGTAGCAGGTGAAGGATTTTATCCAGTATGGTTTTATTACAGTGGATATACCCGCTATCTTGACAAAGAATATCGTGACCACGTGAAGAAACGCAGACCATGGAGGTGGAAGCAATGCAAAGTTATTTTTTTCAAAGTATCAGAAGACAAGATGCTGTTTGTAATTCGGCGGGAACAAAGAAAACAGTTCTTACCCCACGTTAAAGAGCCTTGGACAAAAAAACACAACGTGAACGAAAGCAGGAAGGATTTTAAATTAAAATACATGATTGGATTTGATGTAGACGTAACAAGACTTCCTAATGCAGTACTTGAAGAGAAGATAGAGGAACCACTCAATGATGCACAAACAGAATTCGGACCACCTAAGAGTTGTTGGGCACTTAAACTTGGTGATGACCATCTTATTTGGGAGTGGAAAGAAGATGGAAAGAACGTCGAAAGCACAATCGTTTATAAAATATTCAATGAAATTCAAAGGAGGCGAAATGACCCACCTGTAAGTACCAAATTATTTAACATTCAATTAGATAACAGAATTGTATCTAACATCTTTCCAGTAGTATTTCATCCCTCTAAAGACTTGCGTGGTAGTAAAAATTACATTCGAGAGATTCACTGTTATAGGGAAACGGTGGATAGTAATAAAATTCAAGTAACTATAGTGTTTGATAATGAGCAATTAAGAGAACACAAGATTGTGGATCAGATTTACAAATTATTTAGACTCTTGCGGTACGGACGAAAATTTGACGTAGAAACATTTAATTTAATACTTGAAAATGAAAACCCTGTCAAATATGATTTTCCAGACATTTATAGCAAAGAATTCAATATAAAGAAAGATAATATCCACGAAGATGCTTGCGCTCTGGATATAAAATATTATTTTGGCAATATAAAATACCCTATCATTTTTATAAATACGGCCAATCACGCAATGGCTGAGCATGATGCGAATTACTCACTATGGAAACTAGAATATAGATCTTGGGAGGAAGAGTGTCCTATCTTCTTTGGCAATCAAAGTCGTTGCGAAATAGAAAGACGATTAAGATCATTTCATCTAAATCCACTACTCTTTCTAAATTGTGATAATTCTTCCTACTCACGCTGTGGGGATAAATAATCTTGCTCTGAATCATTAAATTTGTGTGTGTTATGAAAATAGATTAACCACAAATTCCATCTTCTAATATCGAACGAATTATAATATTCATTGGTATGGCCTCTATATTAAGAAAGAATGTTACCTACAACAGAAAAAAAATGTAATATGAAGCTATTGTTTCTACTGGAGGTGCTTTGTCATCCCCGCATATTCTACAAAGAGGCTAACTATAAAGGTCCTACTAGGAAACCAAAAAGTAAGGGACCCGGCAAAAGTGCACAAAACACAATAATCAGGTTATGACAGCTTTATCTTAAATTTCTATTCTATTGGCTATTTCTTTGGGTACGTGACTAAATGCCTGTGCTTGAGTAGAGGTCATTATGACATTCTTGGCTTTCTGTTATCCTTCATCTCGTCATCATCATATCGTAAATCATCATCTCTGCTATCTCTGCCTTCTCATCCTCCTTCCACCTCTCCTCCTTCTCCATGTTCTTAATCTTCCTCATCTTCTTGATGATCTTCCTCATCTTCTTGAGCATAATTTTATATCCAAAAAGTGATATTAATATAATCATTACAAGCAATGTTTAGAAATATAGCTGTTTTATGATGAATAAACAATCTTTCTATGATCGGAGTTTAATTAACTATTCATTGCCTTCATTTCCATAACTGGTCCTGAATCAACGATGCTTGAGAAACCTCTCCGTGTCAAAGAATAGCCTCAAGACATCACGAAAACAGTCAGAGCGGTTGCAAAAAAAGTATCATAATTAACACGAATTTTAATTGCTTTCAATCGGTCAGATGGTAATTGTCAACGTTAATAGGAAGTTCTGGTGGGAGTTATCCTGATTCTTCCGTACAGCGTTAATAATAATTTAAAATTAGTAACCTACTTAAAGTATCTTCGTCCCAATACTTCTTTTTATAGATCTAATATAAAGAAAAAAATGTCTATCGTTTGATACCAAAATTAGGAATTCTAAAAAAGGTCCTGTCTAAAGAAGTTAATAGACCTCGATATTGATATGACTTAGCTAAAACATACCGAAATGAATATGTACGACCTACTTGCATTTGAATTGTTCAGAATGGTCAATAGAAATGAGATTAGATATATCGGGTTTGTGAGATGTTTTAAACTGTTTCTTGACCGATATCAATTGGTAAAGGATTAGATATGCCAGAAGTCTTTCCTCTGAAAAGAGACTTTAACTCACTATCGATCTTAGATCTACTTGAAGCTCGTGAACAGTATCATGTGCACCTTACTAATAAGGAGAATGTTGTTGCGACTGCCATCGGACGGTACAGGGTACGAAATACTCCAGATAAAGACACACCTAGGACAGCGAGCGATACTAAATATATCCAAGAGAGCGTTCCAAAGACCTTGCAGAATACTTCGGTAGTAAAATGGTCTTGGCCATGTATTCTTATTTTTGTAAATCAATGGTTGACTATTGATCAAATGAAGGATCGGCCCGACAACGCTGTGCCGCGTTTTCTGTACTTGGCCGACGGAAGGATGGTTCCAACATGCGTACTACTGGTAACAAAGAAGCAAGAGGCACCGCCCCCATTAACCAAACTGAATTTTCCCAATGAGCTTGTTGGAGGAGGCTTTCCTATCGTGACTGACGTTCAAGGACAACAACATATCTCTTCAATAGGTTGCTTGGTAACCGATGGTGACTCTATTTATGCACTGACCAATAGACATGTTACCGGGGAAGTGATTAATGGTGGTATTCCTCGAGATGTTTTTACTTTCGTCAACGGTAAACGTCAGAAAATTGGTTATTCACATTATAGACAATTAGGCAAAAAGCCCTTTACAGACATACACAAGATTTGGTCAGGAAGTCGTTCCTACTCCACACTTGATGCAGGTCTGATTCATATAGAAGATATTAATTACTGGACGGCCCAAGTCTACGGTATTGGTGAAATTGGTGACATTGTGGATCTACATACTGGTAACATTTCATTAGATCTTATAGGCGTTCCTGTTAATGCGTTTGGTTGTGCGTCGGGTGAAATGGTTGGTGAAATTCAGGCATTATTCTATCGTTACAAATCGGTAGGTGGATTTGATTACGTCAGTGATCTTCTTATCGGTCCACGAGAAGATGCACCCCCTCTTAAGACACAACCAGGGGATTCTGGAACAATTTGGTTCTATAGTCAAACGCGTTCAACAGCAGATCGCTTGCGTCCTCTTGCCCTACAATGGGGCGGACACAAATTTATTGATAGCGCAGGAGCAGAAGGTGAGTCTAGCTATGCACTAGCAACCTTTTTGAGTACAATTTGCCATCAACTAGACGTTGACATATTCCCCAGTTGGAATATAGGTTTAAGCCAGTATTGGGGTAAGCTAGGACACTATAAAATTGCTGCAAAAGCGTCGGAATTCATTTCAAATCTCAAACTTAAACTACTTATGAAGAACAATCTTGAGGCAATATCTTTTGATGATGAGAGGCTAACGAACGGAGAACTCAGGAGAATTGACCCAGATCAGTTTGTACCCCTTGCAGATGTGCCGGATTTGGTTTGGCGAACTTCAAGAAAGAAGGATGAGGCAAACCATTTTGCTAATATGGACCAGGAGGGGAAAGGAGATTTTCAGGGAAAAACTTTGTTTCAGCTTACAAGGAACCCAAAAAATGTAAGCATTCCTGTTTGGAATCGATTTCACGATAGTATCAATACAAATTATAAGAGAGGTGCACTTCCTTTCAGAGTCGCTCAGATATATAGTGAGATGGTTAAGTTTCTTCGGCGAAGAGATACAACTAGCTTTTTGTGTGCAGCTGGAATACTTGCGCATTATGTTGGCGATGCCTGCCAACCATTCCATGCATCCTATCTGCATCATGGCCGAAATAAAGAAGAAGCTAGAGTTCATTCTTACTATGAGACACAAATGTTAGATCGATATGCCACAGAAGTGATGGTAGGTGTAAATGAAAAGCTAAAGAGATCATCTAAACCAGTTTTTAAACTGAGGGGCGGTCTGCAAGCGGCAGTCTCTGTTATTAATCTTATGAGAAGTACCGCAAAAAAGTTGCCTCCACTTGATATAATTACAGCCTATAATGAATCAGACCAGAACGGTCATCGCATGAAGGATTTTTTTGATATTGTGGGCGATAACACCATTTCATGCATAGCTGATGGATGTCTCCAGCTAGCATCGATATGGCAAAGCGCTTGGGATGAAGGTAACGGTAACAAAGTCTCGAAAAATAAACTTGGTAGTATCGATAGAAATGATTTAAAGAATCTCTACGACGACAAGCATTTTTTAGAATCCTTCAGACTGCAAGACCCAGAGTTTCTGAATGCGCTCTGAATAAGCGCACGCAAAGAATGGGAACTTTGTAAAAATTATTTTGCTTTAAAATATATAATGTGTTCTCAAGGAAGAGAATAATCGTAACAGACTCCCAAGAATACTAATTATCAGTAGATATTTTGATATAGTCCGTATTCTTTGGACAAATGAGCTCACACTGACATATCTGATTAATTTGGGCAAAGATGCAGAAAGCATCAGACAAACATTATTTTTGCACCTAGTTGAAGCACAAATTCTTGTTATCTAACAATTTTTTTTTAGTAACATAATGTTATACTCAGTGTGTCCTTGTATAAGCCTATAATTGGGGTCTATTTATGTTAAAATTCTCTAGATTAATATACGCTACGGACTCCACCACTTTGTAAGATCTTTGAATAAGTAGCATTATATTAATGAAGGTTCACTGAGTGACATTACATATTACTCAGTGGAGTAACAACCAGCTCTACATAATTTATATTCCATAAAATAGCATTTTATATCGATCATTCTGATTTGCGTTTATATTCGTGAATATTGAAGAATGAGGTTAGATTTAGCAATCATATAATATCTGTGCATATCAAAATCGTGGTAGCTTTTCTTGGTAGTTATCTTCCAAGGTGTACAATCCTTATAATATAACTAAGAATTTAAGTAAGTTTCTCTATCTCTCATTAATATGATATGCAGGCTCTTCTTCACGAGTTTTCATACGGCATTTAGAGTGAATATGGAGGAGGAAAAATAGTAATGACTCAATCTAGAAAAAATAATAGGTCTTATCTCAGCAGTATGGTCCATAACATTCTTTTTGGCCAATTGGTATTTCGTCCTGCTCCTCCAGGAGATAATGGTCCTAATGGAAAGCCAGGTTTGATTCTCCCAAAAAGAGAACAAAAAATAGATGTTACTGACGAAGAGGTTGGAACAATAAAGAAATGTATTGTGAACGGACTACCTTCTTCAGATATGGTGACAACAGCTACGAAGGATCTGGATGGCGCAGTAGAATTTGTCGATGTTCTTAAGAAGTTGACCAAATATCGTCCTAAGAAACTTAGCTGGACTAATCAACTTGAAAGAGAACATCAGTTAGATGAACTTGCGTTGATGGCAATGAGAATAATTGACAGGTCGCTAAAGCCATTACTTAAAGTAGAACCTCTAGAAGAAATACACTTCTCATACAGCAATAACGCCAGGTTTTCCCTTGCAATTGCTTGGCTGGCTCTGGTGGAGCGTGGTATGTTCCCACTACCTCCACTTGGATACAAACGTTTTGAAGAGCGCCAGACTAATCCGTGTGGCGCAATGCATTTTGTAAGTGCAAGCGATGTGGATGATGGATACTTTTATACCATCGGAATAGCCTTATCGCCAGAGGCTCAAGCCCTTGAAACAATGGATGGAAGTTTTGGACTGGATGGCGAATTAATAGTACCAGGACAGGCCGTTTCTCCCATTCCACCATTTCTGTCTATGGCTACTCGTCTTTTCGCTGCTTCAATACCTACAAGCTCAAATATTTCAGAAGAAGTTCATTCTATTCCGATGAGAAACTTTCCTCATCCTAGTCACGTTCTGGACTTTGAGCCTCGAAGAGGGGGAGCACACTATCAAACCTGTAGACCTACAAATCTTGACGAGGAGGTAACGGATTTGAAAATACAGCTTAATCGCTACAAAAACACGCAGGGTGTCTCTAGAGAGAGTGGAGAATATCAGAATGGTTTACCTAAAGTTGGAGCTGTCTTTGATGTAACAGGATTGCGCACAGGTGAAATCGTCTATTGGATAAAAGGGATCCTTGATGATGTAGAGTTAAATGAGAACAAAAGGCTCATAGCCTTATATCTTAATATTGAGCAAAATCCTTCCGACAGAGTCGGAACAATCAATTCAGTTGTTGATATTGCGGCAGATTTTGGACTAAAATACGTAGCGGTAACTGACGAAGTTGAAGATCCAATGCTTCCTGACCTTCTTGAATATTTGACTCCTGACGAATTAAATGACGTTGCGGATCACTCTGACGCCAGAGGAGTAATCGTCATTGACGGTCGACCAATCGACCCTGTTTATACTGCATCAACGGCTGCGCAGCGCATCCAGTCAGTCTATAGTACTCTATCCGTTGATATCCTAAAAATGGGAATGTGGCTATGCCTGGACGCTATGAACGCCAGGAGGGTGTGGACAAACATTCTCAACAATCCTCACGTTCCGAGGAAGATGCTGTTGATGCCAATAGGAATAGTAGAACCTTGGAACGCATTTGTAGATAACAGAAATCCAGATAAAACATCCAGGCCAATATTGGACCCATTTAAAAAAATACAGTTTATGATTGAGGAAGCAAAACTCTTAAAGATGCCGTCCCTGCTGACGGACACCCGCCATAAGGAGAAGTGGGTTCTCCTGGGTATGAAGAGTCCAAGTGATGAAGCGCATGCGCGAGAACGATTCATTAGAGACCAGCAAAATGGTACGATTCTAGGAAGAACAAACGATAGTGTAATACCGCTATTAACGTGGGAAGAATTTATGGAGTGTGAGCGATTAGCAAGAAAAGAAGGAATACTCCTTGGCCAAGCAGGTTCTATTGAAGGAGAACAAGTATTCAAAATAATTAGTGAAACTACGTACGACGCCGCTAAAGAAGGTAAGAACCCAGCCACTGCCATATGGACGGCTGAAACTGAACGGGTGTTGCGAACGGGGGCAATTATTGCAAGTGACCTTCATCAAGAAAGAAGCGCTGCTGTTTCACCGTTTTTAGCCATTATAAATCGAGGGAACGAATCCCACGCTAAATTAGATGGCTGGCTGCGTTTTCTAGCAGAATTGAAAACACGTAATAGTTCTCATGGAAAATTGAAAATCGAATTGGAAAGTGAACGTAGGAATCTTTCTGGTTTGCTCGATTCACTATTGGAAAGTCAGATTGTTTGGAAAAAGTCAGGGCGTGCCTCAGATTTAAGTAAGTATCAAAAAACATGGGAAAACTATAGACGGGAATATGTGAAATATCACTTTCTTATTAAGGATAATTTCAGAAAAGTTCGCGATCTTGTTTCATCTGAGTGGAACTTGATGGAAACTCCTAAATAAAAAAGAATGAGTTTATTGTGTTATGCCTCATGAAAACTTGTTAAAATCCTCTCGGGTTTATCTTTCGGGGCCCATGGACTTTGTAGCTTCAAGACAAATTGAGAAAGAATCCGGTTGGAGAAATCGTGTGGGAGATTTCCTTAGAAAGCTTGGAGTAACTGTGCTGGATCCTTGGTTTAAGCCGGAAGTGAGAGGATTACATGAATTTGGCCGTGAGGGAATTGACACTACTAATATCCGTGACAAATGGACTTATGAGCAGGGACGTGCCGGTGCCGAAATTAGAGCTAAGATCTCTGGAAAGTTTTGGGAGACTATGCATATTGATCTTCGTATGGTCGATACTAGCGACTTTACAATTGCGTACTGTCCGACAAATGTATATAGTGTGGGAACGGTTCATGAAATCGTGATGTGCCGGCAACAGAGAAAGCCTGTATTGTTTGTCAGTCCTCCGATAACATTCCCATCATTACAACTGTTAAAAGAGCACATAAAGGGTGATTCCCGTGGTACTAGGCTTTTGGAGGACTTCCTGATAGAATCTGCTATCAAGGAAAACACTAGAGGGGTACCGAGTCTGTGGTACATGCCCCTGGTCGGAGGTGAGCATTTCTTTGATGGATTTGGATTCAAGAACTATATTGACGAATTTCATTGGAAACGGAACTCAACTGACGATCTTGAAGATGCTTTTGTTCCCAAAAATCCACTACTTCCGTATCTTGAAAAGCTCGATACAAAGTTACCTCAGAAATGGGATAACAAGCGAAAACAGTTTGTACGTAATGATGATTGGCTTATCTGGGATCTAGAACCAACGACCTCCGGTGGCGCGAAGCTTAGAAAAGGTTTGACTAGGTGAGCATGAAAGATGACAAAGTATAATCAGTGTACAAGGCCATGAGTAACAATAATCCTGAAGACAGAGTCAAACCACTTAGCCAAGCGTCTAGGATCCCGTGTTCGCTGCCTCTTGTCGATGCTAACCTCAAGACTGGGAATGCGAACTGGACCAAGGGACTTCAATCTATGAGCGATTGGATCTGGAGTGGCAATCTCAATCCTGCTCCGGCTCCAAATCATCTTGCACGTTTCCTTCTTTGGATACCGGGAACCTACGAACAACAGTTGAATTATTCCACTACTCTCATCTTTGATGAGCCTTCTTTTAAGAATGGAATTCAAATTTCTGGTATGCTAGATCGCATTACCAGGGAACTAGTAATTAGCCTGATTGCTCAAAAGAGGCATTGTTGGTATTCGATGAACCACCATGCCGCTCTTGGTAAGCTCACAGCCAACAAGCATCGCCTGTCGGATGAACAATTTACTCAGAAGTGGACTAATCTGACAGAGTTCAACAAACATCGGGAGGTGTACAGCAGGCTTGAACTAGCAGTCCTCACTTTCGCAGAGGCGTTTTGTACAAACCCCAAGAAGTATACAGAAAGTCAGTACAGAGAGCTCAGAGCAGCACTTGCCGAAGACAATAGTCGCCGTTACCCGTCAGAAGGTCTATGGCTTGAACAGTTGAAGGCTGCTCGTTTAGCACATGCAAAATCTATGTTAGACAGTGAGGCTCCTGAGAATATTGAAAAGATTGCACGCCAGGCAGCGGAAGCAGTCAAAACAAACATGCCACTTGAAATCAACGAACGGAAAGTTAACGGACAAATTGTAGAGCTCGCATACTTGTGTCTTCAGTTCGTGGCGCTGACAGATGTTTTTACAAGTTTGAACGTTCCTGATGAGGATAATTTTGCAGATATAATGGTCGGTGTCGTCCCATCCACTGTGATAAAGCGTCTCAATGAACTTAACTCCCAGGGCCCTGAGGGAATGGAAGACCTTGTCCCTCCACCAGTAAGACTTCCAATTAATGAAATCCTAAATGGCAAGATAACTGTCGAGCCGTGTGTTCCTAAGAATAGTCGAATCCCACTTATACCATACGAGAAAAGTCCTGACATTGACAAAGGCATCACTTTTGGTGGTGTACAAACGGGAGTTTATGGTTGGTCTGAAGGGTTTCATTTGCCAACCAACTTGGTATATTGCTTACTTCACCACCCAGAGCTAGCCCGTTACGAGCCTCCATATTCGCTACCTTTATTGTTCAATGAAGACGAATGGCGAAACGGGGTAAATACTTCTGGTTTCACAACCCGTCATCTCAAAGAGATATTAATCCAAAGAGTATTTCGAGTTCTGCGTAGTCGCTATGGGATCGAGCACCATATTGCGAATCTGTACTATGTGTTTCTAGATGAGTATGGTATAGATCGATCTCCGAGGGAGTTGAGAAAGAATCAATCTAAAAAGATTCGAAAGAAAGTTCTCGAGAAGGTTGACAAATTGTGTGTTTGGCTTGATGACTATGATAACGCGCCTCTAGGTACCTTTACGAACCTTGAAAAAGCTGCCCTGCGATGGACTGATTTAATATTGAAGAGCCCACATTTGTCTTACAAGGCGGAAGAAAACCTCAGGAAGGAACTTGATGAACAAAATCATCGTGAAATTGCTTGTGGAACTCGCCGTCTTGATAAGTCTGGAGATATTTCTGAGGCCGACGCCATGACCAGACTTGTCAATTCCCAGATTGCAGAACTCGCAATGATGGTTGGTCATATCAACGGATTAGGACGTTGCGTTACCATTCTACGTATCCCTGCTGAAGGTCCTGTACAACCAATAGAAGGAACTGAAGGGCCCACGGGAAGTATTGTGCCAAAACTTGATAAACATGGACAGGTCAGATTTACAGGTTACCTTAACAAAAGACCGGGGTTGCTAGAGATACTAAAAGAGATAGGTATTTCTGAAAGTGTGCTCACAGCTAACGAGTTATTGCTTAATCCCATCATTAGTAAGAAAGTTCAGGAGCGGCTTGGAAGAGGAGCAAAGTCTATACATATACCAAGAAGTGTGAGTTATAAGACAGCTGAATTCTGAGTATAGGATGAGCATTTCAAGTCTACGTTATTTAGTCTCATATGCAGTAATTCAAGTACCCTGATACCCCTACTTAGTAGTTAAACTGAAAAATTTGCCTTTTTGTATATGTATACTGGTCTGGTACATGCCATCTTTACACCTGAGAGATTAGCAAAGACAAGGCTGGTCAATTTTCATTTTTGTTCTATTACGATTAAATTAATTGTTAACATGAATTAAATGATAATAGCTACATTTATGAACAAAAAGACCCAATATTAATAATTGACAAATATTAGATTGGCCACATTCAATTGTAACAATCTCTTTCAGAGGTTCAAATTCGGTAGTGGGGTCAACCAAAGCCGAATTATTAATGAGGGCTGGCTAGCAAACACATTGGACGTGCAACTCTTTAATGAAGCTGAGAAGGCCTTAACGGCCGCAGCCATTATGGAAACCAAGGCAGACATAATCGCTCTACAGGAAGTAGAGAGCATGAACACATTAAGGTTATTTAGGGATAGGTATCTCGGTGGACGTCAGGTTTTCCCACACGGAATACTCATATCTGGTAATGATCCAAGGCTGATCAATGTAGCCGTATTAAGTAAATATCCTGTGCGATCTATAGAAACACATATTGATGAATGGGATGAGGAATTTCAACGACCGTTATTTAAACGCGATTGTCTTGAGTGTGATATAGTTATTGGTAATGGTAACAAGATAAGAATTTTCGTAAATCATTTTAAGTCAATGTACGATAAAGATGATCCCTGTAACGGAAGGAGCAAGTCAATGAAAGAAAGATCGCGTCAAGCACAAAGGGTAAAGCAAATAGTATCAGAAAGATTACCAGGAGGAGATGACATGTTTGCAATTCTTGGAGACTTTAATGACTACTTGGAGACAGACAGTCAAGGAAGCTCTGCAATAAAAGATCTTGTCAGATGGAACAAAGTTGTCAACGTTATAGAACAGTTACCATTGGAGGACCGTTGGACAATTTACTTCGAAGGAAACGAGCAATGTGGACAACCAGCTGCATACAAGCAACTGGATTTTATCCTTCTTTCAAAGGGTTTGGCTGAAAACAATCAATCAGCTATGCCAACTATCATGCGTAAAGGTATCCAAAGAAGTGCTACACTATACAAAGGGCCAAGATTTGAAGGAATAGGAGATGTTTCGCCAAGAGCTTCTGATCATTGTCCAGTCGTGATTGAACTAAAAATTTAGCTTTTACAAAAAGAATGGAATTTTTCTAGGTGGATTTTGATACACAGAGTCCTCTGAATCAAGGCAATAATAATACAATATCTTTTATAGTACTTTATTAAAACTGTATTTGTTCCCAATAATTGAATCTAACAAATAGCCTATTAATACCCACATGGACGAAAAGGCGAATTCTAATTGTAATTGCAGTAGCCCTTTTGTATGGAACATGGTTTAACATTGTTGATTCTGCTGGTTACTGTCTAAATCAAGAACAATTGCAAGAGAGTTGCGATGAAAAGTGTAGTGTTCTTTCTATTGGAGCTATATTTGGAGGAGATCAGTTCTATCAACCATGGAATGTTATTGGACATTTAATTCCAGGATTGTTCTTAGTTTGGTGGACGCCCAAGAAAGTAGAACTGTTTGTGGCTGGGGCTTTAATTTCTTCAGTAGTAATGGACTCACCACTCTGGGGGGTCATAAGGGAAGAAGGGCATAACTTGCCTTTGTGGCATATCGTTGAAACTGAGGATAATTTTGTTAATACTTGTGATGTTGATAAGTGGATTCAATTCTATTATAATCCAGGTGGTTCTTACGGGGTTTGGGACATTTCTAGCGGTTTTCCCAGTGCAGCAATGATATTTTGGAGCTTGATTGCAAGATCGCTTATTGCAGGTCTATTAATATGGTGGCAGGCAAGACAAGAAAAAGATGGGAAGGATTTTTCATTACCAAAGTTAGTCTTAAGGATTGGAAAAAGACATTAACACTTTATCACGACGTGCATTTGAAGAACTTTATCATTTTGAGGAATTTATAATTTGAATGACGAAGATATGTAGTAACATCAATTATGTTCAAATATTAGAATTCTTTCATCTTAATTAGAGCATTTGATGCTTTCAAGTGATAGAAAAATAATTTATAGTAGATTTGCTCCCATAACATATGATTAAATATCTAATTAAAGGAAAAATTACTGACGCTAGCAATAATGCTATAAATAAATTAACTATCCAGGCGATGGACAGTGACCAAGAATGGTTCGAAGATCATAATGATGATCTTTTAGGATCATCAAAGATCGGTACAGATGGTTCATTTGAAATTACATTTGACGATTCTACCTTCACCGATAGCTGGTCAGAAGGCAAACCTGAAATATACTTGATAGTAAGGAATGAAAATGGACAAATAGTTCATAGAACAGAGAGAGTCAAAATCGAATCACATGATAATACGAACGGAACTACTAGTATTCCAATAAATATTACTCTAGATTCGATAGAAAAGATGCCTGATAAAACAAGCACGAATCTCTATTGGAATAATGATAGGATTTTATCTGCATTTTCGTCTGTAGGCGACACTATCACATTTAACAATAGTGATTTTCAGAGGAATTTTGGTCTCTTGATTAGTTCTATTAATGCGTGGTTAGTCTATACTAATGAAGTTATTTGGAAAAAAATTGGCTATGACGGTCCACAAGTTCCAAAGAATCCACTCAAATCACATCATACTCATAGACTTTCTTGGGAGCAATGACAATGACAAATTGCATTTACGGGACCGAAATTTTTGAAAAGCGCAGAGAATGTTACAAGATAATCAATACCGATGTAACCTGTAACGTAGACGCATGTGTAATTGGTTCTGGGGCAGCGGGTGCAATATTAGGCGCAAAACTGGCACAGTCGGGGAAGTCTGTAGTCGTCTTGGAAAGAGGTCCATATTATGATGGTGAATCTATGAACCAAAGAGAGGCAGACATGATTCCACTACTATGGAAGAATGCTGGCGCAAACTTTACATCTAATCTGAGGATAGCCGTAGCGCAGGGGTCGTGTTTAGGCGGCTCAACGGTAATAAATGACGCAGTTTGCTTTAGAATCCCGAACCTTGTTATTGAACAATGGGAGAAAATGGATGTTACGATTTCAGAAGCTGAGTGGGACAAGGCCAATGATGAGGTTTCTAATCGTATCAATGTACAGCAAGTTACAGAAGAAGAGTTGAATGTTAATGCTAAAAAACTGAGAGAGGCATGCAAAATATATCTTAATGATGGAAAACCAATTGTTCATTCTAACAATCACAGAAACTGTGGACCGTCCCTATCAGACAACTCACTTAAATCGTGTGTAAAGTGTGGATTTTGCCACCTAGGTTGTCATTATGATACCAAACAAAGTATGCTCGTAACGTATATTCATGACGCGTTAAATGACGATAAAGCTGATTATAACGCATATTGCAATTGCCGAGTCGATTCGATAACACACGAAAACGGAATAGCTACAGGTGTCAATGGAACATTCATCGATTCTAGAGGGTCTGAAGCATATAGAATTAGGGTAAATGCTAAGGTAGTCATAGTATCAGCTGGTGCCATTGCATCTTCGAACCTATTACAAAAATCTAGCATTGGCGGAGAAAAGACCGGCAAGGGACTCGCACTTCACCCGGCACCATTTGTAATGGGTCTGTTTGAGGAAGAAATTTTTGGTAACAGAGGGATACCAATGTCATATACTTGTCATGAGTTTGGTGTAACTAATGAAGTAGAAAAAGGAGGATTTTTGATTGAAAGCATATTTTTACCTGTTTTTCAGATGGCTCTTGCTATACCTACTCTGGGATCCGATCATAATAGAATGATGCAAAACTATAATCGGTATACCATGGCTGGAATTTTGTCCAGAGATGAGTCTGTAGGTAAAGTTGTGATCTCTTATAGTGGTAACCCAAAAGTAATCTACAATCTATCAGATCAGACAATAGAAGATATGGCGAGGGGTATGGGAATCTTGGCAAAGATGTGGTTTAGTATCGGAGCTAAATCAGTGATTACATCACATAGAGACGTACCTGAAATAGGGACTAAAGCTGACATTCCAAAATTAAGGGATGCGGTACGAGAGAATCCAAATAATCTTATGCTTGGTTCCGCACATCCACAGGGAGGAAATAGAATGGGCAATAATGAAAAAGAATGTGTAGTGGATTCCGATTGCAAGGTATTTGGATTTGACAATTTGTATGTCTGTGATGCTAGTGTTTTTCCTACGGCGCTAGGAGTTAATCCTCAATTAACTGTCATGGCACTGGCAGCAATAACGGCGGACAAGATTATTAAAAACTGGAAGGATAGGGATATCCTAGAAAATTATGGAACTACATGCCATCTAACACAACCACGATATTGTAAAACAGAACAGCTATCTGATAAATTTGCAGTAGTAGAACACAATGAAAATCTTTTCAGGTCACTAGCAAACTCGGATGACGAAAAAATAATGATTGGTAAGAATTGGAAATTTGATCCAAAGGGTCCCAAAATTTATAATAATTTGTATTGGAAGGGATTCTATGGGAGAGACAATGATCTAATGACAAATGCCCTAAGATATTTTGGTGGATTTTATAAAAGGTTTAGACAGGCCGACAATGGCAGAATGGAAGGGACAACCCATCCATTTGAGACTCAAGTCGTAAATGCAAAAAACATTGCAACTCAAAAATATGTTCCTGGATATGGTAATGTAATACATTTAGAATATACAGAATTCCCGTATTCGACTGCGTATGATTTGTTGAAGATGGTCGACGAGAATACTATTATTGGAAAAGCATTTTTGGGTCCTTTTGCTAAGGGAAGGGAACTGTTTAGTTTTAGCATGTCAAGAGACTATGATGTAAATTTCCTCACTGAGGAAGACTTGCTTACATTGTTTCATAGTGACAAGTTGAGCCATAAACCAAGTGAAAGGGAACTTGTTGGAACTTGGGAAGGGATGCTAGTTTCTGATTCATCACTTTCACCAAGATCTCAAATATTTTATTTTAATTATGAAGATGGAGAAATTGATATGAGATATTCATTTGCAAATATGTTAACAGGTAGATCAGACGTTCTTACTGAAGGGAATGTCTTGCGGTTGGATGATCCGACTCCCTTTCATGATGAAATTAGAATGGTAACACCTAAGTTCGCTGTAGGTGTATGGATGAGCGAGTGGTCCTCTAAGGATACTTTACAACCCTTTATCGATGACTTGCGGCGATATTTTCCAATTAAAATTTCAAATAGTGACATGTTTGAAACTAAGGTATCATTTTTAGATCGTCTGCGTTTTCGTGGAGTTCGATTACCCAAGGAATTCGGCTCAAGTTTCTTACACGTCGAGGAGAACGAACAGCATGAAACAAGAATAGGTTTGTTGTATGCAATAAAAAGGATGTCGTAGGTGTATTTTAGTCGTGAACCATATAAATACATGTTACAATTCGGGGCCATCGGTACCGACGATGCTATCGGTTCAAAATTAGTAGGTATGAACAGCTTAGCTTTAAACCTTTCCTAGATTAAATTATCTCGTAAAGAATTTTCAATATGATCTATAGAATACTATCTCAGGACCATTTCAAGATAAACCACCATTACTCGTGAATTCTTGAATACGATTGACTTCAGCTACAAAAACGTTACTTGCCAAGTCCACAGTAATACCAGACGAAGAAATAAACTATCCCTCCCCTGCACCATGCCTACCCCAACTTTTGATAAACCCACCATTTTTTGTGAATATTTGAATGCGACCATTTGTATTGCATACTAAAACGTAACCCTTCTTGGGATCTATCTCAATACCATACACTACACCGAGCACATCATTACCTGTACCAATAAGGGGCGAAGCTTTGAAGTTTTTGTATTATCTGGCTTTTAAGACTTAATGGTAGTATATCGACCCAATTACAATAATCAGATGCTTTTCTTCGGATCGTTCTTATCGTACCATTGATCTATAAGAAATACCGCGACAGGCATAATAATTAAACGAGAATAATGAGCAAAATTGCTAATACTAGAATGATTCTGACATTTTGGCTGTGGTAGAACATATTAAATTCTTAGTAGAGATAAAATTTGTATTTAGATCTGCCTCATTTTGAATTATTTTAAAGAAATGTTGATCATTTATCATAAAAGAGCTATATTTCTAAACATTCGTTGTAATAATTAGATTAATATGACTTTTTGGATATAAATCATGTTGAAGCATGAATTGGATCAGGAAATACCAACCATTGGATGAGGAAACTGCTATTCATAAGACTGATCCAAAGATAATCTTATTGCTACTAGCCGCATTAGGGATCATGTTAATTGGACTAACCATCACAAACATTCCTGTCATTTATGGAGATGATGGAGATGAAGGTGGAGATGAAGGTGGAGATGAAGAAGAAGATGAGGAAGATGAAGGTGGAGATGAAGAAGAAGAAGATGAAGGTGGAGATGAAGAAGAAGAAGATGAAGGTGGAGATGAAGAAGAAGAAGATGAAGGTGGAGATGAAGAAGAAGACGGAGAAGATGGGGGAGGTGCAGAACAAAGCCTTGACGATAGCCCTGGTCTCACCCCATCCGCACCATCAGCAGCCTTTCTGATAGTTCAGGGATTGAGCCATAAAAGTCCAGGATCGGAGGAGCCACATCACACAGAGAAGCCACATCACACAGAGAAGCCACACACAAAACAAAGCGAGAGCACCTCGGTAGGGAAAAAGACATATACAAATACATCTTACGGCATAACTGCCAATTATCCTAACAATTGGCAAATAACGGAAAATGCTAATAATGTTACCTTCAAGTCGCCACCTGAAAGTAGTTCGGATAGATTTGAAGAGGCATTGCGAGTTCTTAAAGTCCCGTATAACAATTCCTTATCCGCATTAAAGGAGGGAGTCGTAGGAGAGGCTAAGGCGAAATTGCCCAGCTTCCAAATTATTAATTCAAGTGACACTGTTCTTGGTGGAATTCCCGCCAATTCTCTTGTCTATACATATACGGATAGTAGAGTTGGCACGCTTCAAGAAATGGTTATCCATACAATCAAAGATGACTCAGCCTACATTGTTGGATATACAGCAGAATTACCGAAGTATAGTTACTATCTTCCAGTCATACAAGAAATGATAAATTCAATTGAATTAAGCGATAATTAAGTCTGAAACTTCATCGCTTCTACCTTTCATTCCCCCAACGAGCAGCAAGCAGAGGACAAAATGTTGTTAGTACTTTCTCAAATGCTACTGATAATACAACACAACAAGCAGGCAATAACCAAAGTAAAGATAATCCGGTTCTTGATGCAATAAACATCTTTGGTAGAATAATCGGAACAAAATGAATTCTTGTTGCAGGGAACGAGAGGATTTTTGAATCCGATTGGGATCTGGAAAAGACAAGATCATGAAGAAATAAGGAGTACTAATGTTAACAGTTCAGGTGAGGATTGTCGAGATCGGGACATTGTAATACCTCGTGATGCGTATTATCAAATTCGGATCCAATTCTTGAAGGGGTTGATCCTTCCATTTTGGCTGATGGAGAATAATTATAAGTCTCATAAGATTTCTATTTATTACCGTGTTATTTTAAAATTCCCTTAAAGAAGGGAGCTTATTTATAATAAAGGCTTGTTATTTTTGAGTATTGGTTGCAATAATTGTATTAACCTCAGTCATTGGATATAATGTCATATGTGAGGATTAAATTGGAAATAGTAAAGTACCAGGCATCGACAGAGCAGAATGCTATCCATAAGAGGCCGCCAAAAAATAGGTTATTGATACTGGTCGCACTAGGATTTTTGCTTATTGGATTAACTATTACTAACATTCCAATTGTCTATTCCCAATCCAGCTCGGACACAGAAGAGGGAGGAGAAGAAAGTACTGATGGAGGAGGAGATGGTAGTTCTGATGGAGGAGGAGATGGTAGTTCTGATGGAGGAGGAGATGGTAGTTCTGATGGAGGAGAAGATGGTAGTTCTGATGGAGGAGAAGATGGTAGTTCTGATGGAGGAGAAGAGACTACTGGGGGAGGAGAAGAGACTACTGGGGGAGGAGAAGAGACTACTGGGGGAGGAGAAGAGACTACTGGGGGAGGAGAGGCACAGCCAGTTGAAAAAGAAGAGATCTGTGATAATGGTATGGATGATGATGACGATAATGACATAGACAAAGACGATTCAGATTGCAAGCAGCAACAAGAAGAAGACAAAAAGCAAGAGATCTGTGGCAACGGTGAAGATGATGATGACGATAATGACATAGACAAAGACGATTCAGATTGCAAGCAGCAACAAGAAGAAGACAAAAAGCAAGAGATCTGTGGCAACGGTGAAGATGATGATGACGATGGTGACAAAGACGAAAAGGATTTAGATTGCAAGGTAGAACAAGTAGGAATTCTCCAGCTAAATATGAGCGAACTTCCTTCAGAGAAAAAGCAAGAGATCTGTGGCAACGGTGAAGATGATGATGACGATGGTGACAAAGACGAAAAGGATTTAGATTGCAAGGTAGAACAAGTAGGAATTCTAAATCTGAGTAAACTTCCATCAGAGTTAAGTACGCTACCGCAAGATGAACGACGGGCAACAGGGACATTTATAGTACAAGTAATAAATGACAATGAAGGTTCTAAACAACCGCAGGACTTTCAATTGAGTATTGAGGGCAAAGCTTCTCCTTCTTCCTTTGATGGTGCTGGACCTCCTGGTATCACGGTTTCATTTTCTGGCATAGGTGATTTTAGTCTGAACACCTATTATGATGATTCTTACACCGAGTCAATGGACTCTGGTTGTCCTACAGGCCAAATTCCTGGAACCTTCACTTGCACCATTACTTATGACGATATACCACCACCACCACCACCACCACCACCACCAGCTCCTGTGCAGGTGTGTGACGAGGATAAAAATGGATTTGTAGATCTCACTTTCAAGAATTTCTTTTCAGGAAAATGTAAAGAGACGATCTGTGACGATGATAAAGATAATGACCATGATGGAAGACCAGATGGTCAGGATTCCGATTGTCCTGTGAAGACAAGTACTTGGACCGGACCGTTAACTGCTAAGCCTGTAAACTCTGGAAGACAATTAGGATCTATTACTGAACCTCCTCAAATCAAGAACGGAGGTGATACACCAGAGCCCGGTAAAGGCCTAGTTGATACACCAGAGCCCGATAAAGGCCTAGTTGATACACCAGAGCCCGGT
>Ga0209382_10002906_pt1 | contig 24337 bp, 19 predicted proteins | sample SoiMetdeltSBSDD5_FD_187599 | JGI IMG/M metagenome (GOLD analysis project Ga0209382, IMG submission 187599) | Bulk soil microbial communities from a Populus tree surrounding site in Tennessee, USA - Soil MetaG P. deltoides SBSDD5 (SPAdes) (version 2) | ecosystem: Environmental > Terrestrial >...
TGGCCAACCTCGGCACCCTGCCCGGCGAGGAGCAGAAGAAGGTCGAGGACGCGGCCGAGACCGCCGAGGAGGTCCAGGAGGCGGTCGAGGACGCCATCGACCAGGCGGTCGAGACCGCGGAAGCCGCGGTCGAGGCTGCCGACGCCGCGGGCGAGGCCAGCAACGGCTCATCCGGCCCCAACGTCCGGGTGCGCGGGTGAAGCTAGGGCTCATCGTCGGCTACTGGCCCTCCAGCGGGCCACCGGTCGACGCCGTGGACCAGATCAGCGCGGCCGAGAGCCTCGGGTTCGACTCCATCTGGACGTCGGAGGCCTACGGGTCCGACTGCTTCACCCCGCTCGCGTGGTGGGGCGCCGCCACCAGCAGGGTCAAGCTGGGCACGGCCATCACCCAGATCTCGGCCCGCACGCCGGCGTCCACCGCCATGACCGCCATCACGCTCGACCACCTTTCGGGCGGGCGGATGATCCTGGGGCTGGGCGTGTCCGGGCCCCAGGTGGTCGAGGGCTGGTACGGCCAGGACTACGCCAAGCCCCTGGCCCGCACCCGCGAGTACGTCGAGATCGTGCGGCGGATCATGGCCCGCGACGAGCCCGTCGAATACGTCGGCGAGCACTACGCCGTGCCCCTCCTGGGGGGCACCGGACTGGGCAAGCCGCTGAAGTCCATCGTCCGGCCGCTCCGGCCGGACATCCCCATCTACCTGGGGGCCGAGGGCCCGAAGAACGTGGCCCTGGCGGCCGAGATCGGCGACGGCTGGCTGCCGATGTTCTTCTCGCCCCGGGCCGACGACTTCTACCGCAAGGCGCTGGGCGAGGGGTTCTCCCGGCCCGGCGCCCGCCACACGATCGACGACTTCGAGGTGGCGTGCGTGGTCCCGGTAGTGCCGGGTGACGACGTCGAGGCGTGCGCCGACCTGCTACGGCCCAACCTGGCGCTGTACATCGGCGGCATGGGCGCCCGGGACCGCAACTTCCACAAGGACGTGTTCGAGCGCCTCGGCTACCCGGCCGAGTGCGAGAAGATCCAGGAGGCCTACCTCGCCGGTCGCAAGGCCGACGCGGCCGCGGCTGTGCCCACGTCGATGGTGGAGGACGTCTACCTGGTGGGGCCGCCGGCCAAGATCCGTGACGACGTGGCGCGCTGGCGCGAGACCTGCGTTACGACGCTGCTGGTCGCGGGCCCCGGCCCGCTGCTCCACCAGATCGCCGAATTGGTCAACGGCTGAGGGCGGCGCGGCCTCAGTCCTCGAACGCTTCCGGCGGCGGGCAGGCACACATCAGGTTGCGGTCGCCGTAGCCGCCGTCGATGCGGCTGACCGGCGGCCAGTACTTGGCGCGCCGCAGCGCGGGGACCGGGTAGGCGGCCTGCTCCCGGCTGTAGGGCCGGTCCCAGTCCGCCACCAGCAGGTCCTCCGCGGTGTGAGGGGCGTGGTGCAGCGGGCTCTGCTCGTGCGGCCACTCGCCCGAGGCCACCCGGTCGATCTCGCCCTTGATGGCGATCATGGCGTCGCAGAAGCGGTCGACCTCGGCGAGGGACTCGGACTCGGTGGGCTCGATCATGAGCGTGCCCGCCACCGGGAAGCTCATCGTGGGGGCGTGGAAGCCGTAGTCGACGAGGCGCTTGGCCACGTCGTCCACCGTGACTCCCGTGGCTTTGGTGACGGGGCGCAGGTCGATGATGCACTCGTGCGCCACCCGGCCGTGCTCGCCCGTGTACAGCACCGGGTACTGGTCGCCCAGGCGGGCGGCGATGTAGTTGGCGCTGAGGATCGCCACCTCGGTGGCCCGCCGCAGCCCGTCGGGCCCCATGAGCTTGGTGTAGGCCCAGCTGATGGGCAGGATCCCGGCCGAGCCCCAGGGCGCAGCCGACACCGGCCCCGGCCCGGTCTCGGGCCCCGCCTCGGGGGTGGAGGGGTGGTTGGGGAGGAACGGCGCCAGATGCGCGCGGGCCGCCACTGGGCCCACGCCCGGCCCACCGCCGCCGTGGGGGATGCAGAAGGTCTTGTGCAGGTTCAGATGGCTCACGTCGCCCCCGAACCAGCCGGGGCGGGCCACGCCCACGAGGGCGTTGAGGTTGGCGCCGTCCACGTACACCTGGCCGCCGTGGGCGTGCACGATGTCGCAGATCTCCCCGATGCGGGACTCGAACACCCCGTGGGTCGACGGGTAGGTGACCATGAGCGCGGCCAGGCGGTCGCCGTGCTCGTCTGCCTTGGCCCGGAAGTCGTCGACGTCGACGTTGCCGCCGTCGTCGCACGCCACCACGACGACCCGCATGCCGGCCATCACCGCGGAGGCCGCGTTGGTGCCGTGGGCCGAGGCGGGGATGAGGCACACGTCGCGCTGGCGGTCACCCCGGCTGCGGTGGTAGGCCCGGATGGCCAGCAGCCCCGCCAGCTCGCCCTGCGACCCCGCGTTGGGCTGCAGCGAGACCGCGTCGTAGCCGGTGATGCGGGCCAGGCTGGTCTCGAGGTCCTCGATGAGCTCGCGGTAGCCCTCGGCCTGGTCGAGGGGGGCGAACGGGTGGATGTCGGCGAACTCCGGCCACGTCACCGGTTCCATCTCGGTGGTGGCGTTGAGCTTCATGGTGCACGACCCGAGCGGGATCATCGCCCGGTCCAGAGCCACGTCCTTGTCGGCCAGGCGCCGCAGGTAGCGGAGCATCTCGGTCTCGGAGCGGTGCTCGTGGAAGACGGGATGGGTCAGGAACTCGCCTGTGCGGCGCTCCGCCTCGGGGATGCCGCCGCCGCCCACCGGGTCGGCCAGGTCGGCGGGGTCGGTGTCGACGCCGAAGGCGGCCAGCAGCCGGCTGAGCACCGGGGCGGTGGTCTCGTCGAACGACAGGCCCAGCCGGTCGCCGTCCAGGCGGCGCAGGTTGAGCCCGGCCTGGTGGGCCCGATCGGTGATCTCGGCCGCCTGGCCAGGGGTGTGGATGGTGAGCGTGTCGAACCAGGTGTCGTGGACCAGGTCGAAGCCCGCATCGCGGAGCAGCCGGGCCACCAGCCCGGCCTGCTCGTGCACGCCATTGGCGATGGCGGTGAGGCCCTCGGGACCGTGGTACACGGCGTACATCGAGGCCATGACGGCCAGCAGCACCTGGGCGGTGCAGATGTTGGACGTGGCCTTCTCGCGGCGGATGTGCTGCTCGCGGGTCTGCAGCGCGAGGCGGTGGGCGGGACGGCCGGCGGCGTCGATCGAGACGCCCACGAGGCGTCCCGGCAGCGAGCGCTTGAAGCGGTCGCGGGTGGCGAGGAAGCCCGCGTGGGGCCCGCCGAAGCCCATGGGTACGCCGAACCGCTGCGACGACCCCACTGCCGCATCGGCCCCCAGGTCGCCCGGGGGGACCAGCAGCGTGCACGCCAGCAGGTCGGTGGCCACCACGGCCAGGCCGCCGGCCGCGTGCACGGCGTCGATCACGGGCCGCAGGTCCCTGACCAGGCCGGTCGTGCCCGGGTGCTGGACGAGGACGCCGAAGGCCGCGGCCGTGTCCAGTTCGGTGGCGGGGTCGCCCACCACCACGTCGATGCCCAGCGGCTCGGCCCTGGTGGCCACCACCGCGATGGTCTGCGGGTGACACTCGGCGTCGACGATGAAGACGTTGCCCTCGTGCCTGGTGGACCGGCGGGCCAGGGTCATGGCCTCGGCCGCGGCCGTGCCCTCGTCGAGCATGGAGGCGTTGGTGATCTCCATGCCGGTGAGGTCGCAGACCATGGTCTGGAAGTTGAGCAGCGCCTCCAGCCGGCCCTGGCTGATCTCGGGCTGGTAGGGCGTGTAGGCCGTGTACCAGGCCGGGCTCTCCAGCACGTTGCGCAGGATCACGCCCGGCGTGTGGGTGCCGTAGTAGCCGGCGCCGATCAGCGACGTGACCACTTCGTTGCGCGCGGCCAGGGCTCGCAGCCGGGCGAGGGCCTCGGGCTCGCTCAACGCGTCCTCCAGCTCCAGCGGCTTGTCGTCGCGGATGGAGGCGGGCACGGCCTGGTCCAGCAGCTCGTCCAGGGTCGCCACCCCCAGGGCCTCGAGCATGTGCTCGACGTCCGCGGCGGTCGGCCCGATGTGGCGGTCGGCGAACGTGTCGGCGGCGCTGGTGTTCACAGGCTGCTCCAGAGTCGGGGATGGTCGCTCGTGCGTACCCCCTCTGTCGCCGCCCGTCGCGACTCCAGAGCTGCCTCGCCCCAGTGGTCCTTGGTGCCTGAGAGGTTCCGGGGTGGTTGCCCCTTCGGCGCCCGTGCCGTGCGGCAGCGGGACTCTCCCACGGAGGTCGTCAGCGGCGTTCAGGCTAGTGGACCGGGCGCGCGTCCCCGTAACTCACGGGCGGGCGGGGCGGCTCGGCGGTAGCGGTCGGCCAGGCGGGCGACGTGCTCCACCAGCTCGGGCGGCTCCTCGACGGTGAAGTCGACATCGACCATGCCCACGAACACGCCGAGGGACCTCAGCGACTCGCCTCCGTAGGTCACCACACAGGTGTGGTCGTCGACCGGTTCGACGATCCCGGCCGCCGGTGGGACCCGCTCGGACACCACCGCCGCGGGGGCGTGGAACGTGACCCGCGCCGTCAGCTGGTAGGGCGCGATCGCCAGCGAGCGGTGCACGTAGGCGGCCATGTCGCCGTCGGGCGGCGGCCGGGGACGGAAGCGCTCCCCGGGGATGGGCATGGGCTCGATGCGGTCGGCGCGGAACGTGCGCCAGTCGCGGCGGTCCAGGTCCCAGGCCACCAGATACCAGAGCCGCCCGGTGTGGGCGAGGTGGTACGGCTCGACGGTGCGACGGCTGGTGGCGCCAGCGTGGTCGCGGTAGTCGAAGCGGAGCTGCTCGCGAGCTCGGGACGCGGCGGCCACCACGGTCAGCAGGTCGGCGTCCACCGTGGGGCGGGGCCCGGGCAGCGGGACGGTAGCGTCGCCGAGCGTCTGCACCCGGTGGCGCAGCCGGGCCGGGAGCACCTGTTCGAGCTTGGCCAGCGCCCGCAGCGAGGACTCCTCGATGCCGGTCACTGTGCCGCCGGCCGCGGTGCGCAACCCCACGGCCACCGCGACCGCCTCGTCATCGTCGAGCAGCAGCGGGGGCAGCTCGGCCCCGGCCCCGAGCCGGTAGCCGCCGCCGATCCCGGTGGTGGACTCCACCGGGTAGCCGAGGCGACGCAACCGCTCGACGTCGCGGCGCACCGTGCGCACATCCACCTCCAGCCGATCGGCCAGCTGGCGGCCCGACCAGTCCCGGCGGCCCTGGAGCAACGACAGCAGGCGAAGCAGGCGCGCGGACGTGTCCCACATGCCCGCCAGCGTGGCAGCGAACGAGGTCTGAAGTTGTCCTCAGCTAGGTCGCGGGTGCTACTCGTCCCCGCCGGTGGGCTTGAGATGGCCCATGCGCCAGGTGGCGATGGCCAGCGTGACCACGGTGATGGCGGCCAGGCGCACGACCGCGGCCCAGCCGTTGGGCGTGCCCTCGCGCAGCAGCCGCCAGCCGCCGTCCTCGTCGGCCAGGCCCGCGTACACCTGCTGGGCCTCCCACATGGGGGAGATCTGGGCGATCCCGGCCAGGTACCCGCCGAGCAGCCGCTCGCCCAGGAACACCACCGCCAGCGCCCACACGGCCGAGCGCCGGGTCGTGGCCCCCAGCATCACGAACAGGCCGATGTAGGCGGCCGAACCGGCCGCACCGGCGACGGCCATCGCCCCGGCGCCGTCCGGCACGCCGGCCACGATCGTGGCCAGCACCAGGGCCGGGACCAGGGTGACCAGCGCCACCAGCCAGCCGCCGAGCCAGCGGCCCACCACGATGGTCACGAAGCTCACCGGGGACAGCCAGGTGAACCCGAACGTGCCCGCCCGCAGGTCGGCGCCCATCACGGCGTCGCCCACCACCAGGCAGGTCAGGGGCAGGACCAGTCCGAACAGCCCCAGCTCGGCCACGATCTCGAAGGCCCGCTCGGTGCTGACGTCCGGCACCAGGGCGAGGAACCCGAACAGGATCGCCCCGACGCAGGGCAGCAGCACGCCCCACCAGCGCTTGGCCGGCAGGCACGCCCGCAGCGTGTAGGCGACGATCGCCGGGAACGGCGCCGGCAGCGCGGGCCCCGCCCGCCCGGCCGGCACCTCGGGCGCCCCGGGCTGCGGAGCAGGCGGGGCGGGGGGCGGCGGCGCCACCGTCGTGGGCGGCGCGTCGGGCGCCGGCTCGGGGGCGCCGGGGTGGGCTGCCCAGCTGGGAGGGTGCCCGTCGGGCGCGCCGGCCGCCGGCGGCGGGGGAGTGGAAGGAGGCGGGGGAGTGGTGGTCACCGGAGCAGCTCCCGGAACGTGCTCTCCAACGAGTCGTCCATCGGGCGCACTTCGAGCAGGCGGGCGCCCAGGTCCCGCGCGACGACGGGGAGGACGGCGGCCATCTCGCCGGCGCGGTCCGACGTGACCACCACGGTGGAGCCGTCGACGGCTACGCCGCGCACCGTGTCCGAGGCCACCAGCGCGGCGGCCAGGGCCCGGGCCGCCGGCGTGCGCACGAGCACCGAGCGGGGGCGGTTGGCCAGGCCGTCCCGGATGGCCCGGTGATCGCCCGCCGCTGCGAGGCGGCCGCGGATGATCACGATCTGGCGGGAGGCCAGGCGCTCGACCTCGTGCAGCACGTGGGAGCTCACGATGACCGTGCGGCCCTGGTCGCCCAGCGCGTTGAACAAATTGATGAGTGCCACCCGCTGCACCGGGTCCGCGCCGTTCAGTGGCTCGTCCAGCACCAGGACCCGGGGCATGGTGACGAGGGACGAGGCGACCTTGGCTCGCTGGCGCATGCCCTTGGAGAACCCGCGGAGCTTGCGATCGGCCACCTCCAGCAGGCCCACGGTGTCCAGGCAGCGGTCCGGGAGCGAGCGGTCCTCCACCCGGTGCAGCGCGGCGGTGTAGCGCACCAGCTGGCGGGCGGTGAGGGCTGGGGGCACGGCCTCGTCCTCGGGGACCAGCGAGACGGTCCGCTGCACGTTCCGGTCGCGGTGCGGGTTGCGACCCATGACCTCGACGTGGCCGTCGTTGAGGGCGAGCAGGCCGGTGATGGCTCGCATCAGCGTGGTCTTGCCCGCGCCGTTGGGGCCCAGCAGTCCGGTCACCCCGGGACCGAACGAGCAGGACAGCTCGGTGAGCGCCACCTTCTGCCCGAACCAGACCGACGCCTGGCGGACCACCACCGTCGCGTCGGGCACGAACGCCGGGTCGAGATGTGCGGGCGGGGCCGGGGGCGGCAGGGGCACGGGCGCTGCCGGAGGCGGGGGAGCGCTGGTGGTCACAGGTCGACCTCGCGGTAGCGGTACAGCAGCACCGCGAGCGCGGCGATCACGTAGACCGAGTAGGCCACGATGGCGATGAGGCCGCCGCCCTCCACGCCGGAGAGGCCGGAGTCGATGGGATGCAGGTGGCCCAGGAACACCAGGTCCCTCAGATCGAGCGGTACGAAGAAGATGCCGATGACCGCCAGCGGCGTGCCGTCGCCCTGGCTGGCGTCGACGACGATGCCGGCTATCGCGGAGGTCACGAAGGCGAGCCCGATGATGGCCACGCCGCCGACGATGCGCCGGTCGGTGAGGGAGGCCAGGGCCACGCCGACGGCGGCGTACAGCAGGGCCAGCAGGGCGACCGCGATCGGCACCTGCCACAGCACCTCGGCGTTGTCGGTGAAGTAGCTGAGCGCCCCGTCGCGGCTCACCAGCATCTGGCCGACGAACAGCACGACCTGGGGCAGGAACGAGAACCCGAAGACGATGAAGAAGATGGCTCCGACCTTCGCCAGCACGTAGTCGACCCCGGTCAAGGGCCGGGAGAACAGCAGCGGCAGCACCCGCTGGGCCCGGTCCGGGCACACCACGTCGGGGGCGGTGAGGGCCACGAACAGGATCAGCACCGTCGAGACGCCCACATAGTCCCGGTAGGTGATGAACTCGAAGTCGGCCATCTCCACGGGGTTGTTGCGGATCACCCAGGCGACGCCCACGTTGATGATGGCGGGGATGGTGGCGAGACCCAACAGCGTCCACGGGAACACCTTCTGACGCCAGGGGCGGCGCAGGCCCAGCGCCCGGCGCACCGAGAGCCGCCACAGCGCCAGCGTGGCCTCGCGGCGGCCGCCCCGGGGGCCGGAATAGGGCCGGTAGCCGCGGTCGTAGACGGCGCCGGCCGCAGCCTGGTACAGCGCCGTCACCGGTAGGCCTCCTGGAGGAAGACGTCGTCGAGCGACCGGTGGCGGGTCGAGACCGCATAGAGCCGCAGCCCGAGGTCGGCCACCGCATCGCGCACGAGGTCGAAGGTCACGTCGCCGTGGACCTGGGTGTCGACGTCGATGTGATGGTCGTCGACCGGTGTGGTGGTGACGCCGTGGGCGGCCAGCGCCTGGGCCAGCACGGCCACGGCGTCGTCGCGCTCGCCCACCTCGACCCGCATGTAGCCCGTGGTCTGCATCAGCTGGTCGATCGGCCCGGCCAGCACCAGGTGCCCCCGGTCGATCATCACGACGTTCTGGCACACCCGCTGGACGTCGTCGAGCAGGTGGGTGGCGAGGATGGCCGAGATGCCGAACCCGGCCAGCCGGCCGACCAGCTCGAGCATCTCCTCGCGGCCGAGCGGGTCCAGCCCGGCGGTGGGCTCGTCGAGCAGCACCAGCTGAGGGTCGGCCACCAGCGCCTGGGCCAGCTTGGTGCGCTGCCGCATGCCGGTGGAGAAGCCGCCCACGGGCCGGAAGCGGGCCTCGTCCAGGCCCACCAGGTCGAGCACGTCCGAAGCGCGCTGGCGGGCGGCCCGGACCGGCAGCCCGGCCAGTTCGCCGAAGGTGGACACCACGTCGGCTGCGGTCTGGTCGAGCGGGAGGCAGTCGTGCTCGGGCATGTAGCCCAGGCGGCTGCGGACCGCCACGGGGTCGCTGTCCACCCGGTGCCCGGCCACCTCGAGCGCGCCCTGGGTGGGTCGCATCAGGCCCAGCATCAGCCGGAACAGCGTCGTCTTGCCGGCACCGTTGGCGCCGACCAGCCCCACGGACCCGGGAGGCACGTCGACCGTCAGCCCGGCCAGGGCCGTCACCCCGTTGGGGTAGGTCATGGTCAGGCCCGCGGCGCGGAGCATCGGGGGAGGGGACGCAGGGTGCATCCGAGGCAGTCTCGCGCGACAAGTGGGCAGGTAGGGTCTCAGGTCTGCCCACCCTTGCCGTCGTCCAGCACGAGGCCGGCTGCCCCCTCGGCCTCCTCGACGCGTGGCTCACCGGCGCGGGCGCCACCCTGCGAGTCCACCGGCCGTACGCGGGCGAGCCGCTCCCGGCCCCGGGGGAGGCCGACGGCCTGGTCGTGCTGGGCGGGTCGATGGGCGCGGTGGTCGACGACGACCGGTACCCGTGGCTGCCGGCCACCCGGCACCTGCTGCGGGCCGCAGTGAACGAAGGCGTGCCGACCCTCGCCGTCTGCCTGGGCCACCAGCTGCTGGTGGCCGGATGCGGAGGCGAGGTGGGACGCAATCCGGCCGGCAAGCAGATGGGCCTCCTGGAGGTCGGGCTGACCGAAGCGGCGAGAGGCGAACGTCTGTTCGGTATCGTGCGAGCGGGCAGCAGGGCGGTGCAGTGGAACAACGACATCGCCCTGGAGCTGCCACCCGGCAGCGTCACACTGGCGGAGACACCCGACGGCGTGGCCCAGGCCATCCGGGTAGGCGACGCCGCGTGGGGCGTCCAGTTCCACCCGGAGGTCGACGCCGACATCGTCGCCGCCTGGGCCGCCGACGACCGGCCCCGGCCCGGCGCCCCGGAAGCCATCGAGGCCATCCGCAACGCAGCTGGGGAGCTCGAGGCAACCTGGTGCCCCTTCGCCTCCCGGTTCGTCAACTTGACAGAACGAGGATTATAGGCGGTCTGGCCTTCAGCCAGGCCGCCCATAATCCTGGGTCTGCAGCGTGTGCAGCGACACCGATCTGTCAGTGAAGAACGACACGACTGTGAGTCGAAACGACAGCGGTGTCAGTCGAGGGGTTACGGATCAGTCCGGCCGTGTCGCCGACGCGGCGTGTGTCGCCTCGGCAGCGAGCTTCAGCCGGCTGAGCGTCACCCGGCAGGCCTCGACCAGTTGCGGCCGGCGACGTTTCTCCGGAAACAGGATCCGACACGTGGCGCATGTGCGAACCGGCGTGACCTCTGACTGCGTTGGGCACCAGGATGGAGACGGAGGAGATGCGATGGACCTCGAACTGATCAACCTCGACAGCCCGACGGAGACGCGCGTCTTCGAGAACGGCCGGTTCGAGGTCTACCGAGTCGGCCCCTTGGCTCTCGGTCGAGCTACGTACGAGCCCGGCTGGCGCTGGTCCGAACATGTCGGTCCCTCCGTGGGCAGGTCACTCTGCGATGTCGAGCATGTCGGCCTCGTGCTTCAAGGTGAAGCGATGGTGAAGATGGCCGACGGCCGCGAGCAGCTGATGGTGGCTGGCACCTTCTTCTACGTGCCTCCTGGGCACGACAGCTGGGTGGTGGGCGACGAGCCGTACGTTTCGCTGCACATCCTCGGCAGTGAGACGTACGCCAGCCCGTCCGCGTGAGATCGGGTGCCATCGAGCAGGCCGAACGGCCGTTCGCTGACATCTCCTGTCGTTTGCACTGTCAGTTTCGTGTCGCTGCACGGGTGGTGTGTTCCTAGTCGAGAACGACGGCGACAACATCGGAGTCGAGCAACGGGACGCGGCGATTCATTCGTTCCATTGGAGGATGGAGAAGGAGGCACCTTCGGGGTCGTCGAGGACAGCGACACGTCCCACGTTGAACAGGTCGAAGGGCTCTACGGAGACGGTGGCCCCCAACTCGGCTGCCCGGGCGGCTGTGATGTCGGTGTCCGTGACGGCGAAGTAGATCATCCAATGCGGCGGGATGTCCTCGGGCCACAGCTCGTCCATCTGCACCATGCCGGCGACAGTCCGCTCGACACCGGGGAGGAAGAAGACTGTGTAGCCCGATCCTTCCGAGAAGGGAGGGCTCTTCGATTCCCAGCCGAACACGGCGGCGTAGAACTGCTTCGCCACATCGACATCCCGGCACGTCAGCTCGCACCAGGTGAACGAACCGGGCTCGTGCATCACGTCGGGGGAGACGTGACCCGCCGACTCCCAGATGGCGAAGCGTGCACCCAGCGGGTCGGTACAGATCGCCATTCGTCCGGCGTCGAAATAGCTGGTGGGCCACATGGAGACCCCCCCACCCCGATCGCGGACCGCTCGTGCCGTGGCATCCGCATCGTCCACGGAGATGTTCATGGTCCAGGACGGATTCGGACCTGGACCGATGTCGCCCACGTCTTTGCCGCCCAGGCGGAACACCCACCAGCCCGACGCGTCGTCCATCGGTCGATGCCGTGCCAGCACCGTCCAGCCGAAGAGGGCGCAGTAGAACCGGCTCGCCGCCACAGGCCCCGCGGATGTCTGCAGGTTCACCCACACCGGCGTGCCCGCCGGATAGCGCTGCGCGGAGCCCATGCACCTCCTCCTCGCTTCCCGATCGGAACATAGTCCGACCGGACACAACGGTCGTTCTCTGACACCGCTGTCGTTTTCACGGTCAGTTTCCTGTCGCTGCACGGCTGGGACTGCGAAGCCCGCTGCAGCCGTACCTACCGGTCCTCGATCCGCACGGCGGGCCGTGCGTTGGGGCGCAATGAGCGCCCTATGTCGCCCGCAGGGCGTCCACCGGCTCGAGCGAGGCTGCGCGCAGGGCGGGGTAGGTGCCCGACACGAGGCCGGTGAAGGCGCCGACGAGGGGTGCGAGCAGGGGGACGTAGGGGTCGAGGACGGGGGTCCAGGTGTTGTGGGCGGAGACTGCGACGATGACGAGGATGCCGAGGCTGGCGCCGAGGATGCCGCCGACGAAGCCCATGGCGCCACTCTCGACCAGGAACTGCTGGGCGATGTGGCGGCGGGATGCGCCCAGCGCTCGGCGTACGCCGATCTCGCCGGTGCGCTCGATGACCGAGACGAGGGTGACGTTGGCGATCCCGATGGCGCCGACCAGGAGCGAGACCCCGCCGAGCATGAGGAAGAGCACGTCGAGGTCGCTCCTGACCTGTTCCCGGACCCGCTTGGGTTCCGGAGGGAAGGCCACCCGCAGTGTGTTGGGGTCGTCTGGGCGCAGCGCGTCGCGCACCTGGTTCGCGATGAGGGTGGTGGCGCCGATGTCGGTCTCGATCTCGACCAGCTCGGGGCTGGCCAGGCGGAACTCTTGTCGGGCGGTGCCCTCGGGGATGATCACGGCGCCGAGCAGGTCGGCCTGGCGTGCGGCACTGTCGAGGATCCCGATCACCAGGTAGAGCTGGTCGCCGATCCGGAGGGCCGGCAGGTTGTCGACGGTGGTGATCCCCAGCCGCTCAGCGGCACTGGGGCCGAGGACCGCCACCCGGTCGGCGCGCTGGGAGTGGCCTTCGTCGAACGTCCGGCCGGTGCGGAGCGTCGTGCGTGCCGCGTCGAACAGCCCTGGCGATGCCGCCAGAACGGTGAGCTTGAACGCGGTCCGGCCCTGCGGGTCACGCACCGGGGAGGTGGTCACGAGCTGGTCACCGACGTTGACCGTGCTGAGGTTGCCGGCAGCGGCCACCCCCTGGAGGCGTTGCAGCCGGGTCGGAGCGTCCCAGGGGATGGCATCGGGTGGATTGGGGGTGCCGGGCGGGAGCTTGGTCTTCACCTGGATCTCGGTGGCCGCCAGCGCGTCGAACCGTCCCACGATCTGGTTCCCCGCAGTACGCGACAGGCCCAGTGTTGCCACCAGAGCCGCCAGGCCGACGACGGTCCCGAGGCAGGTCAGGACCGTGCGGCCCGGGCGGGCGAACAGGCCGGCGAGCGCCTCGTTGCCGAGGTCGCGGACCGCCATGCCGGACGGCGCCACGGACGTCGGCGGCGCGTCGACGATCACCGGTCCTCCTCACGCAGGCGCCCGTCGGTGATGTGAACCCGCCGGCCGGCGCGGGCCGCCACGTCCGGCTCGTGGGTGATCATCACGACCGTCACGCCGTCGGCGTTCAGCTCGGCGATGAGATCGAGGATCGTGTGGGTGGTGGCCGAGTCGAGGTTGCCCGTGGGCTCGTCGCAGAGCAGCAGCTCGGGTGAACCGAGCAGGGCGCGGGCGATCGCCACTCGCTGGCGCTCGCCACCCGACAGCTTGCCGGGGCGGAAATCGGCCCGGTGCGCCAATCCGACCTGCTCCAACACCGCGGCGGCGCGGGCCCGGCGGCGCAGTCCGAGGGGCGCGCGCCGGTAGACGTCGGAGAGCATCACGTTCTCGATGACCGTGCGGTACTCGAGCAGGTGGAAGGACTGGAACACGAAGCCGATCTCCCGGCTGCGCAGGCCCGCCCGCTCACGGTCGCCCAGGGTGGCGACGTCGATCCCGCGGAACAGGTAGATGCCACTGGACTGCACGTCGAGGCAGCCGACGATGTTCAGCAGGGTCGACTTGCCCGAGCCCGAAGGGCCGACGATCGCCAGCCAGTCGCCGTCGCTGACCCGCAGGTCGACGGCGATGAGGGCGTCCACCTGCCCGGAGTTCGAGCCGTAGCGCCGGCTGACCCCCAGCAGCTCCACGATCGGCTCAGCCACCGGGCCGGCCGCCGGGCCCGCCCGCCGAGGTGGGCGCGCCGCTCGCTCCGGTCGGTACGGTCGGTCCAGCTGTCGGAGACGGCCCCGGGGAGCCGGTCGTGGTGGTCTCCCCTCCCCCGCTCCCCCCGCTGCCACCGCTGCCGCCCTGTACGCCGACCACCACCAGGTCACCGGCCCGCAGGGTGCCTTGGAGCGGCGTGACCTGGACGTACCCCTCAGCGGTCAGCCCCGGCTGCACCTGGACCGAGGTGATGCGACCGTGGCCGTCGTCTCGCTGGACCCGGGACGTGCCGTCGGCCGCCAGGGAGACCGCGCTCGTGGGCACGGCCAGCACCTGGCCCTGGCTCGATTCGACCGCCACAGTGAGACGCAGGCTCACCCCCACCAGGTTGGGCGGCGAACCGTCGACGATGACCTCGAACCAGATGTGGAAGCCGTCCACCCCGTTGGTGCCGGGCGTCTGGGCGATCTGGCTGATCGTCCCCGTAGCGCTGATGCCGAGGTCCGGCTCATCGATCGACACCGGCATCCCCGGGTGCACCGCCGACGCGTCGGCCAGCGCCAGGGAGCCATCGATGGCGACGACCGCGTCGGTGGCCTTCATCACCGAGCCCTCCAGCTTGTCGCCCGGCTGCACCAGCAACTCGCTGACCCGCACCGGCACCCGGGGCACGAACACCACCTCGTCCGCCGGTACCTGCACGCCGGCCTTGCGCCGTTCCAGGTCGGCCTCCTGGCCCGCGAGGTCGGCGACCGCACCCCTGGCGCCGATCACGGACTGCGCGATGCCGACCCGCTGCTCGGCGGTGCGGACGGCGGAGTCGGTCGAGGCCACGGCGTCGTCCGCCTGCGCGGCGGCCGTGTTGGCGTCGGCGATCGCCTTCTCGCCGGCCAACCGCACCGACTCGACGTTCGCCTGCGCCGACGCCAGGTCGGCCCGAGCCGCGGCGACGGCGCCCGGCGTGGAGTCCGGGGCGGCCAGCAGCTCGTCCAGCGCCGCCGAGCGCGCCGCCACCTCCGCCTGGGCGGCCTGATTGTCGGCCACCGCCTGGGCCTGTGCCGCGGCCACCGCCGCCGGGCTGGCCGCCTGGGTGGCGAGGGCGTCTGCGTGCGCCGCCTGGGCGGCGGCGAGGTCGCCGCCTGCGGTGGCTGCGCTGTCCGCGGCGCCGGCCACCTCGACCCGGGCCGCGGCCAGGTCGGACTCGCGGGAGCGGATGGTCGCCAGCTGATCCTCGGTCGCCCGGAACGGTGCGTACCCCGCGCCCTCGTACCAGCGGGCCACTGCCGCCTCGGTGCCGGCGTCGTAGACGCCGTCGACCGGTCCGGGCCCGAACCCCAGCCGGGCGAGGGCCTGTTCGAGCTGGCGGACGTCCTCGCCCTGAAGGCCGGGTCCGAGGTCCCGGATCCCCAGCCGATCGCCGGCCAGGAGGAACACCGGCCGGCCCGTCGCAACCATCACGACGCCGCCCTCGCCGATCCCCGTCCCCGCCGCGGGCACGTTGGTCACGATCCCCGGAGACGGCTTCAGCGCACTCGGGGACGTGGTCAGCGTCTGCGGCGTGCCGAAGCGGCCGGTGCCACGGGTTACGACGGCCGTGGCCACCGTGCGCTCCTCGGCCGGGACCAGGATGGGCGAGGCGCTGGGGGCTGCGGTCTGGGCGGCGATCTCGGCGGGCGAGCGGATGCGCGACGCCGCCACCCAGCCCCCGAGCGCCGACAGCACGACGGCCACGACGACGATCGTGCCAATTCTGCGACGGCTCACGTCGTGCATGGTGGGAGCGCCAAGCTGACTCCCGGCTGAACGCGGCCGCTCCGATCAGGTGCCGTTCAGCGCCGATCTGGATGCTCGGGCGCATGAGAAGGTCCCCACGCGCCCTCGGCGTCCTCGGGCTCGCCGCCGGCCTCAGCGTCTCCGCCGCGTGCGGGGGCGGCTCGGGCTCGTCTCCCTCAGGCGGGCAGCCCCGCTTCGGCTCCGAGGAGTTCGGGCTGAGCATGGACCAGCTGGCAGCCAAGGTCGAGCAGGTCGAGGGCCTGATCGGCGACTGCATGGCGGCCGCCGGGTTCGAGTACGTCCCGGTCGACTTCGCCCGCGTCAAGGAGGGCATGGACGCCGACAAGACCCAGCCCGGCCTGTCGGACGAGGAGTTCATCGCCCAGTACGGCTTCGGCATCACGACCCAGTACGACCATCCCGGCCGCGAGATCGGTCTGGGCGACCAGAACGTCGCCATCTACGACGCGCTCACGCCCCAGGAGCAGGCGGCCTACGACCACGCCCTGCTCGGCGAGGACCGCGAGGCGACCTTCGCCCAGTCGGTCGAAGCCGAAGACTTCTCCAAGACCGGCGGCTGCACCCGTCAAGCGGTCGAGCAGGTCTTCACGCCCCAGGAGCTGACGCAGGCCTACATCAACCCCGCGGACGTGGCGATCAGTCAGGACCCTCGGGTGGTCGAAGCGACGGGCAAGTGGTCGGACTGCCTGCGGCAGAAGGGCTACGACTACGCCAATCCCGACGACGTGGAGCAAGACCTGCACGACCGGCTGGACGCCCTCACCCACGGCGCCGACCCCCGGACGCTGACCGGGTCGGACGCCGCCGCGCTGACCGAGCTCCAGGGCCTGGAACTGGCACTGGCACCCGCGTCGATCCACTGCGAAGAGGACGTCCTGGAACCCGTGATCTCGAACGTCGAGGACGAGGTCTTCGGCGCCCCGGTGTCGTGACCCGTAGGGCGGTGGCACGTCAGGGGGGCGCCGGTGGGAGGGCCACGGCCACGAGACGACGTCAGCGGCAGCGTCGGAGGTGCAGGTACTGCCGGCATTCCTCGTCGGTGAGGCGCCGGGTGACCTGGTGCTCGGCGATCCGGACGAGGTCGTCGAGGTCGAGCGCCCAGACCCGCACCACGCCGTCCTCGCCCGCCGAGGCCAGGCGGGAGCCGTCCGGGCTGAACGCGAGCGAGTCGACCGAAGCGTCGTGGCCCCGTAGGACGAGGAGCTGCTCGCCCGACGTCGGGTCCCAGATCCGGACCGTGCCGTCGTGGCCCGCGGTTGCCAGGCGGGATCCGTCGGTGCTGAAGGCGACCGTCACGACCCCCGTGGCTCCCTCGAGGCGGGTGATGCGCCGGCCCGTGATCGGGTTCCAGACCTCGACGCTGCCGCCGGGGAGCGGCCCCTGATCGAATCCGACGACTGCCAGCATGTCGCCGGTCGGGCTGAGGGCGGCGTGCAGACCCGCGATGTCGAGGACGCGCTCAACTGTTCGCGCCCGCCAGTCCCAGATCACGACCTGGCCTCCCATGGCATCCGGTTCCCGGGTGGACAGTTGCGTCGTGATGAGCCGGTCGCCCTCCGGGCTGAAGGCGACCGAGCCGACCGCGGTACGGGGCCCGACCGGTAGGGCGGCGACCCGGCGCCCGGAGCGATCGACGACCGACACGCGCCCGGTCGAACCGTTGTTCTCAGCGATGGCGAGGCGCTCCCCGGCGGGGTCCCACATGACGTGGGTGTACGGGAGCCCGGGCATAGCGTGGCTGGAGTCGACGGTCATCGCGTCTCGGCCGGTCCGGGCGTCCCAGACCTGCACCGGCCCGTCGAGCCGGGCGCCCGCGACCAGCCGCCCGTCGGGGCTCACGGCGATGGAGTAGACGTCGCCGCCTGAGCTGTGCGCCGGGCCCACCGCCTCGCCTCCGACTGGTGCCGGGCCGGGGGCATCCGCCCCGCCGAGGGTGCGCAGGGGTGCGTACGTCTGCGCGTCCCACACGACGGCGGTCCCGGCCGCGCCGGTGGCGACGAGGCGGCGGCCGTCGGCGGTAAACGCGACGGCGTCCGGCGTCCCGGCCACTGCGGGAAGGTTGGCGATCTCGGCGTCGCCGGCGACGCCCACGTCCCAGATCTGGGCGGCCGTGATCCCGAAGTCCCCGGTGAGGACCCGCGTGCCGTCGGGCGAGAACGCCACACCGGCGACGCCGTTGCGGGTGTCCTGCGAGGCCAGCGTGAACTCTTCCCGGGGGCCGCCGTCGGCCAGGAGCCACAGCCGGGCCGCACCGTCGCCGTCGGCGGTCACGAGCCGGGTGGCGTCGGGGCTCCAGTCGACGTCGTAGACATGGCCGCCGCCCGGCAACGCGAAGCGCAAGGCCCCGGTCGCGGCGTCATGAATGCGGGTGCTTCCGTCCGTGCTCGCGGTGGCGATGGACCGGCCGTCCGGGCTCCAAGCGACGTCGGTGATCGAGCCCCGGTGCCCCTCCAGGGCGAACAGGGCGTCGCCTGTCGCGATGTCGACGACCATCGCCGTCGGGGTCCTGGCCGCGCCGATCGCGATCCGTGTCCCGCTCGGGTCGAAGGACGTCCGGCCCGGCTCGGGGACGGCCGTGATCTGGCGCACGACGATGCCGGTCGCCACGTCCAGGACAACGACCACGCCGTCGGCGGTCCACGCCGCGGCGAACAGGGCGCCGTCGGCGGAGAACGACGGCCCCCAGGCGCCGTACTCGCTCGGGTACACGACCGAGTGCAGCTGCGCCCCGGAGGTGACATCCCAGATCTGTGCGGCGCCGTCGGAGCCAACGGTGGCCAGCGTGCCGCCGGGGCCGAAGGCGAGGTCGTTGACGTCGCCTTCGAGGCGGCGGACCGATCGCACGGTCCGGCCGGTGCGCGCGTCGCGGAGGTCCACGACGCCGGCGCCGCGGGGGCCCTCGGTCGCGAACAGGGTGCCGTCCGGGCTCCAGTCCAGGCGGCCGCCCTCCCCCGGCACCCGTCGTTCGACGCGCGACGCCGACACGGCGCGGTGAAGCGCCTCCTCCGTGTCGGACAGGACCTGACTGTCGCCGGCCGTCCGGGCGCGGTCGGCTGCGGCGAGCGCCAGCAGGATGCTGCGATCGGGGTCGACATCGGCGTTGGCGTTGGCCGCCGCCGCCAGCTCCCGCGCCTCGGCGGCGCGGCTAGCGCGCTCAGCGTGTCCCCGCTGGGCGACGGCGACCGCGCCCACGACGAGCGACACGACCAGGAAGATCGCGATCACCGCCAGCTGCGAGCGCAGGCGCCGGTTGACGCGGGCCTGCTGCTGCGCCTGGCGGGCGACGGCCTCCCGTTCGGTCTCGGCGAGCGCCTGGCCCGCGCCCAGGAAGGCCCGCTCGGTGGGCGTCAGGTCGGGGCGGTTGCGGTCACGCCAGTCGATGGCCTGGACGAGCCGGGCCCCCCGGTAGAGCTCGCTATCCGGCCGGCCCATGGCGTCCCACATGTCGGCGGCGCCCGCGAGGTGGCGCAGGATCCGCTGACCCTCGACGTCGTCGTCGAGCCAACCCCGCAGCCGGGGCCAGGCCCGCACGAGCGCCTCGTGGGCGAGCTCGACCACGCCGTCGTCGCTCGTGACCAGGCGGGCGGCGACGAGCCGCTCGACGAGGGCCTCGTGGGCCGGGTCGGTGACGACGGTGCGGCGGGGCGCCCGGCTGCGCACCGGCTCGCCGTAGGCGGCGGGCGTGACGAGCCGCAACAGGAGGTCGCGCAGGAGCGGCCGCTGGTCGGGCGGCACGTCCTCGTAGAGGTCCTCCGCCGACTGGGCGACCGCACCCCTGATGCCGCCGGCGGCTCGGTAGCCCTCGACCGTGAGCGTCCGGTGGTCCCGCCGGTCCCAGGTTGTGACCAGCGCGTGGGACAGCAGGGGTAGGGCGCCTGGCTCACCCTCCACCTCGCGCACGAGCAGCTCGATCAGACCAGGCTCCAGCAGGAGGCCGGCCTGGCGGGCCGGTCCCACGATCGCGGCCCGGAGGCCCGCCTCGCCCATCGCTCCCAGTAGGTACAGGGCCGGCTCGATCACCCGGACGATGTCGGGATGGGCCGACAGCTCTCCCAGCCGATCGGCCCGCAACGCCACCACCAACGGGCCGCGCTCGGCGTGCGCCGCGAGGGCGGCGAAGAACCTGGACTGCTCACCGGCGTCGTCGCACAGGACGACGGCCTCCTCGCACTGGTCGACCACGAGCACCGGAGCCCGGCCGACGTCCGGCAGGTCGGTGAGGGCGGCGCAGGGGTGGGCACCGGGGGTGACCACTACCACCTGGCGGCCGTAGCGGCGGAGCGCGGCCGCCACGCCGGCCCGCACCAGCGACGACTTGCCGCAGCCCGATGGGCCGACCACGGCCAGCACGCCGACGCTCGCAAGCCGCCGCACGCACGCGGCGACGTCCTCGTCGCGACCGAAGAACGCCTCCGCGTCCGCCATGTCGTACGCCACCAGGCCCAGGTACGGGCAGGCCGCGCTCGGCTCCGGCAACGCCGCGTCGGCGACGAGGGACGGGTCCTGCCGCAGGATCGCCGCCTCCAGGGCCACGAGATCCGGCCCGGGGTCCAACCCGAGCTCGCCCGCCAGCGTCATGCGCGCCCGGTGCAAAGTGCGCAGCGCCTCACCCTGACGGCCGGTTTGGTACTGCGCCAGCGCCAGCAGCCCCCAGCGCCGCTCGCGCAAGGGCTGCTCAGTCACCCGCGCCTGCAGATCGGCCAGCACCTCCGAGTGGCGACCCGCTTGCAGCTCGGCATCCAGCAGCACCTCCTGGGCCTCGAGGCGCATCTCCTCCAACCGGGCGGTCTCTGCCTCCGCCGGGCTCCAGCCCTCGAGGTCCACCAGCGCCCGACCGCGCCACAGCGCCAGCGCCTCCCCGACAACGTGGGCCGCCCGCTCCGGCTCCCCGAGCGTGAGCAGCTCCCGGCCCCGCGTCACGAGCCGCTCGAAGCGCTGGGCATCGACGTCGTCGATCGGTACCGCGAGCCGGTAGCCCTGGTGGCCCGTCTCGATCGCAGCCGGCCCGAGCACCTTGCGCAACCGCGTCACGCACCCCTGGACCACCTTGGTCCACGTCGCCGGAGGTCCCTCACCCCAAAGGGCGTCCGCCAGGCGCTCGCTGCTGACGGATTCGCCCGGCCGCAGCGACAGGGCCGCCAGGACGACCCGATCGCGGGGCCCGAGGATCCCTGCCTCGTCCTCGACGGTGACCGGACCCAACACGTCGATGCCCACGCGTGCAGTGTTCGCCCGGCGCCGATACCCGTCAACGGCGCTGTTACCGCACTGACACCGTTGCGGAGCCAGCTGACACCGGTGGGCCCGACGAAGACCCGGACATCGATCTCCATCGGACCCGAGGAGTCGTCCCATGACACGCGTCACCCTGCCCGGCTCCCGCCAGGTGCCCGCACCAGATCGTCGATTGGAGGAATCATGAAACGGTCAGCACTCACAGCCGCGGTGGTCACAGTGGCGGTCACCGCATCGATCAGCACCGCCGGCACGATCGCCACGCCCCAACCTGCGGCCGCGGCGGAGCTTTGTGTCGGTGGGCCGGGGTGTTTCGCCACGATCCAGCAGGCCCTGGACGCGGCACACGACGGCGACACGATCCAGATCGGTGCGGGCACGTTCGCCGGCGGGGTCACCATCGACAAGAGCGTGAGCCTGGTCGGAGCGTCTGCCGCCCAGACACGCATCCAGGGTGGCGGCCCGGTGATCACCATCGGTGAGGCACTGGCGCCGGACCCGCCGACGGTCTCGATCACCGGGGTGACGATCACCGGCGGGACCAACGATTCCAAGCCCGAGTCGCCGGTCGGTCTCGGTTTCTTCGTTGCTGGTGGCGGGGTGTTGATCCCGGCGGCGGAAGGCGGTTCGATGGGCGCGACGGTGTCGATCAGCCACAGCGTGATCACCGGCAACCGGGTGACCGCCGGCCGACCGGTGCGCGTCTGCCACACGCCGTTCTCGCCCAGCACCGACTGCTCGTTTGCGAGCGGTGGCGGCATCGCCACCTCGGGAGCCCTGACGGTGACCGACACCCGGGTCGCCGACAACGTCGCGGGGGCGACGGTGAACGGGGGCTCGCTGACCACCGACGCCCGGGGGGGAGGCATCTGGATCGCCGCCCAAGGCTCGCTCACATTGCAGCACAGCGAGGTGACCGGAAACCGTTCGGCCGTCACCGCACCAAACGGGGCGTTCGCGGAAAGCGGCGGGATCGGCGTCTACGGCACGCTGACGGCCACTGACAGCGTGATCAGCGGCAATCACGCCGAGGCCCACTTGGCGTTGCCGGGCTCGTTCCTTGTTGACCTCTTTTCCGAAGCGATCGGCGGAGGGCTCAGAATCTCGGCCCCCGACGAAAACCCGGCCGCGAGCGCCACGCTCATCCGCACCACGATCAGCGACAACAGCGTCACCACGACCAACACCGTCGGTGATGCCTACGCTCCCGCCGGTGGGATCTCCGCCAAGGGCCAACTGGTCCTCGTCGACAGCAAGGTCGAGCGGAACGCGGCGACCGCGAGCGTCCCGCCCAACTCCGCCACCCAGGCCATTGCCCTCCACGGCGGGATCCAGGTCGAGGCGGCGGTCGCCACGATCCGCACCAGCAGCATCAGCCACAACGCCGTCACCGCCCTAAACGCCAACGGACCGGCCTCGGTCGCAGCCGGCGGCCTCGGCAACGTCAGCGGTCACGTGACCGTGGACCGCACCCTCGTGATCGGCAACGTCGGAAGCGCCAACGGTGCGACCGGCCTGGCACTCGGTGGCGGCATCCTCAACACCGCAGCACTCGCTGGCCCTGCCCCTGAACTCGCCCTCAGTCACAGCGTCGTGACCGCCAACCGGCTCACCGCCATCCCCGGCATCACAACCAAGGGCGGCGGCATCTACACCGCCGACTTCCTCACTGACAACCCGCTACCGATCACGCGCACCGCGACCGTTGTCGCCGGCAACCAACCCGACCAATGCTTCGGCTGCTGAGCGACACTCATCCCTTGCTATGCATCAAATCAGATTGATATAAGTTCGGTCGTTCGAAGGAAGGATGAAGATGATCACTCCCGGGATCGACCACATCGCCCTGACCGTGCCCGACCTGGATGAACAGGTCGAGCGACTGACCGCTGCCTTCGGCATGGTCGTAGAGAGCCGTTTCGAGGGCTTCGCAGTCATCGCCGACCCCGTGTCGGGACTGAAGCTGGAGCTGAGCCGATCCGACGATTCGGACGTGCACTTCCGGCATCTCGGCTTCCGCGCCGACGACGTGGACAGCGCGCACGAGAGCCTGGTCAACGTGGGCATGGAGTCTCGCGAGGCGCCCCACCGGCGCGACTTCGCCCGCATGTACACGTCGTTCCTCCGACAGCCGGGCGGCCTCGAGGTTCAGCTCGTGAAGTACGACTAGCCCGATCTTCCGTGCACCGGCGCTGGTCGAGGCGGCTGCAGGCGTAGCTCATGACAGTCCCGTCTCGCGGACGGTGATGCTCAGCCGCCCCGGCGGCAGCCCGATGTCGGGGCTCGTGGCGTCGAAGATCTTGGGCACGCCGTGGAACACCCGCCGGCTCGGCCCGCCGAACACCAGCAGGTCGCCGCTGACCAGGTCGACGTCGGTGAACGGCCCCGTGCGGCGGTCGACGCCGGCGAACCGGAAGCGGCACGTGTCGCCCAGGCTGATCGTGACCACCGGCGCCGCCGACGGCTCCTCGCCGTCCTGGTGGATGCCGAGGTGGGCGCCCGGCGCGTAGAGGTTCACGATGGCGGCGTCGGGTGCGTAGGTCCGGGCCGCCGGGCTGGTGGCGCCGTAGGCGTCGGCCACGGCTGCCCGGGCCAGGGCAACGACGTCGTCGGGCATCGGCTTCACCGGGGCGCCATCGGTGTCGTCGGCCGTGCGGGAATAGGCGTAAGGCCACCAGTGCCAGCCCAGGCACACCGACTGCACGGTCATGAGGTGCCCGGTCGGCACCCGGGGGTGGCGGAGGCCGGCGGGCGGCCGCGCCCAGTCGCGGAACCGGGCGACCAGGGCCCGCTGGGCGTCGAGGTCGAGCCAGCCGGGAATGTGGACCGCACCCGGCCGGGGCTCGGCCCGGGACCCAGCGCCGGCTGGCCCGCCGCCGCCCGCGTCCAGGGGCAGGCCGAGCTGGCCCGGCGACGCGGCGGCCGGGGGCACGACCGTTGGCACGCCACCCTGGCGGCTGACGGATCCGGACCTCGTGAGGCTGCCCATGACCCGTCCAACGCTACGGCCCCGGCTGCCGTGAGAACTCAGCCGGAGGCGTGCCGGGCGAGACGCTCGACGACCACCTCCGCGGGGTCGGCATGATCTAGGCGTGAAGCGCGTTCTGCTGCTGCGACACGCCAAGTCGAGTTGGAAGGATCCCGGCCTCGGCGACCGCGACCGGCCACTCGCTGCCCGTGGCCGGCGAGCGGTGGCGGCACTTGCGCGCCACCTGCGCGAGACCGGCTCGTCGCCCGACCTCGTGCTGTGCTCGCCGGCTGTCCGCGCGCGCCAGACGTTGGAGGGTGTCGCGCCGGGCATCCGGCCGGACGTCGCGGTCGAGATCGACGAGGCGCTCTACGGCGCCGGGGCCACCGAGCTGCTGGAGCGCCTGACGCGGCTGCCCGCCGCCGTGGACGTCGTGCTCGTCATCGGGCACAACCCGGGGGTCGAGGAGCTCGCGGCCGGGCTGGCCGGCGCCGGCGACCGCTCGGTGCGCGCCCGCATGGCGGCGAAGTTCCCCACCGGTGCGCTCGCCACCTTCGACACGCCAGGCGAGTGGGCAGACCTCACGTGGGGCCGAGCCGCTCTCGCCGACTTCGTCGTTCCTCGCGACCTCGGCCGTTGAGGACCGGCGACGCCTGTACCTCATCCTGGCGTTCCGTCAGCTCGGCTCAGCCTGAGTGAGCGCGTACGAGCGCATCACCGGCCTGGGCTTGGCGGACTGGCCCGGCGTGTCGGGCCGGCCGTG
>Ga0209382_10002909_pt1 | contig 24333 bp, 21 predicted proteins | sample SoiMetdeltSBSDD5_FD_187599 | JGI IMG/M metagenome (GOLD analysis project Ga0209382, IMG submission 187599) | Bulk soil microbial communities from a Populus tree surrounding site in Tennessee, USA - Soil MetaG P. deltoides SBSDD5 (SPAdes) (version 2) | ecosystem: Environmental > Terrestrial >...
GGCCTCCGCCCCGGTGGCCTTGGCCGCGGCGATGATCTTGTCGCCGCGTAGGTAGCTCTCCGTCGCCGGCCCCGGCCCGATCTCCACCACCTCGCCGGCGTGCCGGGCATACGGCGCCCCGCGGTCCGCCTCGGAGACGACCGCAACGGTCCTCATCCCGAGCCGGTGCGCCGTGAAGACAATGCGTTGGGCGATCTCGCCGCGGTTGGCGATCAGGAGCTTGGTGAACATGGAGGCAAGCTTATCGGGGTCCCTTCTCCCCGCAAAGCGTTCGCAAAGTGGGGAGAGGGAGCCTTACCGTCCGCCCCAGTGCACGAAGCTGCGCTCGGCCAGCAGAAGCGGAAAGAGCAGGTCGAGGCCGTGGGGCGCCTTGCGTTCATGACGCCGTCAGCCACGTTGAACAGATCACCAGGATGGCCGAAGGCCGCCACCGAGATTGGGGGTGAGAGGGTAGGGATCCCTCCGGGCGGACTGCCTCCGAATGGGCGGGCCGGATGAGAGTGCAGAGGAGCCACGGGGGCAGCTCCTCTGCAGCTTTGCGACCGGAACAACGGAGAGAAAGGAGACCCGGTGTGTTTCCCGCACCTTCTGCGCAGCGGAGGGGCAATGACGGACTGCGGCAGAAAGGAATCCGAGCACCGGGTCTCTCCGTGACACGGCGGGGTAGCTCGTGCACGGTGACTTCACGATAGCCGATTATATGAGAACTGACTGTCACAGTTCAGCAACAGGCAGCCATAAACTGATAATAAACTGACAATTGTTGGTGGAAGTTTATCAGAATTCGGGTGAGCTATCCACCCTGCCGGGAAGGAATGCCGCAATCAGGCGACCGCCCGCGGCCGCTGGATGTCGGCTGGAACGCGCTTGCCGAGCTGAAGAAAGGACGAGCCAGGAGGCCTTGTCGGCCCGCGTCACGCGCAGGGCCATGTGTGCCACCCGTGCGTACCACTCGGGCGGTCGAATTTTCCTGCTATGTCGGGTACTTAAGCGAAATCAGCAACTTGCTGCGACAATGGTGCCCAGGGGGTGAATTGAACACCCGACACCGTGATTTTCAGTCACGTGCTCTACCAACTGAGCTACCTGGGCAGGCTTCGCTTTGGAGCGGAAGGCGGCCGTTTATAGGTGCTGGGTTGGCGGCTGTCCAGCAGCGCGCCGGGGGCTTGACTCGCATTTTTGCCGCCCCAGCTAACGTTAACCCCCGGCAGCGGGTGCGGCCGAATGGCGCCGTGCTGAGATGGGTGAAGACACCCGGCAGGTCGCCGCCGAGTTACCCGAGGGCGGCGCATCCCGACCGCACTGAAGGAGGCGGACCCGTGCGAATCAGAGATGTCCTGGCCGACAAGGGCCGCCAGGTGGTGACGGTCTGGCCGGACAGCCGGCTCGACCACGTCACCCAGCTCTTCGATCAGCGCGCCATCGCGTCCGTTGTGGTCGTGGGCCACGACGGACGCACGCTCGGCATCTTCACCGACCGCGAGCTGGTGCGGGCCGTGGCCAAGCATGGAGCCGCCGCCATCGAGCTGCCCGTCGGGCGCGTCATGCTGACGCCGGCGCCCTCGTGCGGCCCGGACGACACGGTGGGCGATGTTCTGCGGCTGATGACCGACAACCGCGTCCGGCATGTGCTGGTTCTGCAGGGCGGGGCGATGGTGGGGATCGTCAGCATCGGCGATCTCGTCAAGATCCGCCTCGACGATGCCGAGCTGGAAAACCGCGTGCTGCGGGAGATGGCGCTGGCACGGCTCGCCACCTAGCGTTTAGCATCCGCAGCATGGCTTCCTCGGCCCGCCCGGTGCCTGGCGGCAGCGGCGAGGCCACGCCGTCGTGACCTATGGCCTTCAGCCCCTGCAATCGAGGTTTTCGCCCATGTCGCTCAAAGGTCGAACCGCCCTCATCACCGGCTCCACGTCCGGCATCGGGCATGCCATCGCCGCCGCCATGGCCGCCGCCGGTGCCAATGTGGTCATCAACGGCCTGGGCGACGAGAAGGAGATCGAGAAGTCGGTGAGGGCGGTGGCCCGGCATGGCACCCGGGTCCTCTTCGACGGCGCCAACATGCTGCGCCACAACCAGATCGCTGACATGATCGCCAAGGCCGAGAAGGAGCTGGGCGCGGTCGACATCCTGGTCAACAACGCCGGCATCCAGCACGTGGCCCCCGTGGAGGAGTTCCCTATCGAGCAATGGGACGCCATCATCGCCATCAACTTGAGCTCGGCCTTCCACACCACGCGCGCGGCGGTGCCGGGCATGAAACGGCGCAAGTGGGGGCGCATCATCAACGTCTGCTCGGCCCACTCGCTGCGCGCCTCGCCGTTCAAGAGCGCCTACGTATCGGCCAAGCATGGGCTGGCCGGCTTCACCAAGACGGTCGCCCTGGAGCTGGCCGAGGTCGGCGTCACCGCCAACGCCATCTCGCCGGGGTTCGTGTGGACGCCGCTGGTGGAGAAGCAGATCCCCGACCTTGCCAAGTCGGAAAGCATATCGGAGGAGGCGGCCAAGCGCCTGGTGCTCACGCGCCAGCCGACCAGGCGCTTCGTGACGGTGGACGAGGTGGCGGCCCTGGCGGTGTTCCTGGCCGGGGAAAGTGCCGCGTCCATCACCGGCGCCAACTATGAGATCGACGGCGGTTGGACGGCTCAGTAATTCGTGGGTCGTGAACTCGTGAGGTCAATTCCACGACTTTACGATCTCACGCGTTCTACCGGTTCGCATCCGCAAACGGCGGACCGCCCTCCACGCGCGTCTCCTCGCTCATCAGTGCCGCGGCAATGAAGACGGCCGAGGCAAGCGTCAGGGCAACAGCCAGCAGAATCTCCCTGCTCCAGCGCTGCGCGCGGAAACGGGCAACAAGGCCAGAGACGACGCGGTGTATTCCCATCACCCAACAGCACACCGAGCGCGCACTTGCCGCCAGGGTGCCGTTGGCCGCGCGACAGAAGGGCACAGAAACGGGGTCAGACCCCTCGCCGCCCGCGTTTCGATCAATACGCGAGCGTGGATGCGAGAGGTCTGACCCCGTCCGCGTCCGGCATCCCTACAAGCCGCGCATGATGCAGCCGAACAGGAGGATGACGTAGGCGGCGAGCAGCCCGTAGAAGTGGGTCACGTCGCCGGTGAGAAGCGGTACAGAGGAGCCGAAGTACTTGGCGAACAGCACCGCCAGCGCCAGGACGATCGACAAGAGGAACGTCAGAATTCCGGGTGCCTTCAAAGCCATGCGCGTCTCCCTCCAGCTTCTGTGATGCATCCCCGGCGCGAGACTATCAGCTTGCGCGGGCAGCGGCAGCTGGTTCGCAGGGCGGCGCAGCACGGCGCCGGCCCCTCGGCCCGGCGTCCGCGGCCAATCGGCGCAATGCTGCCTTTCGGCTTGGCGGGTGTTGTCACACAGGCACGGCGGTGCCCTTGGCCTTGATGGTCGCGTAGTAGGCCCACAGCAGGCGCGCGGCGACCGCCCGCCACGGGCGCCAGCGCTCGGCCAGCGTCATCATGTCATCCTTGCCGGGACGCTCGGCCAGCGCGAGCGCCTGCTGCATGGCAATCTGCAGGGCGAGGTCGCCCGGCGCCCACCCGTCGGCGCGGCCCAGGCAGAACATGATGTAGACATCGGCCGTCCAGGGTCCGATGCCGACCACCGCGGTGAGCGCGGCGTGCACCTCCTCGTCGCTCGCGCTCTCCAGGGCGGCGAGGTCGAGGCCGTCGGCACAGGCCGTGGCAATGGCGCGCAGGGTGCGGATTTTGGGACGTGACAGCCCGGCGCCGGCGAGCGTCTTGTCGGTGAGGCGCAGCAGGGTGGTGGGCTCGAAGGGCCGGCAGGCGGCCGCCGTGCGCTCCCAGATCGCCGCCGCGCTGGCGACCGAGAGCTGCTGGCCGACGATGACGCGGGCCAGCCCCTCGAAGCCGCCGGGCCGGCGCCGCAGCGGCGGGTCGCCGGCCGTGTCATGCACGTGGCGCATGGTGGAGCATTTGCGGCGGAGCGCCTTCACGCCGGCGCGGACGTCCGCCTCGGTGGCGATGATCCTCATTGCGGCACGGTCATCAGCTCAAGGAGGTGACTGTCGGGCGTCTTGAAGTAGACGCCGCGCCCGCCGCCCCAGTCGTTGAGCTTGCCGTCCTCGGCGCTCCACGGCGTGCTGCCATAAACCAGACCGGCCTCCCTGATGCGTTGGAAGATCGCGTCGAACTCCGCATCGGTGACGTGGAAGGCATAGTGATGACTTTCAAAGGGGGCGGTCGCGTCGCTGAAGAGGAAGGTCAAAGCGTTGTTGACCTTGACGGGCGCAAAATGCCCTTCCGACGCCGCATAGGCCAAGCCGAAGAGCTGGGCGAACTGCCGCGCCGCGGTGGCCTTGTCGCGCGCGGGCACGATGGTGTGGTTGAGCGTGATGGCCATGATCGCCTCCAGTCGGCGTGCGGGCCGTATTGCATTGAGCAGTTCGGCAAGAACCGTACCTCGAGCTTCCCGCGAGCGCCGTTCAATTTGCCGTCAGTGCTGCAGCGGATAGACGCCAGTCCATCAAGGTATGGCGACCATGCGCAAGAACGCCTCGACGCGGCGGGCGGCCGCCGACGGACTCGCCTGAAGCAGAAAATGCGGGCCATCGATCTCGGTCAACCGGACGTCTGGCACGAGTTCGAGTACGGCCGCCGCCGACCGAGGCACTAGCCTGTCCTCGGATGCCCGCAGATAGAGGACGGGCACACCGATCCTCGGCAGCAAGGCCGAGGCATCGATATCGAGGATCGCGCGCAACCGCCCTCTGAGGACGGAGGGCGACACCTGCGAGAGCGCGTCTGCAAGCTCGTTCCGCAGGCCCGGGGTCGCAAAACGGCCGAGTGTCAGCCAACCGAGCAACGCGACTGGCGCGGAGCGGATCGGCAGGAGCCAGACCAGAGGACGCAGCGCGGCCAGCAGGGGATGTGGATTGCGGGCGAAGGAGCAGACAAGGATCACGCCGCGCAAGCCCGCGGGGCGGGAGGCAGCGATCGAGACGGCGATCGGCCCGGAGAACGACTCCGCGAGCACGACGAACGGCTCGTCTTGCGGCAACAGCGTGCGGGCAGCGTCCTCGAGCCCGGGGTAGCCGACCTCCTCGTCCGCCGGGTAGGAGACGACGATGGTCTTGATGGCCGGGTCGAGCGCGCGCCGAAAGCGAGCAAGGAGTGCGCCCGTCCCGTCCAGGCCGGGGAGCAGCACCAGTGCCGGCTCAGAAGGGGGCCGCATGTCAAATCTGCGGCCCCCTGCCTCGGTTCACGCCGCGTGAAACACCAGGGCGCGCAGCTCGATGCTCTCGCGCGGCGGGGCGTCGGGCGGCGTCGTTGGATCGGCGAAGGCCGTGTGCGGCGCAAAGCGGGCGCGGCCGTCGGTCTTGGAGTCATAGCATTTGAGCAGCAGCACCTCGTCGGCCTCCATCCTGGGCACGTAGTACCAGCGGTGCCCGGCGTCGTAGGTCACCGAATAGGTCTCGCCGACGCGATCCTTGTAGACCAGATCCGAGGCGACGAGCTGCTCGGGTGCCACGCTGAGCGCGTCGCAGACCGCCAAAGGCATGTCCAGCAGCGGCCCGTGCAACGGGCGCCACAGGTTGATGATCTGCACCCGGCCGCGCAGCAATTGCTCAGCCTCATCCGGGAGTAGGTCACGCACCCTCTGCGGGCCTGAGTTCGCCGTGTGGTCGACGTGCACACGCGGCACGGGCTGGCGGGGAACGCCGCCGCCTCGGTCCTCGGCGCCGGGCACGCGGCGCCGTACCGTGTTGTCGAAAACGTGCACCCGGTCGGCGCCTGTCACCTCCCGGAGCAGCCGCTCTGCCTCCGGGTAGTAGACCGCCTTGACTTCTCCCTCGTCGTAGAAGTCCCGCACGGCGCTGCGCTGGCGCACCAGCCCGAAACCCTGCTCGTCGAGTGATGCCCTTGCCAGGATCGGCCGGAGGTCCTGGATCTCTACCGCGTGCGGCTCGTTCACCGCCGTGCTGCGCGGCACACCGAGCGGCTGCTCGTAGGTGTAGGTGCGCGGGCGCTCCCCGGTCGGGGCCAGGTAGTTCAGCTCGGCCCTCACGGAAGAAGCCGCCTCGATGGTTGCGCTCTGCAGGCTCATTCGCATCCTCCAATCCGGTGCAACCAGGTTCTCCTTAATCAGAGTTGGGAGGCAAGGCTGCTTGCCACAACCAAGAAATTCTCAAATGCATTGCAAGGAATTTTCATGCTGCCGCCGTCAAGACGCCGGCTTGGGCATGGCCATGCCGGGAAGGACACGGGCGCCCGAGCCGGTTCTTCACGTGAGGCGAGGCAAACCTCGCCTGGCGTCGGCTTGCCAGGCGTTGTGGGCCTCGACGGACAAAGCGCCCAGCCGTAGGATTGTCAGCCCTATGCCAACCGATCCGGTCGGAGTGCACGCCCCATGATCACCGCTGTCGTCCGCTACACTCTCCCGCCTTCGATCGACCGCGGAGCCTGCCGGGCGCATTACGCCAAGATCGCGCCGGGCTTCCGGGATGTCCCGGGGCTCATCAGCAAGCACTTCATCTGGAGCGAGACGGGCTACGCAGGCGGCGTCTACCAGTGGCAGAGCCGGCAGTCTGCGGAGACCTTCTATTTCGGACCGTGGCGCCAGGGCATCCTCGAGCGCTACGGGGTGGAGCCACAGATCGACTATTTCGAGGTGTTCTGCATCACCGACAACGCCGCGGCGACGGTGCGGACACTCGAAGCGGCGTGAGACAAGCCCGCCCCCTCTATCGGATAGCCGTCTCTCGCGGCTCAGATGTTGTCGATAACCGCAGCGAGCGACTGGCATCAGGCGGTGGCGGGACTAGGGTCGCTCACGCTTCCCTCTGGGCCCATCCAAGGACGAGGTGCCATGCTGCTCCTGTCGCACATGCTGAAGGCATTCGTCCGCGTGGGCACGCTCACCGTGATCGATGCCGATGGTCGGGCCCATGTCTTTGCGGGCGCACCCGGGCCTGCGGTCACCATGCGGCTTACCGACCGCGCCCTCTATCGCAAGCTGGCCTTCAATCCGGAGCTGCATGCGGGCGAAGCCTACATGGATGGGACTCTCTGCTTCGAGGAAGGCTCCACGCTGCGCGATTTCCTGACCCTCTTCTCCGTCAATCGACTGTCGCTGGGGTCCTATCCGCTGCAGCGGGCGCTGCGACGGGTGTCGCGCGCGCTCCGGGGCTTCCAGCAGGCCAATCCGGTGGGGAAGGCGCGCCGCAACGTGGCCCATCACTACGATCTCGGCAACGACCTCTACAGACTCTTCCTCGATGAGGGCCTGCAATATTCCTGCGCCTACTTCCTCGACGACAACGAGACGCTGGAGGAAGCCCAACGCAATAAGCTGCGCCTGATCGCCGCCAAGCTCAATCTGAAGCCCGGGCTGAAAATCCTCGACATTGGCAGCGGCTGGGGCGAGCTCGCGCTCTATCTCGCCTCCATCGAGGATATCGATGTCACTGGCGTCACCTTGTCGGAGGAGCAGCATGCCCTCTCCAACGCAAGAGCAAAGCAGCTCGGCTTGTCAGACCGGGTGCGCTTCCACTTGTGCGACTATCGCGAGCTCCAGGGCCGCTTCGACCGCATCGTCTCCGTCGGCATGTTCGAGCATGTGGGTGTGCACCATTACCCGGAGTTCTTCGCCAAGGCCAACGCGCTTCTGAGCGACGACGGCGTCATGCTCCTGCATTCCATCGGTCACATGAGTCCGCCCGGAACGGCCAGCCCCTGGCTGAGGAAGTACATCTTTCCGGGCGCGTACTCTCCCGCGTTGTCGGAGGTCTTTGCCACGGTCGAGCAGGCGAGCCTGTGGGTGACGGACCTCGAGTTCCTCCGCCTCCACTACGCCAAGACGCTCCAGCACTGGCACCGGCGCTTCGAGGCGAACCGGGCCAAGATCGCCGCGATGTACGACGAACGCTTCTGCCGCATGTGGGAGTTCTATCTCCTCAGCGCGGAGATGATGTTCTCGACGGGCAGCCAGCTGGTCTTCCAGATGCAACTGGGGCGCAAGCGCGACGCCGTGCCGATCGTGCGCGACTACATCACCGATCTGCAGCGGCGGTACCGCGAGAAGGAGCTGGCTCCCTTGCGCGCTTGACGCCAGGGCCGCGGCGCGTCTCAGGTCCACCGGTGGTTGCCCCCAATCCCATCGGATATGGCACATCCGTAATCCGCGACATCATTCCCTACGAGTTGGGCGGAGCAGTGAACTATGAACTCAGTCGCGAAGGTGCGCGTTGCACGTTGGAAATGCCGGCGAAGCGGCTGAGACGCGGAGCAATCAACGAGGCCCACTCCTGACTCCGGCGTGAGTCTCCAGCGTGCCATCCCGAGGCCGCGGATCAAGCAACGACGTAGATACGGCCATCGGCTTTTACACTCAAGATCTCGGCTTCACCCTGACCATGCGGCCGGCGCGAAGCGTCGCCATGTTGGCAAGAGGGAACTTGCGACTCTTGCTCAATGCAATGGTCGGACGGGGCGCCTGCTCGATGACCTGGCTGGCAATCCCTCGAGCTTTTCGAGCCGCCGCGGAAGTGACAGCTTTCTTTTGCCTCGCGTCTCACGGCTCGAACGCCATGTCGGGCGTCGCAGGGCGCTTGCGCCGTTTCGGGCCAGTCCACATGACGCCCGGATACCCTTTCAAGGGGCGCAGCTTTTCGCAGCGATAGGCCCATTCCGGCGAGTCGTCGATGGCGACGTGATAGAGAGGTTGCCGACCGGTGCGGCCGTCGAACAAGGCGCGCGGAATGTTCACCATCTTCGGTGACCGCCCCCGCGTATACGCAACGGGAGTGCCGCAGCGAGAGCAGAATGCGCGTGTGTCCCCGGTCGCCTCGTCTTTGAAGCGGGTAAGCTGCCTCTCGCCTTTGGCCACGCGGAAACGGCTGCGCCAACAACCGACATACGTCGCATAGGCGGCGCCATGCGCCCGCCGGCTGGCCCACGAATGGTCGTGCCACGCCCAGAATGCTGGAATGCGGATCTCGACCTGCACCTTGCCGCACAAGCACTGCCCTGTGGCGATGCCTGCTGGCGCTTTGCCGAACGCTTTCACCGTAACCCGGCTCATGTCGGACCTCCGGCAGGGACTATAGCGCGCCTCAGGAGGCGCGGTCAGCGCACGGCGGCACGCCACGGCGGCGCGAATGAGCGCCTTCAGCTCCTCCTGCGTCAAGACGCTCAGAGAACTCGGCGACAAGCAATATTCGAGAACAACTATCCAGCCTGCTTATTTGACGGCGCGCGCGGCTGTCGCGATCACCCGGGCGACGGCTCGAGGGTGGGAAATATGGACGGCATGGCTCGCCTTGAGCACGGTCACCTTCGATCCGGCGCGCTTGGCCATCCACCGCGCAAGCTCGGGGTTAAGCGCGCGGTCCTGCGTAGCTATGATGGCGTAGCTCGGTTTGTCGCGCCAAGCGGCGGCGGTCAGCTTAGCGTCGAAGGCAGCGGCCGATACCGGCATCTGCGAGCGCGCCATGAATTCGGCCTGCGCCTTGGGCAGATCGGCACCAAAGTCGGCGGCGAACTTCGCTGGATCGAGGAAGATGAAACCGTCCTTGGTCCGCTTAAGATCGTTACTCGCCGGGGGCATGGGCGGGGCCACTTGAGCGCTGGTCTCGCCGGCGTCGGGTTGGAGCGCCGCGACATAGACCAGCGCCTTCACCTTGGGGTCGCTGCCGGCAGCGGTGATGATCGAGCCCCCATAGCTGTGGCCGACGAGGATGACCGGGCCGTCCTGTTGGTCGAGAACGCGCTTAGTCGCGGCCACATCCTCATCGAACCCGGTCAACGGCTGCTGCACGATGCTGACGCGATAGCCGTCCCTGGTCAGCACGTCATAGACGCCGCGCCAGCTCGAGCCATCGATGAGTGCGCCGTGAACGAGGACGATGGTCACCGCCGCCGCCGATTGCGCAGTCGTGCTGACGGCAATCATCATCGCCGTCATCGCCCCGAGAAGCTTTTGAGTCGTGATCATACCAGTCTCCATTGTCGACGCAGGGTGGTCGGCATCTACTGCTGACTGCCCGTCGGGTACGGGTCCTGCAGAACGGCGGAGCCGGTCTCTAGCAGGGACTTCAGGTTGGAGATGACCTTCGGCCAACCGCCGGACACCGCCATGAGAAGTTTCGAGGTTTCGCGCTCGATCGTGTGGGTGATGGAGAGCTTGATCGCCGTTCCACTGGGCTCCAGTTCGATCGTGCATTGCGACGCGCCTTCGGCCTTGAGCTCGGGCTTGCTCTCGTGCTGCCAGCGGATCACCAAGCGCCGTTGCGGCTCGGCCTCGACGATCTCGCCAGCGTCGAGGGTCTGACCATCGCCCGACACAAGCTTCCACGAGGATCCTGGGGTCCACTGGCTTTGGCAGTGACAGCCGAACCAGTACTGCTTCATGAACTCCGCGTCTTCGGTCAGCGCTGACCACAGCTTCTCCGGCGTCGTGCGGATGTAAGTCACGTAGACAAAGGTCGATCTAGCCATTGGGCTTCTCCAGTCGTCGTTTCAGGTCGGCGAGCGCATTCAGGCGCGGCTTCTCGAACTTCGCGATCCAGCGCTCGGAGATCTCCTGCAGCGGCACCGGATTGAGGAAGTGCAGCTTCTCGCGGCCGCGCCGCACTGTGGCGACAAGGTTCGCTGCCTCCAGCAGGGCCAGGTGCTGCGTCACGCCCTGCCGCGTCATGTCCAGGTGTTCGCACAGCTCGTTGAGCGTGCGACCATCGTGCGCATGCAGCAGGTCCAGCAGCTTGCGCCGGCTGGGATCGGCCAAGGCTTTGAACAGCACGTCGGTGTCGTGGTGCATTGCCATGTGCGACACGCAAGTCACTATTTGTCTGACAATAGGCAAGTATACACTTGCATGTCAAGCGCTGGCTGGGCCGCACGTTGCTCAGTCATGTGAAAATCGAGAGCACAGTTCGCTACCTCGGAATCGAGGTCGATGCAGGACCCGCACCGCTCGCCGCGATCTTCCGCAAACTCGCGGAAGCGCTCGAAGTGGTCTGCGGAGTGCAGCCCTCGCGGCTCACGTTCTCGTCAAGGCTGATCTCGGCAGGGTCGTCCTCCGTGTCGATGGCTCAGCGGATCCCCTTGACAGCGTGGCGCCCGTAACGACGATCCCGCCGACCACGAGGAGCCTACCAATGATCCCTACCATCACAGCCTTTGAACGGTCCCCCGATCGCGGCAGGGGTCTGGCGCGTGACATGTGCGTTCGCTGGGCGCTCGAAGAAACGGGCCAACCCTACGAGGTTCGTCTTCAGTCGTTCAGTGCGTTGAAGGAACCCGCGCATCGTGCGCTTAATCCCTTCGGGCAGATTCCGACCTACGAAGAAGGCGATCTCGCCCTGTTCGAGTCGGGGGCGATCGTGTTCCATATCGCCGAGCGCCATGCCGGCCTGCTGCCGGACGATGCGAATGCCCGGGCGCGCGCGATCACATGGATGTTTGCCGCCCTCAGCACGGTGGAGCCGCCGATCTTCGACCGCACCCTCGTCATGATCCTTGAGCGCGATCAGCCCTGGTACGAACAGCGCCTGCGTGTCCTCGAGGAAAGCATCCGGAGGCGGCTAGGCGACCTTTCCAGCCGTCTTGGCGATGCCGACTGGCTAGATGGAGCGTTCAGCGCGGGTGACCTTCTGATGGTGACGGTGCTGCGCAGGTTGCAAGGATCGGGCATGCTGGAGGAATATCCGAACCTCGCGGCCTACGTCGCCCGCGGCGAAGCACGTCCCGCCTTCAAGCGTGCTTTCGACGCTCAATTGGCGGTTTTCACCGGCAAGCCACCGGCCGGCTGAGAGGGCGAATTCCTTGTGTGCTTCAATGCCGCTCTATTGAGCGTGAGAGAGCAGAATGCGCTCGCTCAGTGAGCCCAAGCTTCTGCTTGCGCAACCGCTCTCACCACCGTGCGAGTACATAGTCCGCGGCATCGCGACCCTTGAAGTATTGCGGCTCCTGGCGGCTGTTGAGCGCCCTGGCCATCTCATCGACGCGCTCGACCACGTAGTCCGCCAGCTCCCTGGTCGAGATCTGTCGTTTGGCCGCAAGCCCCGCACGGCCGTCAAGTCCCTCAGCCACGGCGTAGGTGAAGAGGCCGTGCCCGAGCTTGGGGTCCTCCATCGCCTCCTGGTCAAATCGCGCTGCGGTGTAGGCGATGATGTTGGCGTGATAGGCGGCGTTGCCGAGGCGTTGGTTGTAGGCGTTTCCCGCATGGCAAGTGTCGACGAACAGGATGCGACGGCCCTTTGCCGTCTCGATGGCCTCCTGCAGGACCTGCCAAGGCACGACAGTGGAGCCGCGCAGTACGGGCCCGTCCCACTCGGCGTTGGTGGCCAGGAAGCGATAGTAGGGCCCGTCATTTATTCCGTGGCCGGCGATCGAGGCGACAACCGTGTCGTTCTCGGCGGCTTGTCGCAGCCACCCAAAAGCGTCGAGGATATTGGCCGCGGTTGGCAGATCCTTGCTGTCGGCGGCGCCGTTCACCAGGACGCGCTTCATCACCCTCGTATGCCCAGGCCCGAGCCGTCTCTCGACCGCTTGCACCAATCGGCGAGCATCGGCGCCGGTGTAGTTGAGGTCGCAAGGTTCCTGGCCGTTCTTGCCGCAGTTATTGCCGAGGCCCGGATACCTCTCGATGCCGATCGCCAGGATGTATAACGTGCCGCGCTTGTCGAGATCGCCTTCGCCCTCGTGCATCAGAGTTAGGGCTTCAGCCTTCTCGCCGATGGCGTTGGTCAGGACGATGCGGACGTCATTGCGGCCCTTGGCCAGCGGCACATCGAGATCGCGTTCGCCGGGGCCGAAACCGCCCGAGCCGATGTCGGGCGTGATCTCCTCAACCTGGCGGGCGTTGACCTGCACGCGGATCGACATGACGGGATCGGTGGTCGTTCCGATGGCGATCTTCACGGTGCCGCGCCCCCCGCGTACGGTCGTGCCGGGTTCGGGCGCGAGAATGCGAAACTGCGGCACTGGACGCGCGAGCAGGTCGGCCAGCGCAAAGGTCGTACCTGGCGCCTCACGCACCGCCTGCTTGGCAGAGCCCAGAATTATGGCGCGCTCAACGATGTCCGGACGATTCAGATGCTGGCGCAACTGTTCTGCGCCCACGTAGTCGGCGGCCTGGTTCGGCCCTTTGTTGATCTGCCAGCCGACGATCTTGTCGGCGCCCGGCGATCCCGTGTAGTACCCTTGCGGCGTCCACAACACCCATTCACCATCTTCCCCATGGAAGAGGCTAACAATCAGCTCACGCGTCGCCAGGTTCCAGAGGCGCAGCGTCTGGTCTTGCGCGCCTGAAACCAGCAGGCGACCATCGGACGATGCGGCAAGGGCCCAGACGTCACCCTCATGTCCGACGTAGGAGCCGCGCGCGCGACCCTGAATATCGTAAGCCGCCAGGTATCCGTTGCTGCCCCCCGATATGATGGTTTGTCCGTCGGGGGAGAAACCGTAAGAGCGATGGCTGTAACCGTCCGTGAGACCGCGTTCGATGTCGACGACCGTTTTACCCGACTTGGTGACTCTCAAGATGGCATCGAGGCCGTAATTTCCGCCCTTGCCGTGCGCGAGCGCATGGAGCCCATGCCGGACGGGAGCGCGCAGGTATGCTTCGCCCTCTCCCGCCGCCAGTCGCTCCGGCCGGCCCAGCAACTGGCCTGTGCCAGGAAGGCGGAGCTGCCACTGCAGCGGGCCGTAGCCCGCCGCCGGATCATGTTTGATCCAGGTATGCCCCCAAGCGAGGCTGGACCCGCTCCCGGCAAAGCCTGCGGACCAGACGGGGGCGCCGGTGCCGCGCAGGATTTGCCTGGTTTCGCCGGTCTGCGCGTCCCAGATGTGGATCTCATTGTGGTCGCCGCCGGCCGTAGCGACGAGGCGTCCGTCGGGGGACACCGCGCCAGCCAACACGACGTTGTCGTGCTTCACATAGGTCTGAATCGCCCGGCCAGTGACAACGTCCCAGATGAACTGGGGACGCCCAGAGCAGGAATGGCCCCCGCCACAGCTCGATAGCAGCCAGCGCCCTTCGGGGCTGAAACTGAGGCTGCCGACCAGCGCACCCCCTTGATTGGCGAGCGGGCGCAGCAAGCGGCCCGTCTGGCCGTCCCAGAGCCGGATCTCGCCGTCGAAGCTGCCCGAAGCCACGCTGCCGTCCCGGGGGGAGACGGCGAGAGCATAGATCTTGTCCCCGTGTCCCTTCATCTCGGCGATCTGTCTGCCATCGGTCACCCGCCAGAGCCGCAGCGTACGATCGAAGCTGCCGGTGACAGCGCGGTTGCCATCCGGCGTAAAGCCCACGGCGTAGACCTCGGCTTTGTGGCGGTCGAGCCGATGCAGGGGCCGCGCCACCGTCAGGTCCCAAAGGATGGCGGTCCGGTCCTGGCTTCCGGACACGAGGCGCATGCCGTCAGGCGAAAAGGCGAGGGCAACAACTTTGCCCGTGTGACCTGCGAGCAGTTGTAGGAGTTCGCCCGTGGCCAAGTCGTAGATACGGATGCGTTGCTCGGGCTGCCCGCCTACCGTCATCTGACCGGCGACGGCCGCGCGGCGGCCATCGGGCGAGAGAACCATGGCGAATATCCTACCCTCGTCGCCCGGCCCAACCTGTCCGCGCAGCGTGCGGACCGTCTGGCCCGCCTGCCAGTCCCACACGCGGATGACCTTGTCGTGCCCGGCCGAGACGAGATGCTTGCCGTCCGGCGTGAAAGCGATGTCGGTCACTGAGCCCATGTGCCCGCCAGTATCAAGCATGAGCGCCGGCGGTTCCTGGGCGCCGACGACACTGGCCTGAGCCATCACCACTATCACGACCCAGAAAAGAAAACGCATGGCGCCGAACCTGCAATTGCCCGTGAGAACTAAAATCGGCTGAGGCTCATTTCCTGTCGGTCGCAAGCCACTCACTGCTCATCGCCGCCTGGCGCCTGTAGTGGGCACAGTCTTTTGGCCCGACGAGGCTGGCGGACCGAAGACCGGAGAGGTACCAGTTTTTGGGCCCGACGAGGCTGGTGGCCCGAACACTGGGGAGGTGCCTGTCTTTTGGCCCGACGGGCCCGATCTCGAGCTCTTTCCAGTGGGCGAGGGGCCAAACCGTGGCACCTCAGACGGCGCCGCACACGGGTAGACTGCACCGCGGTCGTGCCGGTGCCACTCCTCCTTCGACTTCCCATGCTTGCCGTATCGGCACTTGAGATGCGAGCCGTGGGTCGTTACGACAAGGCCGCCCAACTCAGACATCGCCCTTTCCATCGAGACCCGAAGATGTCCTGCCGGCGATCCCTCGGCCATTGAGGTAGTCGCCGCAGCGAACGCGATGACGAGCGCCGTTTTCAACTGTACACGCAACATGACTCAACTCCGTCGTATCTCGGTCGCCTTGCGAAGTGGAAGGCCGCCCCCGATGCTCCGACCGGAATGCCACGCGTAGCCGCCGCCTCCAACATCCACCGCGGCGATGGCATCTCGTGTCTGTCGGTCAACGCCCCACGCTGCGGGAGCAACGACTGCTGACACCTTAGTGCAGCCGTTGAAGTCCGATCACCCGAGCGATGTACCCGCATGGTCACGTTGCGCAATAACCCGGCAAGAGTGTGGCTGATCGTGCACTGGGGCAGCTCGAGCAGGCGCTCCCCGGGGCGGCAGGCCTGCCAGCTACTTCTCCACTCTTCCCCGAGCAGCGCCGCGGTCTGGCCCGGAGCACGTGCAGCTACCGCCAATCGGCTGAGGCGGGTCAATTGCACAACCACCTTGCGCGGTCTTGCACTTTGCCCCCCTTACTCCTCGCATTTTTGGTGGTGGCCCCCCGAACGGGCTCTCCTCGGTGGTGGCCTGCGGCAGGGAAGGTACTGGGGAGGAATCCAGTTTGGGCTGATCTGCGGCCTTTCCAATCGTCACGCCAAAGACGATGATTGCCGCAATGGCTGCAATGTGGCGGCTTCCACGCATCGTCGCTCCTCAAGTATGCAGTAAGGCCCCCGCAAGCCATACCGTCGCTCGACATTCACGTTCAGTGGTTCCCCCAATGCACATCGAAGACACCGACCGCCAGAAGATCGTCCAAGCCGTGCGCACCTACATCGCTAAGGAGCGGATATCCCGTGAGGAGTTCGCTTTGCGAGCGAGGTTGGGCAAATCGACAGTCGACAAACTCGTTGTAGGCATCTTCTCGGCGAAGACCATTCTTCAGGTCGAGTCGCAGCTGAACATCAATCTGCGGCAAGCTGGTGGCGGCGTTGAGTTCGCCGACGAAGAGCTCGGAAAGTACACGCGTGACGACACGAAGAATTACCCTGGCCACTACGTCTTTGCGCGGCCATCGTTCAACGAGGATGGGGTGATTCACGCCTTCCACATGGAAATCGAGTGGGATGGCGCCGCTAGGGGACTGTTGTTGAAGGAAAGGGCGCGCGACAAGAAGGTATTGCAATTCGGCAAGATCTACATTCCGAGAGCCTCGATGCACATTTTCATTCTGTCTAGCGAAGGTGGATGGTTGAAGAGCGTGGTGTTGTCCCAACTTGATATCTACAAGCGGATGAAGGGACTTATGCTAACGATGGGACGCGCGTTCGCGAACGTTTACGCCCCAATGGCCATGCCGGTGATCATGAACAAGCACGACAAGATCGATGATCGCATGGTCGGCAGGATCGCCCGCAGCTCGCCGGTGTACGAAGAATACAACCAAGAGTTGTCAGCAGTGGAGCGGGACCAGTTCGCGAAATGGATTCATATCGATCCAGCCTGAGACTTCTGGATTGACCTCGTTGCGAGCCAGGAGGCACTGGGCCTAGCTGATTCCGGAAGGCGTCCGGAATAAATCGACGAAAGCCGGAAAACTCCGAGGCTGGCCGAGAAAGGCGGGCACGTCCTATCTTGCGGCTCATAAAGTCGACATCGGGCGATCATGGACGTCAGCCGCGCTTGATGACGAACTAGCGGTCCTCAAGTCAGATCCAGCTCATCGGTCTCCTCCTGATGAAATCCTTCGCGTGTACCGGAAGGCGCGCAACGGGATAGCTCGCGCCGGAGTCGAAGCAAACACGCACGGGCAACGCGATGACAGCAGACAACGCCATGAGCGACACCGCCACGAGGCCAGGCCGGCTTCGCTTGGTAGGCAGGTGGATCGCCGGCCTTTTCAGAACGGTTGCTGCCTACTATGCGGCTGCCGATACGTACGAACAACTGTCGCACTTGTCGGACGCCGAGCTGCAGCGTCGCGGGCTCAATCGCACGACATTGGCACGCGACGTCTGCCGGGCCAATGAGCGGAGGTCCGAGCGCTGAGACGACCTGGCGCGGCAGAATCGAACAGTCCGACTTGTGGTGCCTTCCTTGTTACGACGCGTCCGGCGGGGAGGCAGTTCGGCGTGAAATGCTCCTGCCTGGTGCCGTGCTCACGCGCGTCGCCTCGAGCCATATCCGCGTCGGGACCTTTCAATTCCTCGCCGCCCGCGGCGATGTTGCGGCCGTCCGGCATCTCGCCGATTATGTCACGCCCGCCACCACCCCGAGGCCGCCGGCACGGAGAGCCCTTACCGAACGCTCCTCGACCTCGTCGTGGCGGCCTGCCTGATGCGTCAATAGGCGAGTTTCGGGTACCAATCGGTTCCGCGCCCTTGGGGAGTGAGATCGAGGATAGACCACAACGAGGCGATATCGGGCGCATCACGGGGGTCCTGACCCGGATCGGCCATATCCCTTGTCATCTCGCTTGCCCAGAACAGCCGTACCTTGTTGCCGTCGCGCTTGAACACGACTAGCGCGGGGTATTCCCAGCCCTGGGCGTCGATCAGGCTGAGGTCGTTGGCGTAATCGTCCCCGACGGTCTGCACGAAATCGAGATGGCGCCAGCCGCGCTCCGTTGCGAATGCGAGCTGGCGCTCGACAGGGCTGCGGCCTAGGATCTTGAGCGCGACGCGTTGCTTGATGTCAGTGGCATTGCCGTTCACGGCGCCGATCCAGTTTGTGCACATCGGGCATGGGCGCTCGCGCTGTGGCCCGTACATCCAGAAATAGGTGACCAGCGCATCGTGATCCCCGAACAGGTCAATCAGACCGAGCTCGTTGCCGTTCGCGTCCTTGAAGCGATAGCCCTTGGCGATAATCGGCCCGGGCGGCAACGCACGGCGGTGTTCGGCCAGCCGCGTCATATGGCGGCGGAATTCGATCTCCTCGGCGAGCAGAGATTCGCGCGCTTTGCGGTAGGCATCGCTCTCGCCGGGGAACGGCGTCTTGGCTGTTCTGGCAAGCGTGGCCGCTGGTGTCAGCTCGGCGTCCATGAGTTTCCTCCTGGTCGTGCAAGACAACGGGCCGGGCGAGGTAGGGTTGCAGGTGACGTGAGATGGCTGCAACAAGTACGGCTATACAATGCTCATAGAGGTGTCGTTCAAACGGTGGAATGTCTCCGTTGGATCTTGTTCACGAGCTCGACGAGGCTCCGGTACGGAACGTGAGAATCCGGCCGGCGATGGCAAGGGAAAAGGCTCCAACCACGAGGCCGAAAGTACCGATCCGCCGGAGAGGGGCGGACTGCCTCGTAGGAGCGACGAAGGCCCTGTAATGGGGCTGGAGCGAAGGGGTGGCATTGGGCCGCTACGCCGGTTTCGGTCCGTCCGCCGACGGCTCAACACACGACGGAAACAGCCTGCGCAGATGATGGTTGAGCTTACGCAACGAGGTAGATCGGGCTGGACCAGGCCTGGTGGCCGTCGGCCTGGGTGACGCGGACATAGACCGGGAGGTCCGCGGTGCTGGTTCGCTCCGCTGTATGCTCGCATGCGACCCGACTGCTCCAATCGACCTCGGGAAGGCGATAGACGCTCAGCTTGCGATCTAGACCGCCACCTTCGAAGGTGATGGCATCCTCGGCAAGCGCAGCGAGATCCACGCGACCCGAAACGATATTTGTCTCCAGGTCCAGCACGCCGGCGCGCGGGTCATCGAGCCAAAGGTCGATGCCGGCTAGATTGCCGGTGGTCACTGAGGTCCAGGCGAGCGCGGTCTCGGGCTTGACCTCGCGCACCTGCCGCTCGGGATTGAGAAAATTCACCGCGGCGAAACGCGCGATGCGATTGCCGGTCAGACTCAGCTGGCCCCGCCAGTTGGTCTCGCGACCGCGTCCGCGATACTCCGCGCCCTGCCAGAGCACGCGCACACGGCGGCCAAGGTCGGCCGCTGTGTAGGGGCGGACCGTCTGCACCAATTGCGTGCCATACAGAATGTCGAGGCGCTCTACCGGTGCACTGCCGATGACCTCGACTGCAAGCTGCATTGGCACCGAGCCCGGCCGGATGATGTCGCCCATCATCGCTTCACGCACCGGATGCTCTTGCGCCCGACCCAACTGCGGATCGTCCGAGAAGCTGATGACCGGCTCTCCGAACGTGGCGCGCACGTCCATGAAGAGTCGCGTGCCGGTCGTTCCATAGTGGCGCCGCCGGCGCAAAGCCTCGAACAGCGCGTCGCGCGTCAGCTCGGGCATGAGATAGCAGGTGAGGCCGCCGATCGCTCCAAAGGTCGAGGCGCCCGGACGGGTGGCACCGGGCCTGCCCTTGTGGTCGTCGCTGTGGCAGACGACGCCAACACGGTGGCCTTGCGCGAACGCGTCGTGCAGCAGCCATTCGAACGTGCCCCAGGTCGAGTGCACCTCCACGGCGCGCTCGAGGCGCCCGTCGTGCGAGAGGCGGATGTCCGCATAGCGGCCGCCGACGTGGGCGATGACGACCGCGTCCTCGCTTGCAAGGGCGCGGAACAGATCGTTGGCCGTATAGCAGTCGCCCTGCGCGGCATCTTGTCCAGGGACCAGAATGCGCGACGAGCGATGGATGGGGCGGCCCTCGCGACGGTAGAAGACATTGCGGTCACCGCCCATGCCGGTGTTGCCGGACCATTCGTATCCCGGCACGCACACGAAGCGCCCGGGCTCGTCGAACGCGGCAGTCAAGCGGTTGAGCTCCTGCCAGAACCCGTCGGTGATTTGAAAGTCGTTGCCCTGGTGTCCGACGATGTCGACGAATGCCTTGTCGCGGGCGTAGCGGAAGTAGCTCTCAGCGGGGTTGGTGCCGACCGTCTCGCCGCTCTGGCCATGCAGGTCGCCCCAATAGCGCCGCAGCGCGGCGGCGGCCACGACGCGTAACGGATTGGCGCGGGCAAGCACCTCGCCGGTATCGGCGGCGTCGAGGCGCAGCGCGATGTCGCCGGGATCGGCAACCGTGAGATCGTCGAAGACGAGCGGCCCTTTCTGCGGGCCTGGAACAATGCCGGCAGGCAGGTTCTTGATCGGCCGCGATCGCGTGAGAGCGAGCGGGCGGTCGATGCGGGTGGGATTGCCCCATAGGTCCTCGGCGACGATGGCCAGGCGGAATGGCTCGCCCGCTGCTACCAGCGACGGCAGAATAGCCTTCCAGCGCACAGCCGGCCCGGGCACCAGCGCAAAGCCGGGGGAAAGCGGAATCTCAGTGAACTCGTAGGTCGCAAAGGCATCGACGTAGAGTTTGAGCTCGAAGCGCTCCTCACAATTGGTCTGCAGCCGCAAACCCGGTGAGCCCTGGCGGCGGTCGCCGAGGCGGATGGTCAGGGTATCGCCTGTGCGCAGGAAGCCGCGACCGACGCGAACGAGGAGGGTGTTCACCCATGGTCGGACGTTGAGGCGGTCGACCCAGTACTCGAGCCTGGCGCCGTTGCTCGCCTCGACTGTCGTGTAGTTCGGCGCCGAAGGCGCGCTGAACTGCGGCTTCGCCATGTCTGAGGTCGTGCGCCACGACACCTTGAGCATGCCGCTGTCGTCGATACCGAATGTGCCGGCGGTATAGACCAACGTCAACTCGGCGTGCGAGCCGGCGACGAACGGCCCGGACGGGGCAAGCGCGGCCGAGCCCATGTGCTCAGGAAGGTAGACCGAAAGAGGCATGCACGTTCACCCGGCTGGTCGCTGCTGATTACCCTTGATAAGACGTTATATGATGACTTAAGTTGACCGTCGATGCCAGCGCGGGGCAAGGGAGATCGGCAGTGGGCGCAAACCGAGCCGCGCAGGTGCTTCTCAGTCGTTCGAGTCCCGAGCCGCTCTACCGGCAGCTTGCCGGCCATATCGAGAACGAGATCCGAAGCGGCAGGCTGAGGGCGGGGGACCGGTTGGAGGCCGAAGGGCTTCTCACCCAACGGTTTCAAGTCAGCCGGATCACACTGCGCCAAGCGGTTGCGGAGCTTGTTCGCAAGCAGCTGCTGGTGCGCAAGCAGGGCAAGGGCACCTTCGTGACGGCTCCGGCGGTGCGGCACGATCTGAGGCGCTCGCATGGCCTGCTCGGCTCCCTGTTCTCGCAGGCACCGGGCGCGAGCGCGCGGTTACTTCGCTACGAGATGCTAGTTCCACCTCCGGAGACCGCGGCAACACTCGGCCTCGGGGTGGAGCGGCCGGCGCTGCGGCTCGATCGCCTTTATCTGATTGGCGGCCGGCCGGTGGCCCTGGCGCAGGCCTGGCTGGTTCCCGAGGTCGGCACACTGGCGCGCGCCACCGCCAAGCTCATGTCGACCGAGGACATGATGCGGCAGGTCGGCATCGTGATCGCCTCGTCGGAAGTGGCGATGCGGGCCGAGGCAGTGGGCGCCGTCGTTGGCCGGGCGTTGAACATCTCTCCGCGCACACCCGTGTTGGTATTGCGCCGCAGGGCCCTCGGCGGCGACGGCGCGGTCAAGGAAGCGGGCCGCGTGTGGTTCTGCTCGGATGCTTACGAGTTCGTCTGCTCCACGGGGCGCCCGGTCGGTGCAGAGGGCCTGTTCGACATTCGCAACGTTGCCGAAGAGGTCTGAGCATCCGGTACAAGCTTATCTTGCGGGCACGAGTAGAGTAGGAAGGACTCCGATGCAGGCATTCCGCACCATCGTGGCGCTGGTGGCGCTCGCCGCCGGGCTGCAGGCGGCCGAGGCGCAAACGCCCCAGGACTGGCCGAACCGGCCGGTCCGGCTGATCGTACCTTTCGCGGCGGGGGGCTCGACCGACGTGGCAGCGCGCCTGGTGGGCGACTACCTCTCGCGCGCGGGGGGCCAGCAGTTCTTTGTCGAGAATCGTGCCGGCGCCAACGGTGTCATCGGCATGGACGCTGCCGCCAAGAGCGACCCTGACGGCTACACCGTTCTCGTCACCGCCGATGCCGTTGCGAGCAACCCGCACGTCTACAAGGTCGGCCACGACCCACTGAAGGACCTCGTTCCTGTCATCCAGCTGTCGCGCCAACCGGTCGTGCTGGCGGTGCACCCGTCGCTGGGCGTCAACACTCTGGACGAGCTGGTGGCACTGGTGAGACGCGAGCCGGGTCTGCGCTATGCGACAGGGAGCGGCCAGGGCTCGCCGCAGCACATGGTGGTGCAATGGTTCGCCAAGCTCGCCGGCATCGAGTTGGAGCAAGTGGCCTATCGCGGCGGCGGGGCGGCCATCAACGACCTCATCGCCGGCCACGTGAAGCTGGGGTCGCTGGGGTCGACGCCGCTCATTCCCCATTACAAAGCAGGCGCTTTGCGGCTGCTGGCCCAAACCGCGGCTGCGCGCTCGCAGAGCCTGCCAGATGTGCCGACGTTCGGGGAAGCGGGCATCAAGGGGCTCGTGCTCGACCAATGGCTCGGCGTGTTCGTCCCGGCAGGAACTCCGCCGGCGATCATCACCCGCCTAAACACCGAAATCGGCAAGGCGCTCGCCGATCCCGCGATACGGGCGAATCTGGCGCAATCGGCGCAGGAGCCGATCGGCGGCACTGCCGAGGCATTCGGGGCTCGCGTGCGCGAGGATTTCGAGAAGTACGGACGGCTGGTCCAGGAATTGAACATCAAGGTGGCAAGGTAGCAGTCGCACCCCACCTCTTACCTCACGGTCAAGGTTCTTGCGTGCGGTCGGCTCAAGCACGAGTTGGCGTGACGTGCCAGGCTAATGCTTGTCACATTCATGCCTTCAAAGCGCGAAGGCGTCGGGTCGTCTCCTCGGCGAGTGAATGGACCAATTCTGCGGCAGTTGTATCCCTCGTCAGTGCGGCCGACTGACCTGCAAACAAGGCCGTGAACTCTCCGTCTCCCGTCGCGCCTAGCGGCGCAGTGAGGCTCAGCTGAGCCGGAAAGGCGACGGGCTTCAGACCGGAAGCGATGAGATCATCAGTGAGCTTATTCCTAATGTAGCGTGCGGGTCTGCCGGTGATCGTGTCTGTTACGATAGTGCAGTCATCGGTGGCCTCACGCAGTGCAACGCGATGGGCATCGAGTACATTGGCCTCCTCGCAGCGAAGGAAGGCGGTGCCCAGTTGCACGGCGCTCGCGCCCAACACCAACGCCGCCGCCACGGTGCGCCCGTCGGCAATTCCGCCCGCCGCTATCACCGGCACGCGCACGGCATCGACCACCTGGGGCAGGAGGGCAAACAGGCCGGGCTGCATGCTCATGTCGACGCCCGTAAACGTGCCGCGATGGCCGCCCGCCTCGATACCCTGCGCGATGACGGCGTCGACTCCGCGTTGTTCGAGCATCTTGGCCTCCGCGACCGTCGTAGCGCTGGAGATGACAAAGATCCCCGCGCCTTTGAGCGCCTCCAAGACCTCTTGGGTGGGAAGGCCGAAATGAAAGCTCACCATCTGCGGCTTCGCCCGCAACACCATGGACAGATGCTCGGGGCTGACAGCACTCGCCGCTCCCTCGGGGTTGGGCACTAGGCCCAGGCCCTTCGCATCGTAGTGGGCCTGCAGCCGCCTGCGCATGGGATCGGCAACGTCAGCCGTGATCTCCGGCTCCGGCCACAGCGGGTAGTTTACATTCAGGCTGCCGCCGCTTTGCTGCCGGAACCCGGCGATGCGTCTCTCGGCGTCTTCCGCCGAGGAGCCCCACATGCCAATGCCTCCGAGCCCTCCAGCGTTGCTGACCGCAGCAGCCAGCGCCGGTGTGCTCAGCCATCCCATGGGTGCCTGCAGTATGGGCCAGCGGATGTTGAGCCTTTCCGTCAAGGCATTACGGGACCACATGCATGCCTCCAATGGATGGGTGCCTCCACGGCCACTACAGCCGCTTCAGCGCTACTACGAGGCAGTCCGCCCCTCCGCTTCAGGGCATCAGCCCAACGCCGCCGCATTGCCGATGACGCCACGGCTCTGCAGGGCCTCGATGTCCCGGCGCTCGAAGCCCAGCTCCGCCAGTATCTCGGCATTGTGCTCGCCGAGGCGCGGGGCGCCGAAGCGCAGATTCGTGGGAGTCTCGGAGAAGCGCGCCGCCGCCCGCGTCTGGCGAATGCGGCCCACCGCCTCATGCTCGCTCTCCATGAGGATGCCGCTCGCCAGCACCTGCGGATGG